>JACCDH010632702.1_pt1 | contig 12855 bp, 13 predicted proteins | sample 7442481 | NCBI WGS metagenome assembly JACCDH01 (sample SAMN15323433, study PRJNA562643) | freshwater metagenome | isolation source: river surface water | place: USA:Blue River Watershed | collected 2017-08-15
AGCGCACCTCGCGCAGGCCGGTCACGCCGGCCATGTCCTGCAGCTCGCAGTTGCCATTGGCCGAGCAGGTCAGGCAGTCCAGCGGGTGGTCGGAGATGTAAAGCTCCATCACACCACGGCGCAGCTCTTGCAGCTTGCCGGTTTGGGTTTTCACCCGGATGCCGGGGGCAACAGGGGTGGTGCAGGATGCCGGCGTGCCGTTGCGGCCCTCGATTTCAACAAGGCAGAGGCGGCAGGAACCAAAGGCGTCAAGACTGTCGGTCGCGCAAAGTTTCGGCACCGTGATGCCGATCTCGGCGGCCGCGCGCATGATCGAGGTGCCTTCCGGCACGGTCACATCGAACCCATCGATGTTCAGCGTCACCGTCGCGGTGGACCGCACATAGGGCGTGCCGAAATCGCGGTCAGAGGGGATGATGAAGTCTTTCATTCGGCGGCTTCCTTCTGCGTCTGGAAGTCATCAGGGAAATGGGTGACAGCGGACATCACCGGATAGGGGGTGAACCCGCCAAGGGCGCAAAGCGAGCCCGATTTCATGGTGTTGCACAGGTCGGCCAGGATCGGCATGGCCGCCGCGTCGCCGCGCTTGATGCGGTCGATGGTCTCTACACCGCGCACAGCGCCGATGCGGCAGGGGGTGCATTTGCCGCAGCTTTCAATCGCGCAGAACTCCATGGCAAAGCGCGCCATATCCAGCATGTCGGCGGTGTCGTCGAAAATCGTCAGACCGGCGTGGCCTATGAGGCCATCCTTGCCCGCGAACTCTTCATAGCCAAAGGGCGTATCGAACAGCGACCGCGGGAAATAGGCGCCCAAAGGCCCGCCCACTTGCACCGCCTTGACCGGGCGGCCCGAGGCCGTGCCGCCGCCGATCTTGTCGACAATCTCGCCCAAGGTCAGGCCAAAGGCGATTTCATAAAGCCCGCCGTATTTGACGTTCCCGGCGATCTGCAGCGGGATCGTGCCGCGCGACCGGCCAAGGCCGAAGTTCTTGTAATGATCCGCGCCCTTTTCAAAGATCACCGGAACCGAGGCGAGCGAGATCACGTTGTTCACCACCGTTGGGCGGCCCATAAACCCCTGCAGAGCGGGCAGCGGCGGCTTGGCGCGCACGATGCCGCGCTTGCCCTCAAGGCTGTTCAGAAGGCTGGTTTCCTCGCCGCAAACATAGGCCCCGGCGCCAACCCGGATTTCCATGTCAAAGGCCGGGCCACGGCCCAGAACGGATGCACCCAGCACGCCTTCGGCGCGGGCGATGATGACCGCCTTCTGCATCACCTCGATGGCGATCGGATATTCCGACCGGATATAGACAAAGCCCTTGGTCGCCCCGCAGGCAAGCCCTGCAATCACCATGCCTTCGATCAGGGTAAAGGGGTCACCTTCCATCAGCATCCGGTCGGCAAAGGTGGCGCTGTCGCCCTCGTCGGCATTGCAGACGATGTATTTGCGGTCCGCTTTGGCCTCGGAGACGGTTTTCCACTTGATGCCCGTGGGGAAGCCCGCGCCGCCCCGACCGCGCAGGCCCGAGTTCGTGACCTCGGCCACCATGTCGGGCTGGCTCATGCCCAAGGCGCGCTCAAGGCCAGAAAGCCCGCCATGGGCGCGGTAATCGGCCAAGGACAGCGGGTCAATCACGCCGACACGGGCAAAGGTCAGGCGCGTTTGCGCCTTCATCCAAGGCAATTCTTCGGTCAATCCAAGCGCCTTGGGGTGCTGCGACAGATCACCAAACAGCGCAGGCACATCGGCAACCGTCATCGGGCCAAAGGCCATGCGGCCGGCAGGCGTTTCCACCTCAACCAGCGGCTCCAGCCAGACCATCCCGCGCGATCCGTTGCGGATGATCGTCACATCCGGGCGCTGGGCGCGGATGGCACCGGCAATCTCATCGGCCCCAAGGGCGACGGCTGCGCTATCAAGCGGCAGGTAAATCTTCATTTCAGGCCCCCAATCTTAAGATGGGCGATGATGCTGTCCAGTTTCGCCTCATCGACGCGGCCGATGATCTTGCCATCCACCATGGCGGCCGGCGCACAGGCACAAAGGCCAAGGCAAAAGATCGGCTCCAGCGTGACTTTGCCGTCCTTCGTCGTCTCGTGCCATTCGATGCCAAGGGCGCGCTGGGCATGGTCCGCCACCCGGTCCGCCCCCATGGATTTGCAGGCCTCGGCCCGGCACAGTTTCAGCACATGGCTCCCCGCCGGGTTCTCGCGAAAGTCATGGTAGAACGACATCACCCCATGCACTTCGGCCTTCGACAGGTTCAGATCCTGCGCGATGATCGGCAAGGCCGCCTGCGGCACATAGCCGAACTCGGCCTGAATGGCATGCAGGATCGGCAACAGCGATCCCTCCATCCCCTTGTGATCGTTCAGGATTTCTCCGACGCGGGAGGTGACTTCGACGGAATCAAGCATATGGCGGCCCTTCGGTAGCTGCATACCTTAGTACGCCGCCCGATAGGAAAATCAATATCAATATGCCGTTGATTGATAGGCTTAATCTATCGTTTGCGCCCCATCCGCGCGGCTTCCTCGATCAGCGCCTGCAAGACCGGGGTCTGCGGATCGCGCCGCGCGGTCACAAGGCCCACCAGATGCTCGGCCTCGGGTTCCACGATGGGAATGGCCACCAACCCCTGCCCGGTGAACATCTCGGCCAGTTTCATCGGCACGACCGAGGCCCAAAGCCCGGACCGCACATGCGACACAAGCGCAATCGTGGAATTGCTCTCCACCATCGCCTGCACCCGCGCGCCTGCTTCGGCCAGATGCTGGTTGACGATCCGGCGGTTCTGCATGTCGGCCGTCAGAAGGCAGAGGGGAACCGAGGCGACCTCGTGCCAGCTGATCTTGTCACGCTTGGCCAACGCACTGCCCGGCGCGCAGAGAAAGCGGTAAAACTCGGTATAAAGCGGCGTTTGCGCCACGCGGCCCAAAGGTTCGTTGTCCAGATAGGTGATGCCCGCATCCAGCTCCAGCGTGTCGATCCCATCAAGGATTTCGGCGCTGGTGCGCGACAGGATGGTGACGCGCATATTCGGATGACGGGCAGTAAAGGGGCCGGTCAACTCGGCCACCATCGGCAGGGCGGTGGGAATGACCCCGATGCGCAGATTGCCCGACAGGCCGGAATGAACCGAGCGCATCTCGTCTTTCAGCGCGCGCATGTCGCCCACGATCCGCCGCGCCCAATCCAGCACGCGCTGGCCTTCGGGCGTCAGGCCCTGAAACCGGCTGCCGCGATAGACAAGCTGCACGCCAAGCTGATCTTCAAGCTGGCGGATGGCACTGGACAGCGAGGGTTGGGTGACCCCCATCACCTCGGCCGCGCGGCCAAAGTGACGCTCGTTTGCCAGCGCAATGAACATTTCCAGCTTGTCGATCATGGGGCAAACCTGCCCGCATCGGGCGCGGCTGTCCAGCGCCTCTCCTCGGGCGCCTGCGGCTTCTCGTCGAGCGCACCCCGACGAGCGTCGCAGACGACGAGGAGGGGCGGTTGCGAAACACGCTTTCTCGCCCTACCTGTATGGGATGAAACGTTTCATCCCCTTTCTGAAAAAGCCACCGGTCGTGCCCGTGATCCGCCTGCAAGGCGGCATCGGCACCGGACGCAACGCGCTTTCGGACGCGGGCCTTGCGCCCCTGATCGAGAAGGCGTTCAAGATGAAGCCCGCCGCCGTGGCCTTGGCCATCAACTCGCCGGGTGGATCGGCGGTGCAATCCAGCCTCATTGCCGCGCGCATCCGGCGGCTGGCGGCGGAAAAGGGTGTCAAGGTTCACGCCTTTGTCGAGGATGTCGCCGCCTCGGGCGGCTACTGGCTGGCCTGCGCCGGGGATGAGATCTTTGTCGATGACAGTTCCATCGTCGGCTCGATCGGGGTGATCTTTGCCAGCTTCGGTTTTCCCGAACTGCTGGCCCGGCAGGGGGTTGAGCGGCGGGTGGTCACCGCGGGCAAGTCGAAAAGCCTTGCCGATCCGTTCCTGCCGCAAAAGCCCGAGGACATTGACCGGCTGAAAGCCCTGCAAGGCCCGATCCACGACGCCTTTATCGCCCATGTCAAGGCGCGGCGGGGTGCCCGCTTGGCCGCCGATGCCGATCTGTTCAATGCCGATGTCTGGGTCGGCCGGCAGGCGGTGGAGCTGGGGCTGGTTGACGGGGTGGCGCATCTGGTGCCTAAGCTCAAGGCGCTTTACGGCGAGGAGGTGCGGCTTGTTCCCCTGGGCCAGAAACGCGGGCTGCTTGCCCGTTTCGGCCTTTCGGTCGCGGATGACCTGTTGCAATCGGTGGAAGACAGGGCGCTGTGGGCGCGTTATGGCTTGTAGATGCTGTTCAAGATCATCCTTGTTTTTCTTCTGGGCATGGCCCTTGTCGGGATGATCGGCAAGGCCCTGTTTCCCGGCAAGATGTCCCGCATCACCCAAATCCGGCGGCGGGGATTGAAACCCCCTGTCTGTTCGCGCTGCGGGCGCTATATCGTCGGGAAATCGGACTGCGAGTGCAAGAAGGCGTGACATGCGGGCATTGGTGACGGGGGCGGGCAAGCGGCTGGGCCGCGACATGGCGCTGTATCTGGCGCGGCGCGGCTATGATGTGGCCGTGCATTACGCCGCCTCTCGCAAAGAGGCCGAGGAGGTGGTCAAGGAAATCACCGCGCTGGGCCGGCGTGCCTGCGCGCTTCGGGCCGATCTTCTGATCGAAGCGCAGGTGGAAAAGCTGGTGCCGATGGCCGTGCAGGGTCTGGGCGGGCCCTTGACGGTTCTGGTCAACAACGCGTCAATCTTTGAATATGACACCATCCGCACCGCCAGCCGCAAAAGCTGGGACCGGCATCTGGAATCGAACCTGCGCGCGCCCTTTGTCTTGACGCAGGCCTTTGCCGCGCAGGCCCCGGCCGCCGGGCAGGACGCGGCGGGCGAGCCGGTTGCAAGCGGCCTTGTCATCAACATGATCGACCAGCGCGTGCACAAGCTGACGCCAGAGTTCATGACCTATACCCTTGCCAAGATGGGTCTTTGGGCGCTGACGCGCACTGCCGCGCAAGGCTTGGCGCCGCAGATCCGGGTCAATGCGATCGGCCCCGGCCCCACCTTGCAGGGCGCGCGGCAAAGCGACAGCCATTTTGCCCGCCAGCGCGCCGCCACGGTCCTCGGGCGTGGCGCGAACCCGGCCGACATCACGGCGGCGCTTGGGTTTTTCCTCGATTCCCCGGCTGTGACGGGCCAGATGATTGCCGTTGACGGTGGTCAACATCTGGGCTGGCAAACGCCTGATGTGCTGGGGGTTGAGTAGGCCCCCCGTTCTGCCTGCGGCGAGTTGTCCACTTTGGCGCGGACCTTCACAAGACCGTTACAAAATCTCCTGATTTTTCAGGGATTTGCGATTTGTTAAATAAAATATCGTTCAAAATCAATGGCCTGGGGTTTTGCCTAAAAAATAGGCAAACCGTTATAGCCCATGTGAAACAAGGCGAATTCCGGCGTCCTGAAAACTTCTCCGCAAACTTATCCACAATCTCGGTGGACTTCTTCCCTCTTGCTCTTGGTCATTTATCATTGCAGCCAAGCGGCAGAATCAATGTATCCGAGAGGCGCAATTCCGCATGAGCGAAACACCCCCCACCGGGCATGAGGTGATTCAGGATTACCTGCGCGGGCTGGACGGCAGCCCGGGGGTTTATCGCATGCTGAATGCGGCCTCCGAGGTGCTTTATGTCGGCAAGGCGCGCAATCTGAAGGCGCGGGTGTCGAACTATGCCCGGCCCTCGGGCCATTCGGCACGCATCGCGCGGATGATCCATGAGACCGCCTCGATGATGTTCCTGACCACGCGGACGGAGCTTGAGGCGCTTTTGCTGGAACAGAACCTCATCAAGCAGCTGAAGCCGCGCTACAACGTGCTGTTGCGCGACGACAAGTCGTTTCCGAACATCCTGATCAGCCGCGAACATCCCTTTCCGCAGATCAAGAAGCACCGGGGTGCGAAAAAGGAGGAAGGGCGCTATTTCGGCCCCTTTGCCAGTGCCGGCGCGGTGAACCGCACGCTCAATCAGCTGCAGAAGGTCTTCTTGCTGCGCAATTGCTCGGATGCGATGTTTGCCAGCCGCACGCGGCCTTGCCTGCAATACCAGATCAAGCGCTGCGCTGCCCCTTGCGTGGGCCGGGTGGATGAGGCGGCCTATGCCGCCTTGGTCGAGGATGCCGAGCGGTTTCTGGACGGCAAATCCACCGCCGTGCAGGCCAATCTGGCCCGCGAAATGGCCGAGGCGTCAGACGCCATGGAATTCGAACGCGCCGCCGCGCTGCGCGACCGGATCAAGGCCCTGACGCAGGTGCAGCAAAGTCAGGGCATCAACCCGCAAGGCGTGGCCGAGGCGGATGTGGTCGCCCTTCATCTGGAACATGGTCAGGCCTGCGTGCAGGTGTTCTTCATCCGCGCCAACCAAAGCTGGGGCAACCGGGATTTCTACCCGAAAACCGGGGCAGGGGCCGAGGAGCCGGAGATCCTCGAGGCCTTCCTGACCCAGTTCTACGACGACAAGGAACCGCCCCGGCTGGTCCTGCTGTCGCACCCCGTCGAAAACCCCGATCTGGTGGCCGAGGCGCTGTCGGCCCGCGCGGGGCGCAAGGTGGAACTGGCCGTTCCGCAGCGGGGCGAAAAGGCCGAGCTGGTGGAAAACGCCGCCCGCAACGCCCGCGAAAGCCTGGCGCGGCGGATGTCGGAAAGCTCGACCCAGATGAAGCTGTTGCAAGGTCTGGCCGAGGCCTTTGATCTGGATGCGCCCCCTGCCCGGATCGAGGTCTACGATAACGCCCATATCCAAGGCTCGGACGCCGTCGGCGGCATGATCGTGGCCGGGGCCGAAGGCTTCCTGAAAAGCCAGTATCGCAAGTTCAACATCCGCTCGGACGCTGGCGCGAACAGCGACGATTTCGGCATGATGCGCGAGGTGCTGACCCGCCGCTTTGACCGGCTGATGAAGGAAGACCCGGAGCGGAAAACCGACATGTGGCCCGACCTGCTGCTGATTGACGGCGGTGCGGGGCAGTTGTCGGCGGTGAATGGCGTGCTGGCGGAACTCGGGGTCGAGGATGTGGCGGTGATCGGCGTCGCCAAGGGCATCGACCGCGACGCGGGCAAAGAGGAATTCCACCGCGACGGGTTGCCCCCCATGGCCCTGCCGCGCAATGACCCGGTGCTTTACTTCATCCAGCGCCTGCGGGACGAGGCGCACCGCTGGGCCAATGGCGCCCACCGCGCCAAGCGGGCCAAGGCGGTTTCTGCCACGCCCCTTGACGAGATCCCCGGCGTCGGAGCAGGGCGCAAGCGCGCGCTCTTGGCGCATTTCGGCTCGGCCAAGGCGGTCAGCCGGGCCGGGGTTCCCGACCTCATGGCCGTCGAAGGGATTTCGCAGGGGTTGGCCGAAACCATCCACGGGTTTTTCAACCCCGGCTGACCGTCGCTTCGGTTACGCCTGCCGCACCGCCGGGTGCAGCGCGGCATCAAGGATATGCCCGGCCCCCTGCAAGACCTGACTGGCCCGCCCCACGATCAGCGGATCGGGGGTTCCTACCACCGCATGATCCTTGTTCGGATAGTCGATGGTGGACAGGAAATGCTTCATGCAATTCAGCCGCGCGCGTTTCTTGTCGTTCGATTTCACGATCACCCAGGGCGCATCGGCGGTGTCGGTATAGAAAAACATCGCCTCTTTTGCCTCGGTATAGTCGTCCCACTTGTCCAAGGATGCCTTGTCGATGGGGCTCAGTTTCCACATTTTCAAGGGATCGGTTTCGCGTGCCTTGAACCGGGTGCGCTGTTCGTCGCGGGTAACGGAAAACCAGTATTTGTAAAGCCGGATGCCCGAGCGGACCAGCATCCGTTCAAACTCGGGCGCCTGGCGCATGAATTCAAGGTATTCCGCAGGTGAGCAAAAGCCCATGACACGCTCTACCCCGGCGCGGTTGTACCAGCTGCGGTCATAGAACACCATTTCGCCTGCGGTCGGCAGATGGGCGATGTAGCGTTGAAAGAACCATTGGCCCTTTTCGACATCCGACGGTTTGGTCAAGGCGCAGACCCGGGCATAGCGCGGGTTCAGATGTTCCATGAAGCGCTTGATGGTGCCGCCCTTCCCGGCCGCGTCGCGGCCCTCCATCAGGATGACGAATTTCTGCCCCGTCTCCTGAGCCCAGATCTGCACCTTGAGAAGCTCGGCCTGCAACCTGGCCTTTTCCGCCTCATAAGGCGCGCGGCCCATCGGGCGGGCATAGGGGTAGCGGCCGGATTCGAACACCGCGCGGATGGCATCGGAATCGACGGCAGGAAACTGCCGGGGGCCGGTCAGACCTTCGCCCTGCCCCGACAGATCGCGGGGCATCTGGGGCGTATCGGCTTTGGCGGGGGCGGCAGGGGCAAGGCTGTCGGCTGCGATGATCTGGTCCATGGGCGGCTCCTTCGCGGGCAGGCTGCGGCGATCTGAGGGGCGATGGAGGAGACGCGCATTGATCCGCATCAAAATGCCGCCTGTCAGATATCGGAATGCGGGCGCCCGTGACCGTGGCGCCACAGCCGCCCTTTCGTTTGCCGAGCGGCTGCCCTAGGGTCGGCCAAAGCACAGCCCGATCAGCAAGGGGTTTTCCATGATCACGCTTTACGGTTGCTACCGCTCACGCGCCACCCGCCCGCTTTGGGCGCTGTTTGAAACCGGCCTCGCCTTTGTCCATCACCCGACGATCCAGGCTTACCGCCTGGCCGATCCCCATGCGGCAGATGCCCCGGAAAACACCGCCTCGCCCGCGTTTCTGGCCGTCAATCCCATGGGCCAGATCCCGGCCATGGTCGAGGGCGATCTGGTCCTGACCGAAAGTCTTGCGATCACGCTTCATATCGCGCGCCGCGCAGGCGGGCCGATTGCCCCGGCCAGTGACGCCGAGACCGCCTTGATGGAGCAATGGGCGCTTTTCGCCAGCACGGCCATTGAAGGCCCGGCTCTGGACATTGCCATGACCATCACCAAGGGGCAGGACAAGACGGCCGAGGGGGCTGCACTTGTGGCCCGCGCCGCCGATCTGCTGCGCCGCCCGCTGGCGCGGCTTGAGGCGCATCTGACCGGTAAAGACTGGCTGCTGGGCGGTCGCTTTACCGCCGCCGATATCATGGCCGAGGAATGTGTGCGCTATGCCCAGCCCCACCCGACGCTTTTGTCCGAATATCCGGCCGTCAATGCCTGGATTGCGCGCTGCCAGGCGCGCCCGGCGTTCCAGAAGATGTGGGCGGGGCGGCTGGTGGAACCGGCCTGAGGTGCGCGCGGCGGGTTGAATTTTTACACATTCGAGTGTATATTCCATCGCATATTCCAATCGGAGACCCGCCATGACCCGCCTTTTGACGCCGCAAATCTGCACCATGACCGAATTGCGCGAACCGCAAAAGGTGCTGGACCGCGCCGGCGGCAAGCCGGTGGCGATCCTGAAGAACTCGGCCTTGGTGGGGTATCTGGTGCCGGCGGAGGCGATTGGCGAGACTGATCACCGCCCGGCGACGCTGGAGGAGGTGAGGGCCGTGATGGAGCGCACCCGCGCTGACGCCCAGCCCGTGCTTGACTATCTCAAAGACAAATGAGCTTTGTCACCTTGCCCGCCGAATTGGTGGAGTGGATTCACGATCAGGTTCTGAACCCCGGCGAATTGCCGGGACTCGCGCTCGACAAATCCTTGGCCGGGGCCTTGGGCCGGGTGGAAAACCGGCTGGCCTATGACATGATCGGCGACGCTTTTGATCTGGCCGCTGCCTATGCAATTGCAATCGCACAGGGCCATTGCTTTAACGACGCCAACAAGCGCACCGCCTTTCGCGCAATGCAGGTGTGTCTTGAGTTGAACGGCATTGCGACACGTTTCACTGCCACCGAAATCGGCCCCGTCATCATCCGCGCCGCCCAGCGGCTGATGGACGAGGGCGAGTTGGCGGAATGGCTGCGCAGTCGCGCCTAACCCCAACATCTTGCGGACACCCCGGCAGAAATGGTCTAATGCTTGCTGACCCAAGAAAAGAGCAGCCCGATGCCCAGTGATCTTTTGTCCGCCAAAGACCAGACCTATGACGCCTCTTCGATCGAGGTGCTGGAGCCTTTGGAGGCCGTCCGCCTGCGTCCGGGCATGTATATCGGCGGGATTGATGAGCGCGCCTATCATCACTTGGCGGCCGAGATTCTGGACAACTCGATGGACGAGGCGGTGGCGGGCCATGCCAGCCGAATTGAGGTAGAGTTGAACGCCGATGGGTCCTTGACGATCCGCGACAATGGCCGTGGCATCCCGGTCGATCCGCACCCGAAGTTTCCCGACAAATCGGCGCTGGAGGTGATCCTCTGCACGCTGCATTCGGGCGGCAAGTTCAACGGCAAGGCCTATGAGACAAGCGGCGGTCTGCATGGCGTTGGGTCGTCTGTCGTCAACGCGCTGTCGGATCTGATGGTGGTCGAGGTTGCCAAGAACAAGGAGCTGTTCCAGCAATCCTTTTCGCGCGGCAAACCGCTTGGCCCGATCCAGAAGATCGGCGCGGCGCCGAACCGGCGCGGCACCACGGTGACCTTCCACCCTGACGCGCAGATTTTCGGGTCGCATCAGTTCAAGCCTTCGCGCCTGATGAAGATGGCGCGATCAAAGGCCTATCTCTTCTCGGGCGTGGAAATCCGCTGGAAATCGGCCATTCCCGATGGCGACATGCCGATGGAGGCTGTGTTCCACTTTCCCGGCGGGCTGGCCGATTACCTGTCGGATACGCTTGAGAAAACCACCACCTACGCCGACCGCCCCTTTGCGGGCAAAGTCGGGTTTCAGGAAAAATTCGGGGTTCCAGGGTCGGTCGAATGGGCGATCAACTGGTCACCGGTGCGCGACGGGTTCATCCAGTCTTACTGTAACACCGTGCCCACGCCCGAGGGCGGCACGCATGAGTTTGGCTTCTGGTCGGCGATCCTGAAGGGCATCCGGGCCTATGGCGAGTTGTCGAAAAACCGCAAGGCCGAGCTCATCACCCGCGACGACATGCTGACCGGGGGCTGCGCGCTGATCTCGGTCTTTGTCCGCGAGCCGCAGTTTGTGGGGCAAACGAAGGACCGGCTGGCCACTGAAGAGGCCGCGAAATGGGTGGAAAACGCGGTCCGCGACCATTTCGACAACTGGCTGGTCTCTGATCCGAAATCGGCCGGGGCGATCCTCGATTTTCTGGTGCTGCGCGCCGAGGAACGGCTGAAGCGCAAGCAGGAAAAGGAAACCCAGCGCAAGACGGCGACGAAAAAGCTGCGGCTGCCGGGGAAGTTGGCGGATTGTTCGGCGAAGAACCGTGAGGGGACGGAGCTGTTTCTGGTGGAGGGTGACTCGGCGGGCGGGTCGGCCAAGGCCGCGCGCAACCGCGAGACGCAGGCGCTTTTGCCCCTGCGCGGCAAGATCCTGAACGTGCTTGGCGCGGCCAGCGCGAAACTGGGCGACAATGCCGAAATCCGCGACATCTGCGAGGCCTTGGGCGTGCAGATGGGCACGAAATTCCGCGTCGATGACCTGCGCTATGACAAGATCATCATCATGACCGACGCCGATGTCGACGGGGCGCATATCGCCTCGCTTCTGATGACGTTTTTCTTCACCCAGATGCGCCCGATGATCGACAAGGGGCATTTGTATCTGGCCTGCCCGCCCTTGTATCGGCTGACCCAAGGGGCCAAACGGCTTTATGTGGCCGATGATGCGGAAAAAGAGGTCTGGCTGAAAAAGGGCCTTGGCGGCAAGGGCAAGATCGACGTGCAGCGGTTCAAGGGGCTGGGCGAGATGGACGCCAAAGACCTGAAAGACACCACGATGAACCCCGCCACCCGCAAGCTGATCCGTGTCAGCATTGACGACGATGAGCCGGGCATGACCGGCGATCTGGTGGAACGGCTGATGGGGAAGAAGCCGGAACTGCGGTTCCAGTATATTCAGGAAAATGCGCGGTTTGTGGAGGAGTTGGATGTGTGATGAGTTGGTTCCAACGGTGTGTTATCAGGCATGCGTTAAAAAAACCCAGGCCGGAACTTATATCCTCAAGTGATGATAAAATTGATGCAAAGTCCGTTTTGGTCGGGTTTTCAGGTCCGGGATCAATAGAGTATCGGATTGTGGGAATAGAAGGAAATGGGTTCCAGGCACGTCGTGTTGGGAAGAACATTGATCCACTAGAGTGTGTCATCCCATTCAATAGAACGAATGCGATGCATCTGACAATTCGCTACTGGTATCGTGGCGAGGAGATGCAATATCAAAGTTTTTACCGATATTTTTGGGGTATGGTGAGTTTCGAAGCTTGGCGAAGTTATCTAATAAACAGGTTTCGGCAAGCCCATTATAATCGATCACTGAAGATAAGGGATGATAGAACTGAAATACTTCAGGCAATCGTTGATGAGCATTTGCTGCGTCGGTCCCGAGAGGGTGCGCTAGTTTTTGGTCACGTCAAGATTGATCGATCGGAGGTTCTTCAATTAGTCTATGGAAAGGGTATTTGGGGCTACCCGCAGCTCACTGAAATCTCAGCGCGACTCGATTTGATACTAGATTCCCTTGTTGATTCTGGCGATCTTGTTGCCGAGCAGGATAGACTTATTGTGAAAGGAAAGGCAGTTGCGTCACTTTCGTCGCGAGTAGAAGAGGACCGAAAACATCGCGACCAAGTGGGCCATAACAACGCAATCAAATGGTTGACGCTTGGCCTTCTGTTTACTGGACTTGCTCAAGTTTGGGTAGCCTGTTCCCAAGGTTTATGAGCCAGCCGTAGGATCCACAGGGCCGCGCCCTCCCGCCGTGCGGGCCA
>JACCDH010278801.1_pt1 | contig 12853 bp, 11 predicted proteins | sample 7442481 | NCBI WGS metagenome assembly JACCDH01 (sample SAMN15323433, study PRJNA562643) | freshwater metagenome | isolation source: river surface water | place: USA:Blue River Watershed | collected 2017-08-15
AACCCAGCGCTTCGAGCGAGCCCAGGTACAGCTCCAAGATGTTGCTGGGCGCGGGCTTCAAGACCACCTGAAACTGGTAGTAGTGCTGCAGTCGGTTGGGGTTCTCGCCGTAGCGGCCGTCTTTGGGGCGGCGGCTGGGCTGCACGTAAGCGGCCTTCCAAGGCTCGGGGCCAATGGCGCGCAAAAACGTGGCGGTGTGGCTGGTGCCCGCGCCGACTTCCATGTCGTAGGGTTGGAGCAAAGCACAGCCCTGGGCGTCCCAGTACTGCTGCAATTTCAAAATGATTTGCTGGAAGGTCAACATGGCCGAAGCGTGGCCAGCAGCGAGCTGGCCAAAGTGAGATGGGCGCAAGCTTTGCGCAAACCCTTGATTTTACGGTCTTTGCAGGTGAAAAACCCGTCAGGCCAGCCGTCTGCGCACCGCCCCGATCAAGACGATCACCCCACACAGGCCCCACAGGGGCAAGAGCCCCCAGGCGGCTGCCCAACGGGCGTAGGGCGTGAGGCCTGTGCGGCCTTCGTAAGAGCCCACCAGCGTGCCTCGGGTAAAGCGCGGCAATTGCTGCGTGACGCGGCCTTGGTGGTCGATGATGGCCGTCGCACCGGTGTTGGTGGCCCGCAGCATGGGCCGGCCCAGCTCCATGGCCCGCATGCGCGAGATGTTCAGGTGCTGGTCCACCGCGAGGGTGTTGCCAAACCAGGCGATGTTGCTCACGTTGACCAAGACCGTGGGGGCCTTGGCCCCGTCCTTGAAACGGGCGGCCAGCTCTTCGCCAAACAGGTCTTCGTAGCAAATATTGGGCGACAAGCGCTGGCCTTGCCAAGTGATCGACGGCTGATCGGCCCGGCCCGAACTGAAGTCGCCCAAGGGGATCTGCATTTGACGCACAAACCAGCCAAAGCCCGGTGGGATGAACTCGCCAAAGGGCACCAAGTGGTGTTTGTCGTAGCGGTAATCGGTTTGGCCCTCTGGGCCCAATGCCACCACGGCATTGGCATAACCTTCGGACAGGGAGCCCAGCGGCACGCCCACCAAGGCCAAGGGGCGATCAGGCTGGGCGAAGTGTTTTTGCAAACCGGGCCAATAGCCCTCTGGCAAATACTGCCGCAGCAAGGGGATGGCCGTCTCGGGGGCCACCACCAGTGCTTGCTGGCTGGCCCGCAGGCGCTCGTCGTACCACTGCAATGCGTCACGGATGCCGCTGCGCACATCGAACTTTTCGTTTTGGGTGATGTTGGCCTGCAACAGCTCCACCTGGCCAGAACCGGCCGAAACCGTGAACGCGGGCGACCAGGCCTGCACCGCCCAAGACAACAGCCCCACGAGGGCCAAGGGCCGTATGGCGGCCAGGCGCCAGCCGGTCAATGCCAGCCGCATGGCCAATAGCGCGGCCACAAAGCCCAAGCCATAAACACCAACCCAAGGCGCCCAGACCGAGAGCACACCGTCAACGTGCGCGTAACCACCCGCACCCCACGGGAAACCGGTGAACCATTGCCCCCGCATGAGTTCGGCCAAGGTCCACACAGCGGCAAACAAGACGCTGCTGAACCAGGGGCGTGACTGTGGCGAGACCGAAGTACTCAAGGCCACCCAAGCCGCAGCCGCTGCGGCATAAAACAAGGACACGGCCGATGCCAAGGCCAGCACCGCCAAGGCCGCCAATGGCGCAGGCAGCCCGCCCACATCGTGCATGGAGACGTACAACCACCAAAAGCTGCCACCCAACCAGAAGGTGGCAAACACGCCCGCGAACCATGCAGCGCGGCGCACCCCCAGCGCAATAGGCACGCCCCATGAAGCGATGCGCATCAAACCGTTTGCCAGGATGGCCAGGCTCAGGACCTGCAGCCAACCGTGCGCCTGACCACTGCCGGGCAGGGCGATCGACGCGGCCTGCGCCAAGCCTGCCAATGCAGGCCACAGCAAAGGCCGGCCGTGCAGCAGCTTCATGCAGGCGTGACGGTTTCGCTGGCCACCGGGGAGACCTTGAACCAGCGCACAGCGCCTGCACGGGTGTGCAACACGACAAACTGCAAACCGGCGAGGATGTGCTTTTCACCACGGCGGGGCACGTGGCCCATCTCGTGCGCGATCAGGCCGCCGATGGTGTCAAAGTCGGGGCCTTCGCTGTCTTCGCGGGCTTCTTGCAGGTTGACGCCAAAGGCCTCGCTCACGCGCTCGAGTGAGGTGTCGCCGCTGACGCGGAAGGTGCGGTCAGGCAGGCCAAAAATATCGCCGTCGTCATCGGCGATGTCGAACTCGTCTTCGATCTCGCCCACGATTTGCTCGAGCACGTCTTCGATGGTGATGAGCCCGGCCGTGCGGCCAAACTCGTCGATCACGATGGCCAAGTGGTTGCGGTTGTCGCGGAACTGGCGCAGCAAGTCGTTCAGGCCTTTGCTCTCGGGCACAAAGACAGCCGGGCGCAGCAAGGCGCGGATGTTCAGCTCGGGGGCGCGTTGCAGCTTGAGCAGGTCTTTGGCCAGCAAGATGCCAATGATGTTTTCTTTCTCGCCTTCATAAACCGGAAAGCGCGAGTGCGCGGTCTCGATCACCTGGTGCAGGAACTGGTCAAACGGGTCGTCGATGCACAGCAAGTCCATGCGGGGCGCGGCCACCATCACGTCGCCAGCCGTCATGTCGGCCATGCGGATGACGCCTTCGAGCATCAGGCGGCTTTCGGCATTGATGATGTGGTTGTCCTCGGCCTCGGCCAGGGTTTCAATCAACTCGTCAGCGGAATCGGGGCCGGGATGGATGAATTCGGCCAACTTTTGCAGAAAACTGCGCTTGTCTTCGCGCTCAGCGGGGCGCGCAGGGTGAGGGTCTGACACAGTCAATGGATGCAGGACATGCCGTTATTGCGAAGCCACAAGGATAGCGGATTCATATGACAGCAGCTGAAAACTCAGGGTTGGTCGCTGTGGTGGCGGGCGCCGCGCACCCCCTGGCGGATCTCTTGCACCGTGGCCAACCATTCGCGGAACTGCTTGGCCTGCATTTTGAGCTGGTAGTCGATCTCGGCCATCTGGTCTTGAAACAAACCGCTGACTTGGCTGTCTAAAGTGGCCTCGGGCACAGTCAGGTAGGCCTCGCTTTCGCTGCCGTCGCGCTCGACCCGCGCACCGGCATGCCGCGCGATCTTGAGCATGGCCACGTTTTCGCTCAGGGCGTGCACAAACAACATGCTGACGCCTTCGTTGCGGGCGTGGTTGACGGCATGGCGGAACAATTTGGCGCCCAGGCCCCTGCCCCGCTGGCGGGTGTCCACCGAAACACCAAATTCCGCGCAAGTGGCCCATTGGGGATCGACCGAATAGGCCAGGTGGGCCATGGCCACGATCTCCAAGCGGCGGTTGAAGACGCCAAAAATTTCATCGCGAACGAAATTGAGCCCCGACACATAGCGCTCGATTTGCTCATCGGTGGCGGGGTAGCCAAAGCGCAAATAGCGGTCTTGTGGTGCCAGCGCCAGCAAGTGCTTGAGGATGCGGGGCTTGTGCCGCACCGCTAAGGCCCGGATGGGGATCCAGCGCGAAGCCGCAGGGGTGCTGCCTGCCGGCACCAAGTCCACAGCCGAAAGCACGCGAAGCCAAAGTCGTCGAAAAAATCCGGGGTTGGGCGTTGTGGCGGGGGTCATGGTGTTGCCTAGGGTATTCCCTGATTTTGCCTCCAAATGCTGGCCGCTGCCAATACCGGTAATTTGTCGCGTGAGAGACCTTTTTTCAGGCGACCAAGGGCTTGCCCGATCACACCTCGTGCGCGAGCTGACGACAATGTCTGCACAGGAGAGAAATGCACATGGAACGTATTTGGCAAAAGAACTACCCCGCAGGTGTCCCCCATGAAGTGGACGCCAGCCAATACAGCAGTCTGACGGACTTGCTGGAAACGGCATTTCGCCAGCATGGCGACAGCCCTTTCACGGTTTGCATGAACCAATGGATGAGCTACAAAGAGCTCAACCAGCTGTCCACCGCACTGGGCGCGTGGCTTCAAAGCAAGGGCCTGCCGCCCGGCAGTCGCGTGGCCATCATGCTGCCCAATCTGCCTCAATTTGCCGTGACCATGGCCGCTGTATTGCGCGCCGGTTACACCTGCGTGAACGTCAACCCGCTGTACACCGCCCGCGAACTGCAGCACCAACTCAAAGACTCCGGCGCCACCACCATTGTGGTTTTGGAAAACTTCGCCGCCACCTTGCAAGAGGTGCTGGAGCACTCGGCCATCCAGCACGTGGTGGTCGCCTCCATTGGTGATTTGCTGGGCACTTGGTATGGCCGCTGGTTGACCTTTGCAGTGCGTCATCTGGCCAAGCTGGTCCCCGAGTACGAGCTGTCCTTGGAAGGCGGGCGCACGGTCACAACGTTCAAGAAAGCCATTGCGCAAGGCAAAGGCATGAGCTTCAAAGCTGTGCACCAATCGCTGGACGACATCGCCTTCTTGCAATACACCGGCGGCACCACCGGCCTGAGCAAAGGCGCTGTGCTGACGCACCGCAACGTGGTGGCCGCCATGCTGCAAGCCGAAGCCTGGTTCTCGCCAGCACTGGCCGACATTGGCGACCTGCGCAAAGTCAACAGCATTGCCGCGCTGCCGCTGTACCACATCTATGCGCTGACGCTGTGCCTGCTGGCCATCCGTCAGGGCTCGCACATGACGCTGGTGCCCAACCCGCGTGACTTCGGCAAGTTCATCGAGGTGCTCAAGCAGCGCCCCTTCCACATGCTGCCTGGCGTGAACACCTTGTTCAACGCCCTGATGCAACACCCGATGTTCAAGACCATCGACTTTTCGTCGCTCAAGCTGACGCAAGCTGGCGGCATGGCCGCATCGGCGGGCACGGCCCACCACTGGCAAGCGGCCACGGGCAGCGCCATGATCGAAGGCTGGGGCATGAGCGAGACCTGCGCCATCGGCACCAACAACCCGGTCACGCAAAAAACATTCAGCGGCAACATCGGCCTGCCCCTGCCCAGCATCGACATCGCCATCAAGGACGACGAGGGCAACTCCTTGCCCGTGGGCAGCTCGGGCGAGATCTGCATCCGTGGCCCCAACGTGATGGTGGGTTACTACAACCAGCCCGAAGAAAACGCCAAAACCTTCACAGCCGATGGTTTCATGCGCACCGGCGACATTGGTGTGATGGACGACGGCGGTTACACCCGCATCGTGGACCGCAAGAAAGACATGATCATCGTCAGCGGTTTCAACGTCTTCCCCAACGAGCTGGAAAACGTGATCTCGACCTGCCCCGGCGTGGTGGAGTGCGCGGCCGTGGGCATTGCCGATGCCATGCAAGGCGAGGCCATCAAGGTGTTTGTGGTGCGCAACGACCCTATGCTGACCGAAGAGGCTGTGGCCCGCTTTTGCCACGAAAACCTGACCGGCTACAAGCGCCCCAAGTACATCGAGTTCCGCGACGAGTTGCCCAAGACCAACGTGGGCAAGATCTTGCGCCGCGAACTGCGCAGCAACAAGTAAGGCACACGATCTCCCATGAGCACACAGCCTGCCCTGCCCACTGGCGTCACCGTCATCGAGCGTGGCTGGCTGTCGGCCAACAACATCTTGCTGCAAGGCGCTGACAGCGCCACTTTGGTGGACAGCGGCTATGTCACGCACCAGGCTCAAACGCTGGCCTTGGTAGGGCATGCGCTGAACGGCCGCACGCTGGACCTGCTGGTCAACACCCATTTGCACAGCGACCATTGCGGCGGCAACCAAGCGCTGCAAGCGCACTACCCTGCGCTGCAAACTTGGATCCCACCGGGCCTGGCCAGTGCCGTGCAAGGCTGGCAAGAGGACGTGCTGAGCTACAAACCCACAGGGCAAAACTGCCCGCCCTTTCACTTCAACGGATTGCTGCAACCGGGCAGCACCCACCGCTGGGCCGACATGGACTGGCAGGTGCATGCCGCGCCTGGACATGACCCGCATTCGGTGATTTTGTTTGCACCCGAGCACCGCTTGCTGATGTCGGCCGATGCGCTTTGGCAAAACGGCTTTGGCGTGGTGTTTCCTGAACTGGTGGGTGTGGATGCCTTCGACGAAGTGGCCCAAACCTTGGACCTGATCGAGCGTCTGAACCCGGCCACCATCATCCCGGGGCATGGCGCGGTCTTCACCGAGGTCGCGCCCGCACTGGCCTTGGCACGCAGCAAGCTCGAAGGCTTTGCGAAAACCCCCGAAAAACACGCCCGCTATGGCGCCAAGGTTTTGCTCAAATTCAAATTGCTGGAGTGGGGCCAAATTTCTCGCACAGACTTTGATGCTTGGTCAACTCAAGTGCCCTACTTGGGCGACTTGCACGAACGCTTTGGCATGGGCCATGACCGCAAAACCTGGCTGGACATGATGCTGGCAGAGCTCGAGCGCAGCGGGGCCATGCAGGTGCAAGAAGGTATTTTGATCGACGTCTGACGTACCAGGCGCGTTGTATCATTTAAAGCATGCTTGAATGCATTCTTTACCAATCCACGCCGGCCCAAGAATTCGGTGCTCAGGCGCTTTTTCAACTGCTGACGCAAGCCCAGCTTCGCAACGCATCACTGGACATCACAGGCCACTTGCTTTTTGTGAATGGTCAGTTCACGCAATGTTTGGAAGGTCCTGCCAACCGCATCGAGCCATTGTGGCAAACCATCCAAAGCGATCCTCGACACCAGAGCGTCGAATTGCTGATGCGTCGAACCATCGACAAACGCCGCTTTCCCGAATGGAGCATGGCTTTTTCAACCTACAGCACCTACTACGTGCACGGCATGCGCGGCTTTTTCCCTGTGGATGCCGATGCCCCATCGCCCTTGGTGCAGCTGTGTAGAGAAGCCACATGATGATGCCGCAATAAAAAACCCCACTGGCGTGAACCAATGGGGTTTTAATTTGGTGGCCTGGGACGGAATCGAACCATCGACACGCGGATTTTCAATCCGCTGCTCTACCAACTGAGCTACCGGGCCGGTAAGCGGAAATTATAGCAGAGGAAAAACGGCTTTTTGAGCCGTCAGGCCAGCAAGGCATCAACCGATGCGTTTGCTGCGGGACAAGTCCACGCCCAACTGCTTGAGCTTGCGGTACAGGTGGGTGCGCTCCAAGCCGGTTTTTTCAGCCACCTTGGTCATCGAGCCGCCTTCTTGGGACAGGTGGAATTCGAAGTAGGCTTTCTCAAAAGCATCGCGCGCTTCGCGCAGAGGACGGTCCAGGTCGAAGGTTTGCTCCACCACCGGGGCCTGCACTTCTTCGTGAACCATGGCGGGCATGGACAGCGCGGTTTGCGGCAAGCCCGCACTGGTTGCAGCAGCTTTGGAAGGTTCACGCGCCAAGCCTTGCTCCACTGCTTTGAGCAGCTTTTGCAAGGTGATGGGTTTTTCCAAAAAGGCTTGGGCACCGATCTTGACCGCGTCCACCGCGGTGTCGATGGTCGCGTGACCACTCATCATGATCACGGGCATGTTGAGCTGACCATTGGAGGCCCACTCCTTGAGCAAGCTCACGCCATCGGTATCGGGCATCCAGATGTCGAGCAAGACCAAGTCTGGGCGCATGTTTTGACGGGCTGCGCGGGCCTGGGCGGCGTTTTCGGCAAGCTCCACCTGGTGCCCCTCATCAAAGAGGATTTCCGAGAGCAGGTCACGTATGCCCAGCTCGTCATCCACCACCAAAATATTTGCCATATTGCCTGTCTTGTCTCAGTTCATGCCGAGGGCAGATGGTGCCCTGCGGTTTTTGTGTCCAGTGCGAATGATAGCGAGACTTGAGCGCCTTGTATTTCACCGTCATGCAAGACGTTGCTCAATTCGATTTTGGCTTTGTGTTCGTCCACGATTTTCTTGACCACCGCCAGCCCCAGGCCTGTGCCTTTGGACTTGGTGGTGACGTAGGGCTCGAAGGCGCGTTGCAAGATGTTGGGCTCAAAGCCGGGGCCGCTGTCGGTCACGGTCATGCGCACGCGTGAACGCGCAGCATTCCACTCTGTGCGCACACGCACACGGCCTTGACCTTGCGCAGCACTGGGCCGCGCTTCACACGCGTCCTGCGCGTTTTGCAGCAGGTTGTGAATCACTTGGCGAAGTTGCTGCTCATCACCGGCAATGGGTGGGCAAGTCGGATCGAGCTCGGCAACCACTTGCGCGCGATGCACCTGATCGCTCGCGTCATGCGTGTACAGCACCATCATGTCGGTGATCAACGTGTTCAATTGCACCGGCTTCAAGTCGGCACTGGGCAGTCGGGCGTAATCGCGAAACTCGTTGACCAAGCGTTTCATCGCATCGACCTGGTCGACGATGGTTTTGACCGACTTGATCAGCAAGGCATCGTCTTGGGCATCGAGCTTGCCCATGAGTTTGCGCTCCAGCCGCTCGGCCGACAACTGGATCGGCGTCAAGGGGTTCTTGATCTCGTGGGCCAGTCTGCGGGCCACCTCGCCCCAGGCCTGCGCACGCTCGGCCGAGACGATTTCCGAGATGTCGTCAAACACCAGCAAGCGCATACCGTCGGGCAAGACCGCGCCGCGTGCCAGCAAAGTCACAGCGGTTTCACTCAAGCCCTGGCCGGTGGCATGGATCTCGAAGGATTTTTGCCAATGGTCCAGTTCGTGGGTGTCTTTGTCGGAACGCAGCAAGGCGAACTGCTCGGCCACACCTTGTGCGAATTTTTGCAAAGTGGGCAAAGACAACAACGGCAAACCTTCATGGGCAGCCACCGGCACACGCAAAATGCGCGTGGCCCCAGGGTTGGCGGAGAAGATCACGCCTTGCGCATCGAGGACCATCACGCCTGCGGTCAGGTTGTCCAAAATAGTTTGCAAATTACCGCGCGCGGCATCAAGCTGGCGCAAGCTGCGCTCGACCGCCGTGCGTGCATCGGACAGTTGTTGCGTCATGTCTGCAAAGGACCTGGTGAGCCCCCCGAGTTCGTCTTTGCCCTGAAGAGCCAGCTTGGGCGTCAGGTCACCAGCGGCCACCTGCTGCATGCCTCGCGCCAGCAGCAGCAAAGGCCTGGCCAGTTGGTTGCCCAAAAAGAAGGCCAGCAAGATCGCCCCCAGCACGGCCATGAACAGGCTCAAGGTCAAGGTACCGATGTACATGCGGCGCAGACCTTCTCGCGCCAGAGCACGTTCTTGGTATTCGCGGTTGGCGGCCTGAACTTCCAAGGCGTTGTTGACGAGGGTCGGCGGCAGGTCCAAGGTCATCTGCAACAAGCGCTGCTCTTCGTCAAAGGCCGTGCCCGAAGCGGGGACCATGACCAAGACCTTGATGCGGCCTTTGTCGCCCCCGGGGATGGACTCATCGAGGCCCTCCACCCATTCGGTGCTGCCCTTTTGCCGCGCTTCCTTGAACTGCAAGGGCGCCGGACGCTCGGGTCGGATTTGAAAGCGCGATTGCCCTGCACTGGCCAGCATCCGGCCACTGGTGCTCCAGAGCACGGCATCGCTCGCGCCGAGCTGCTCGCGGATCTTGTCAAGGGCGAGGCCCGCACTGACATCGCTGACCTCTGACAGCTGCGATGCGGCCGAGCGCGTTTGCTTGAGCATCTCTTCGCCGAGCGTATCCAGGGTGGCGCGTCCCAAATTCAGACCGGCCATGAGCGCGGCTTCAACCTTGACGTCAAACCAGCTTTCGATGGAACGCGACACGAACTGGTAAGACACGACGTAAATCAACAAGCCAGGCACCACGCCCACCAAGCCAAAAATGGCGGCCAGCTTGAGCAGCAAGCGCGAGCCAAATTGGCCCCGGCGCAAACGCATGACCAAACGCACCGCGCCCCACAAGATGGTGATCAGCAGGCCACTCGCCACAATCCCATTGACCAGCACAAGCCATTCGTAATTTTCGTTGTAGCGCTCACGGTTGCCTGTGGCCTGGGTCAACAAGACCAGCAAGCCCAAGCCTATGACGGCCATGCTCAAGGCGCCAAGCCCCCAAAGCCAGCGGCTGGTGCGCGAGTCCAGCAGTGAAGATTTGAGACTTTGCGCCGTCAAGGGGAGCATGTCAGCGCACCATGTCGGCGGTCAATCGCAGGCTGCGTGCAATGTCCAGCCGCCAATCGACCTGATTGCCCGCAGCGATCTGGAAGGGCCGGGGCAGTTGCGACACATCCAGCCTGAATCGGTAAGCCACGTATTGGCGGGCATCGGCATCCACATCGGCCATGTCGGCCACCTTCCAGCCGGTTTGGCGTCGCACCACGTTCAGGGCGTCTTGCAGGGTGTCAAAACTTTGCGACAAACTGCTGGTGGCGCCGGAATGCGCGATGGGCTCGCTGGCGACGTTCAGACGCCAGCGGCGCGTCAAAGGCTGAAAGGCCAAGCGGTAATACCTTGAGGCGGCGCCCAGCTTCTTGTCGTACCAGTACCAGCGGTCACGCATGACCTCGGCTTCGGCCACAAAGTGAACCGCCAAGCCCTTGACCAAGGCATCTTCCACTGCAGGGCCCAGCTCGAGCTTGAACTGGGCATTGAGCAGCAAGCTGCCGTCTTGGCGTTCGACTTTGAATTCAGTCAGCTCAGCCGACGTCGATTGCGCCCAAACCGGGGCGCACACCAGCAGCCAGGCGCCGAGAAGCCAGCAACCTGCGCGCCACAGGTCAAACCCGGCGCTTTTCCAACAGTGCGTAATAAAACCCGTCATGTTCACCCAGTGCATTGTCCTCGACAGGAAGGCCTTTGGGTGTTTGACCGGGGATCAAATGCCCCGGAGAGGGGTGTAATTCAGCATCAGTGTTGCGCTTTAGAAACGCCTGCACGGTTTCGTCGCCCTCGGCCTTGAACACCGAGCAGGTGCAGTACAAGAGTTTGCCGCCTGGGGCCAACAGGGGCCAGAGCGTTTTGAGCAGCTGCGCCTGGGTCTTGGCCAGCTGCGCGCTGTCGGTGGGTCGGCGCAACCAACGCACATCGGGGTGCCTGCGCACAATGCCCGAGGCGGTGCACGGGGCATCGAGCAAGATGGCGTCAAAGGCTTGACCATCCCACCAGGCTTCTGGTTGGCCAGCATCGGCGGCTTTGACCTCGGCTTGGAGGCCCAGGCGGCTCAGGTTCTGGTGGATGCGTTCGCAGCGCTGGGCATCCACATCCAGCGCCAGCACATGGGCATGGGGGCACAACTCGAGCAAATGACCGGTTTTGCCACCGGGTGCGGCGCAGGCGTCCAGGATGCGCCATGGCCTTTGCGCATCCATGCCCTGCATGAGCAAACGTGCCGAAACCTGGGCTGCTGCGTCTTGCACCGAGACATGGCCTTGCGCAAAGCCAGGCAAGCGCTGCACAGGCACGGCGTGCACCAACTGCAAGCCGTCTTGCCCCACCGGTTTGGCCATCAGGCCCACGGCCTCCAACTGCGCTTGGTAGGCGGCCACGGTGTGGTGCTGGCGGTTCACTCGCAAGGTCATGGGCGCGGCTTGTTGCGCCTGTCCCAGCAAGTCTTGCCAATGTTCGGGGTGATCGGCTTTCAAGCGATCGATCCACCACTGCGGGTGGCTCCATTGCGCGACCGGGTTGGCATCGGTTTGGGCCACCAGCACTGCACGCTCACGCATGAAACGTCGCAAGCAGGCATTGATGAAGCCGCTTTGGGCTTTGGTCTGGTGTTGTTGGCGGGCCGCTTCAACGGCTTGGTTGACCAAGGTGTGCACCGGATATGGCGCACGGACTTCATCCCAGCACAGGGCCAAAGCCGTACACAAGAGGGCATCAGCGGCGGGCGGCGGGGCCTTGGCGGCCAGCAGTTCGCGCAAGGCCGTGGCCCGCCCCAATTGGCGCAAGACCTGAAAGCTCAGGGCCTGCACGCCGGGGCGCAGTTCATGGGGCACGCGCTCCAATTGAGCGGTCAAGGATTGACCTTGGCGTGTGGCCTGCACCGCGCTGGCGGTCGCTTGCATCAAACGCCACAAGGGCGCAGAGGCCCCCTGCGTCGTCGCCGAAGAGTTGTGGGTGGAATTCATCAAAAGGTCAGTTGGAGGCCACGCTCAAATCCATGCGCAAGGCGGGCTTGAATTTCAGGCGACGCGCCAGCCAGGCGGCCGGGCGCATCTCCAGAGCCTCGTTGTAGGCGGCGACCGCCACGTGGTAAGGGATCACAGCCGCGGGCAGGGTCTGGCGCATGCGGCTCAAGGCGATGTCCAAATCGGGTTTGACCGCCTCGGAGACGATCAACAAAACGCGGCGCACTTCGGCCACCAGGAGTTGGTGCTGTTGCACGACCAGCTTTTGAGTTTCCCCCTCTAGGGGCTGTAAGCGCACTTGGGTCAGGGCATCTAGCAGATCGTCGCAGACGGTTTGCAGCCCTTGCAGCGATGGGAGGTCTTCTTCGGTGGCCAAGGATTGACGGGCCGCGATGCCGCCTTGCAAACGCACCAGCAAACGCAGCCAGACGGCGTCAACGCTGCTCCATTGGCGAATGACTTCGCTGCGCAAACGCACCAAACGGTTGTGCGCGCCCACGACCCAAAACAGGACCAGCGCCACCAGCAAGCCAAAGATCAAAGCCACCATGGGTTCACCTTTTGGGGATGTCTTGAACAAAACAGCCCCTGACCGCAAGCGGTACAGGGGCTGGTCGGGATCACCGTCGATGCGGTGACCTCACGCTTTAGGCGGCTTCGCCAGCGTCTGCAGGAGCGTCTTCGACAGACTCACCGGCCAGATCAGCGGCTTCAGCATCGGCAATGGCGCGGCGCTCGGCGTCGTCCATCGCATCTTTCACCTTGCGGGCCTGGTGGTAAGCCAAACCGGTACCGGCAGGAATCAAGCGACCCACGATCACGTTTTCCTTCAGGCCACGCAGCTCGTCGCGCTTGCCCATGATGGCCGCTTCGGTCAACACACGGGTCGTTTCCTGGAAG
>JACCDH010514352.1_pt1 | contig 12853 bp, 11 predicted proteins | sample 7442481 | NCBI WGS metagenome assembly JACCDH01 (sample SAMN15323433, study PRJNA562643) | freshwater metagenome | isolation source: river surface water | place: USA:Blue River Watershed | collected 2017-08-15
AGTCGTTCAACATGGGGCCGCCGCCTTTGTAGGGAATGCCCGTCATGAACACGCCGGCGGTTTGCTTGAACAACTCCATGGCCATGTGGCCCGAAGCGGCATGGGTAAAGCCATAGTCCAGCTTGCCGGGGTTTTTCTTGGCGTAGTCCACCAATTCTTTCACGGTCTTGAAGGGCTGCGCGGGATGCACCAGCAACACATTGGGGCCCGAATGCACCTGCGTGAGGTGGATGAAATCGGTCAAGGAGTTGTACTTGAGATTGGGATCCAAGCCATGCGCAACGGCGTTTTGTCCCACGCCAGTTTGGATGATGGTGTAACCATCGGCCGGCAATTTGACGGCACGGTCTGTGCCCACCACACCACCGGCGCCCCCAATGTTCTCAACCACCACTTGCTGTTTGAGAACTTTGCTCAACTCCTCGGCCATCAAACGGCCCATGACATCGCTGGTGCCACCGGGCGGAAAGGCGACGATCAGCTTGATCGGTTTGTTCGGGTAATCCGCTTGTGCCAAGGCCTGACCTTGACTCAGCAGACCCAGCGCAGCAATGCCCATTGCGATCACTAGTTGGCGTTTTTTCATCATGTTTGTCTCCTCGTGGGGTGGCGTCAAAAAATCAATTCAGTGGCTTCGAAAATCAGGTGATCGGCGCGGGGTTGAACAACACCAAGGCGTTGTGCAGTTTCCAATGCTCGGCCCATGTTTTTTCGCCGCTTGCTGTTTTCAGCAGGCTGTGAAACAAGGCCCAACCGGCTTCTTCAATCGTCATCGCACCGTCGGCGATCTGGCCCGCATTGAAATCCATCAGATCATGCCAACGCCGCGCCAGATCGCTCCGGGTGGCGACTTTGATCACGGGGCAGGCCTGCAAACCATAAGGAGTACCGCGCCCGGTGGTGAAGACATGCACATTCATGCCGGCCGCCAACTGCAAGGTGCCACAAATGAAATCGCTGGCAGGCGTGGCCGCAAAGACCAAGCCTTTTTGGTCGGCGCGTAATTTTTCGCCAGGCGGCAGCACGCTGGCAATGCTGCCGCTGCCACTTTTGATGATGGAGCCCATGGCTTTTTCAGCAATGTTGGACAAGCCCCCCGCTTTGTTGCCCGGCGTGGTGTTGGCGGTGCGGTCAGCCCGCCCACGGTCCAAGTATTGGTCGTACCAGCGCAGTTCGCGCACCACATCCTGGGCCACGTCTGGCGTGGCGGCTCGGCTGGTGAGTTGCTCAACGGCATCACGCACCTCGGTGTTTTCTGAAAACATCACCGTGCCACCCGCTCGCACCACCAAGTCGGTCATGTAGCCCACGGCAGGGTTGGCCGTGACGCCAGAAAACGCGTCACTGCCGCCGCACTGCACGCCCACCACCAAGGCGCTGGCCGGCACCGTTTGACGTCGGCGCGCATTCAGGCGCTCCAAGTGGGGCTTTGCCCGTTGCACGATGTCGTCGATCATGGACATGAAGCCCACATGTTCATCGTCTTGCAAGCACACCAAATCAGGGCCCGCGTCTGCACTTTTGGCATCGTGAATCGGGAAGCTGCCGGGCGGCAACAGGCGCGAAGGCTGCAGTTTTTCGCAACCCAAACTCACCACCATCACCTCGCCGCCAAAGTTGGGATTCAGGCTGATGTTGCGCAGCGTGCGAATGGGGATTTCAGCCCCGGGTGCATCAATGGCCACGCCGCAACCATAGGTGTGCTCTAGGCCCACCACGCCATCGACATGCGGATACAGCGGCAACAGATCGCGCTCAATCCGCTCTACCGCCAACTGGACCACGCCGGCCACGCACTGCACCGTGGTGGTGATGGCCAACAGGTTGCGCGTGCCAACCGAGCCATCGGCATTCACATAGCCTTGGAAAGTGTGTCCCTCCAGCGGTGCCCACTGGGGAGAGGGCACCGTGGCCATCGGCAGGTCTTGCAATTCGCGCGCCGCAGGAATCTCCAACAAACGCTCGTGCACCCAACTGCCCGCAACCAATGTCTCGCGGACATAACCCACCGGCACGTTGTAGCGCAACACCGCTTGACCTGCGGCGATGTCTTGCAAGGCCACTTTGTGGCCTTGTGGCACCTTGTCACGCAGTGTCAAGCCTGCGGCGGGGCCTTCGGGCATGACGGTACCGGCTGGCAGGCCCCCGTCGTTGGCAATGATGGCCACGTTGTCATGCGGATGCATGCGAATGGCCAGAGGAGGAAGTGTTGCACTCATGTCAGTAACGAGGTTGTTTGCCTGTGAAAGTCGCATCGTACTTGAGCATTTGGCCCAAGTCATCGCGGTTGCGAATGCCGCAATGCAACCAGTTGTCGTGCAGTCGCAACAGGGCTTCGGGGTCAATGCGCACGCCCAAACCCGGGCCACGCGGCACGCGCAGACTGCCGTCTTCAAAATGCAGGCGTCCGCCCTGCACGATGTCATCGTCTTGCCAAGGGTAGTGCGTGTCACAGGCATACGACAGCAGCGGCACCGAGGCGGCCAAATGGGTCATGGCGATCAAGCTGATGCCCAAGTGCGAATTGGAATGCATGGACAAGCCCATCTCAAAAGTCTGGCACAAACACGAGAGTTGTTGAGTGGCGCGCAAGCCGCCCCAGTAATGGTGGTCGCTGAGCACAATGCGCACCGGGCAGCCCTTTTGCACATTCTGGGCAAACTCTTTGAAGTCGGTCACCACCATATTGGTCGCCAGCGGCACATCGCACGCCCTGGCCACCTCGGCCATGCCCTCAAGGCCCGGGGCGGGGTCTTCGAAATACTCCAAAACGCCCTGCAGTTGCTCTGCTGCTTTCAGGCTGGTGGCCACAGACCAATTGGCATTGGGGTCGATGCGCAGAGGCGTGCCCGGAAAAGCATGGGCCAGTGCCAATAGCGTGGCCACCTCTTGTTCGGGTGGCAAAACACCGGCCTTGAGTTTGAGGCTCTTGAAGTCATGGTGTTCCATCATGCGGCGCGCTTGCGCCACCAGTTGTTCGGGGCTCAAGCCCTCGCCAAACGGGTCTGGGCGATAAGGGGAGCCGATGTGCTCGGCGTACTTGAAAAACAAATAGCCACTGAAGGGCACGCGCTCGCGGACGGCACCCCCCAACAAATCGACCACTGGGGCATTGGCCAATTGGCCTTGCAAATCCAGCATGGCCACTTCAAAAGCACTGATGACTTTGGCCACGTTTTTTGAGACATGGGTGCCCGGGGCCAAAGAGATTTGTTCGCCCAAAAATTCAGAACTCGCCCCAGCAGGCTGCACAAGGGCTTGCACCCGAGCTTCCATGGCATTCAAGTCCCAAGGCGAGAGTCCCTGCAAGGCAGGAGCCGCCTTGGCCAACACCTCCAGCATGGCCTGGTCGCCATAGGTCTCATTGATGCCGATGAGCGCAGAGTCGGTCTCGACCTCGATGATCGAGCGCAAGGCCCAAGGCTCATGAATGCCCGCCGCATTGAGCAACGGCGGATCGCGAAATGCGATCGGTGTAACGCGCACATGGCGGATGGTGTGGCGCATCAATTCGGCTCACATGACCAAGCCAGGTAACCACAACGTGAATTGCGGCACATAGGTCACCAACAACATGGCCACCGTCAAGGCCCCGTAGAAAGGGGCAATGGTGCGCATGACTTGCCCGACCGAAATCCCCCCAATGGCACACCCGACAAACTGCACCGATCCCACCGGCGGGGTGTTCAACCCCAAGGCGCAATTGATCAACAGCATGATGCCGAACTGCATGGGGTCCATGCCGAAATGCATGGCAATAGGCATGAAGATGGGGGTGCAAATCAGAATGGTCGCGGCCATGTCCAGAAATGTGCCCAAAATGAACAACAAGACGTTGATCATCAAAAAGATGACCCAGGGATTGCTGCTGATCTTCTGCATCAGCTCACCCGTCATTTGAGGCACTTCATACAAGGCCAAGAAATAACCAAAGGCATTGGAAATGCCGATCAACAGCAACACCACGCCCGTCGTTTTACAGGCTTTTGCGCAGGCCTTCAAAAAGTTTTTGAAGGTCAGCGTGCGGTAGACGATCACCGTCACAAACAGCGCCCAAGCCACCGCAATGGAAGCCGACTCGGTGGCCGTGAAGGCCCCAGACAAAATGCCCACCAAGATGATGACGACCACAAACAATCCGGGCAAAGCCGCGCCAAAAGCCTTCATCACTTCAAGCCAACCTGGGAAGTTGCCATGGGTGGGATAGCCGCGGCGCACAGCCACCCAATAAGCAGCGCCCAAATTGCACAAGGTGAGGATGATGGCCGGCACCAAGCCCGCCAAAATCAGGCCCAACACGCTGACCGAAGCCAGACCCGATGCGGCCAAGGTGAAGATGATCATGTTGTGTGAAGTGGGCATGATGGCCCCCACCAACGCCGCGTGGGTGGTCACGTTCACGGCGTAGTCGGCGTCATAGCCTTCTTTTTTCATGAGCGGGATCATGACCGAGCCCATGGCCGAGACATCGGCCAATGGCGAGCCCGCAACGCCACCAAAAATGGTGCAGCCCACCACGTTGCTCATGCCCAGGCCGCCCCGTACATGGCCCACCAAGCTGTTGGCAAAACGCACAATGCGATCCGCGATACCGCCGTACAACATCAGCTCGCCGGCAAAAATGAAAAACGGGATGGCCAAAAAGGAAAACACCTGCATGCCGCCGACCATCTTTTGGAACACCATGGCGATGGGCAAGCCCGCCGCAATGATGGTGGCCACAGACGAGAGGCCGATGGCAAATGCCACCGGAACGCCCAGGATGAGCAGCAAGGTGAAGCTCAAAGCAAGAACAGTCAATTCCATGGCATCAATCCCAGACAGGCGCAACAGACTCACCGCGCAGCAGGGCCACGATGTGTTCAATTGAAAACAACAAAATCAGCGCCCCAGCGATGATCACGGGCACATAGTCAATGCCGTCAGGAACCGGCAACATGGGTTTCTTTTCACCCCATTTGGCAGAGGCCCAGAGCCAACCGCCCTGCACCATCAAATAACCAAACACCCCGACCAGGGTGTGAATCAAAATCTCAACGCGGCGCTGCCATTTTTTGGGCAACAAAATCACCAGCGACTCAAGGCCAATATGGCCCGCATCGCGAACACCCACCGCCAAACCAAAGGCGGTGACAAACAGCACGATCAACATGGCCAGTGCCTCGGCCCACGTGGGCGTGTCATTCAAGACATAGCGTCCCACCACCTGCCATTGCACGCACAAGATCACGGCAAGCAGGCCAATGACGGCCAAGACCAAGCAGATCTTGGAGACCATCGAACAAAATTTGGTGAACATCAAAAAAACTCCAGCCCCCGGCTTGCACCGGGGGCAATGGGAAAAGCCGATTACTTGGTGTCTTGAATGGCTTTGATGGCACGCTTCATTTCAGGCGTGGTCATGAACTTGTCATAGACAGGGCCCATGACGGCTTGGAATGAGCGCTTGTCGACTTCGACAATCTCAGCGCCAGCGGCCTTCACGTTGGCCAAAGATTTGCCCTCGGCTTCGTCCCAAGCTTTGCGCTGAACGGCCACCGACTCTTTGGCCGCCTGTCGCACCATGGCTTGCTCGTTGGCAGGCAACTTGTCCCAAGTGACTTTGGACATCAGCAAAATTTCGGGTGCCATGGAGTGCTCGGTTTTGGAATAAATCTTCACCGCTTCCACGTGCTTGGCGGTATCAAAGGACGGAATGTTGTTTTCAGCCGCGTCGATCAGACCGGTCTTGAGTCCGGTGTAGACCTCGCCATAAGGCATGGGCGTGGCGTTCGCGCCCATGGCACTGACCAGTGCCACCCACAAATCAGACTGCTGAACGCGAATCTTCAGGCCCTTGGCATCGGCCACGGTGCGGATGGGTTTTTTGGCATAGATAGAGCGTGCGCCGCTGTCATAGAAAGCCAGGCCGATGTAGCCCACCGATTCGCAGCTCTTGAGAATTTCGGCACCCACGGGGCCATCCAAAGATTTGCGCATGTGGTCCACCGAACTGAACAAGAACGGCATGGTGGGCACCATGGTCATGGGGCAAACACCGTTCATGGGCGCCACGTTCACACGCACCATGTCCAGCGCGCCAATTTTCACTTGGTCGATGGTTTCTTTCTCAGAGCCCAAAGCCCCTTTGTTGAACACCTTGATCTTGTGTTTGCCACCCGACAATTTCTCGAGCACGGTGCTCATGTACTTGACCGCTACCACGGTGGGGTAGTCATCGGCGTTGTGGATATCGGCCGAGCGAAACTCGATCGCATGGGCGGAAAAAGACAGTGTGGCGGCAATCGCCAGCAGGGTGGGCTTGAGTTTTTTCATGAAAGTCTCCAGGGTTAAAGGGGTTGGGAAAACACGGTTAAGAACTGACGGGGAAACGAGAAAAAATCGGTTCAGGCAGACCACGCACACCGGGCTGCAAAGCGATCACCGCGCCACTCAGGCCTCGGCTTTCTGCGGCAGTGTTGGCCGGAATGATGGAAGTGACAAAGAGCTGGTCCAGCTCAGCGCCCCCAAAAGCGCACATGGCCGGTTTGGGCATCGGCACCGAAAGGGATCGCACCCACTGACCATTGGCGTCAAACGCATGCAACTGACCTGCGTCATTGCCACAAATCCAGTAGTGCCCTTGCGCGTCGACTGCCGCGCCATCGGGGCGACCGGGCCAGAGGTTCATGTCCACAAAAAGCCGTTGCTGACTCAGTTGGCCCGAAGCCAAGTCCACATCAAAAGCCCAAATTTTTTGCACCGTGGGATGCGAGTCCGACAAATACAAAGTGCGTCCATCCGGACTCATGCCCAAACCGTTGGGCGTGAGCAGACCGCTGACATGCGGGCCCGTGAGCCCGCGCTCGTCCAAGCAATAAAGGCCGCCTTGCGCAGAGCCCAATGACATGTCCATCACCATGGTGCCTACCCAAAAGCGCCCACTCGCATCGCAACGGCCATCGTTGAAGCGCATGCCTTTTGCGGGATGGGTAATGCGGGCCAACCACTGCAGGCCCACGGTGGCGTCATCGGACAAATGCACCAGCGCAATGCCGGTCTCCATGGCGGCGATGAGTTGCCCCGGCGTTGCCGTCAAGGCGATGCAACCGACGCGCTCGGGCATGCGCCAGGACTGCCAAACCTCCGAAGCCGGCGAAGCCGACACAGCATCGGGCTGACAACGGCGAATAAACGGCCCTTCAATGTCCACCCACCACAAGCACTGCGCGCGGGCATCCCAAACCGGCGACTCCCCTACGCGGTCTGCCGGATCAGCGATGGCTTGGTATGTGCTCATAAAAAAAGTGGTCACTCCGGGACTTGTTCTGATACATTGCAGAAATGCGCAGTAATCAGTTGTCGTACAAGATCATTGTGGAGTGTCCGGCAATATTTCGAAATGAGTAATTACCCGATGAACACCCTGTCATCCACCAGCCCAAAAAGAAAAACGCGCAGCTTGACCTTCGAATTGGTCGAGCAACTGGGGGCCGAGATTCAAAATGGCAGCCTGACCCAGGGCCAGAAATTGCCCACCGAAGCCGCCATCATGGAGCGCTTTGGCGTCAGTCGCACCGTGGTCAGAGAGGCCATCTCCAAACTCCAGGCCGCTGGCCTCGTGGAAACCCGCCACGGCATTGGAACCTTCGTTTTAGAACAAATCGACACCCCCGCCTTTCGCGTCAATCCCAACCAATTGGAAACACTGCACGATGTGGTGGCCTTGCTTGAGCTGCGCATCAGCATCGAGACCGAAGCCGCTGCCCTGGCCGCAGTCAGGCGCAGTGACGAGAATTTAAGGGTCATGCAAGAAGCCTTGATCGCCTTTTCAAACGCCATTGAAGGCGGCCGCGATGCCATTGCGGCCGACTTCCAGTTTCACCACGAAATTGCCCGAGCCACGCAAAACAACCACTTTGCGGACATGATGAATTCATTGGGATCTCAGGCCATTCCCAGGGCACGCCTGGCCACCGATGTCAGCCAAGATCCGCCCAAATTGAACTACTTGCGACGGGTGCACCACGAGCACGAAAACATCCTGAATGCCATCGCCGCGCAAGATGCCGAATCGGCCCGTGCCGCCATGCGCACGCATTTGTCCAACAGCCGAGACCGCCACAAAAAACGGGCTTCCGAGCAATCCTGACCCTCGTCCTGAGGGTAAATACGCATTTCTCAAATCGCCCTTAGTTGTACGATGTCTGCTCAATATTGAGTGTTTTACGCCATGCCTATGTCTTCCTCCACCCCCGTGGTCACCCGCATGCAAGTGGTTCCTGTTGCAGGACACGACGGCATGTTGCTCAACCTGAGTGGGGCCCATGGCCCTTTCTTCACCCGAAATATCGTCATCCTGACCGACTCGGCGGGCCGCACCGGGGTGGGCGAAGTGCCCGGTGGCGAAAAGATTCGGCAAACCCTAGAAGACGCCCGCGCCCTGATTGAGGGGCAAGCGGTGGGCGACTACAACCGCTTGCTGAACGCCATGCGTCAACAATTTGCCGACCGCGACAGCGGCGGCCGTGGCAACCAAACCTTTGATTTGCGCATCACCATCCATGCGGTGACCGCCGTCGAGAGCGCCTTGCTTGACTTGCTGGGTAAGCACCTCAATGTGCCAGTGTGCGCGCTGTTGGGGCAAGGGCAGCAGCGCGCTCGGGTGCAAATGCTGGGCTATTTGTTTTATGTGGGCGACCGAACGCAAACCGACCTGCCCTACCGCAGCGAGCCCGAACAAAGCGACGACTGGTTGCGGCTGCGGCATGAAAAAGCCATGACCGCACGCGACGTGGTGCGCTTGGCCGAAGCCGCGCAAGCGCGCTATGGCTTTCAAGATTTCAAGCTCAAAGGCGGCGTGCTGCGCGGTGAAGAAGAGGTCGAGGCCATCGTGGCTTTGCACGAGCGTTTTCCCAAAGCCCGCATCACCCTCGACCCCAATGGCGGTTGGTTGCTGAAAGATGCGATTCGCCTGCTGCGTGACCACCGCGACACCATGGCCTATGCCGAAGACCCGTGCGGTGGGGAAGGCGTGTTTTCAGGGCGTGAAGTGATGGCCGAATTTCGCCGTGCCACGGGCCTGCCGACCGCCACCAACATGGTGGCCACCGATTGGCGTGAAATGGCGCACAGCATTCAGTTGCAGTCGGTGGACATTCCGCTGGCCGACCCGCACTTCTGGACACTGCAAGGCTCGGTTCGTGTGGCGCAGTTGTGCCAAATGTACGACCTGACTTGGGGCTCGCACTCCAACAACCACTTTGACATTTCGCTGGCCATGTTCACGCACTGCGCGGCGGCAGCGCCTGGCAAAGTCACCGCCATCGACACGCACTGGATTTGGCAAGACGGCCAGTTTTTGACGCAAAACCCCTTGCAAATCAAAGAGGGCTATGTGGATGTGCCCCAAAAACCCGGCCTCGGCATCGAGATCGATCTGGCCGCCATAGAAAAAGCGCACCAACTTTATTTGCAGCACGGACTGGGCTCTCGCGACGACGCTATCGCCATGCAGTACCTGATACCGGGCTGGAAGTTCAACCCCAAGTTGCCAGCGCTGGTGCGCTGATCACTCAACACCTCTTTCGCATTTGGAGAAACACATGAAACTGGGATTTATCGGTCTGGGCATCATGGGCAAACCCATGGCGGGCCACTTGATGGCCGCTGGCCATACGCTCTTTGTGCATTCACGCAGTGGCGTCCCGGCCGAGGTGCTGGCCCAAGGCGCACAGGCATGTGCCTCTCCTGCCGAAGTGGCGCAAAAAGCCGACATCATTTTCACCATGGTGCCCGACACACCGCATGTGCAAGAGGTGCTGTTTGGCGAGCACGGCATTGCCAAAGGTTTGAGCGCCGGAAAAACAGTGGTGGACATGAGTTCGATCTCACCCATCGCCACCAAAAACTTCGCCGCACAAATCAATGCTTTGGGGTGTGACTACCTCGATGCCCCCGTGTCAGGCGGCGAAGTCGGGGCCAAAGCCGCCAGCCTCACCATCATGGTGGGCGGCAGCGAAGCCACCTTCAACAAAGTCCATCCGCTTTTCGCGGTGATGGGTAAAAACATCACCCTGATTGGTGAAAACGGCAGCGGCCAGACTTGCAAAGTCGCCAACCAAATCATCGTGGCCTTGAACATCGAAGCCGTCGGCGAGGCCTTGCTGTTTGCCGCCAAAGCGGGTGCGGACCCCGCCAAAGTGCGCCAAGCCCTGATGGGCGGATTGGCCACCAGCCGCATATTGGAGTTGCATGGCGAGCGCATGATCAAGCGCACCTTCAACCCCGGATTCCGCATCGAGCTGCATCAAAAAGACCTGAACTTGGCGCTGGAAGGCGCCAAGGCCATGGGCCTGAGTTTGCCCAATACGGCCAATGCCCTGCAGTTGATGAACACCTGTGTGGCGCACGGCGGCGCAGCTTGGGACCACTCGGGCTTGGTGCGCGCACTGGAGATCACGGCCAACTTCCAAGTGGCCGGACACTGATTCGCCAGACCCCAAAAAGCATTATCCAACGACTTTCCCAACAAGAGATCCACCCCATGGACATGCCCCGCAACGCTTTCAAGCACGCTCTGCTTTCAGGCCACAAGCAAATCGGTCTTTGGTCGCACTTGTGCAGCAACATCAGCACCGAAATCTTGGCGCATTGCGGCTTTGATTGGCTGCTGCTCGACATGGAGCACTCGCCTAACGACATTTCCGAAATCTTGGCGCAACTGCAGGCCATGCAGGGCAGCCCCACCACCCCCATCGTGCGGCCGCCGTGGAACGACATGGTGACCTTCAAACGCTTGCTCGACATTGGCGTGCAAACCCTGTTGGTGCCCTACGTGCAAACCGAAGAAGAGGCGCGTCAAGCCGTCTCTTACACCCGCTATCCACCGCACGGGGTGCGTGGTTATGCCGGAGCGCCGCGCGCCAGCCATTACGGCCGGGTGAAAGGCTATGCGCACCACAGCAGTGAAGAAATTTGCGTGTTGCTGCAAGTCGAAACCGTGCAAGGCTTGCAAAACATCGAGGCCATCGCCGGTGTCGAAGGCGTGGATGGGGTCTTCATCGGCCCCGGCGATTTGTCGGCTGCATTGGGCCATTTGGGCAACCCCAAGCACCCCGATGTGCTGAAGGTCATCGACGAATCCATCGCCCGCATTCGGGCTTGTGGCAAGGCGGCGGGCATCTTGACGGGCGACGAAGCGCTGGCCAAACACTATGTTGCCCAAGGCTGCTTGTTTGTCGCGGTGGGCGCCGACCAAAACGTGCTGCGTGACAGCGCCACGGCTTTGGCCGGTCGATTCAAATCTTGAAAACGGAACTCCATATGTTGAACCCCCTGCCCTCTGGCATTCGATTTCCCCGTTTGTTGCTCACCGGTGCCGGTGGCAACTTGGGCCAAGAGTTGCGTCCCCGCCTCAAAGCTTATTGCGACGTGCTGCGCGTCAGCCACCGCCGCGACCTGGGCCCGGCAGCGGCAGGCGAAGAAGTGCAGATCGCTGCACTGGAAGACGCCGAGCAAATGATGTCGCTGTTGGAGGGCGTGAGTGCCGTGGTGCACATGGGCGGTGTCTCCACCGAGCAGCCTTGGGCGCCTATTTTGGCGGGCAATATTGTCGGCATGGTCAACCTGTACGAGGCGGCGCGGCTGAAAGGGGTGAAACGCATTGTGTTTGCCAGCTCCAACCATGTCACCGGGTTTTACCGTCAAGACGAAGTGGTCAACACCCGCATGCCGCCGAAGCCGGATGGTTTTTATGGCCTGTCCAAAGCCTTCGGTGAAGACGTGGCCCAAATGTATTGGGACCGCTGGGGCATCGAGACTGTGAGCCTGCGCATTGGCTCGTCTTTTACCGAACCGCGTGACCGCCGCATGTTGGCCACCTACTTGAGCTACGACGACCTCGAGCGCTTGGTGGTGGCCGCGTTGACGGCCCCCATCGTGGGCCACAGCATCATTTACGGCATGTCGGACAACCAAACCACTTGGTGGGACAACACCCATGCCCAACACATTGGGTATCGTCCGAAAGATTCGTCCGACATTTTCCGCAACGCGGTCGAGGCCCGCCAACAAACCATCGACACGCAAGACCCTGCCGCTATTTACCAAGGCGGCGCGTTTGTGAAGGCCAAGCCCCACGGCTGAGCCGCGCCCCGGGGGGGCTGAGGCCTGCAGCAGCCCCCACAATAAATTTCAAACGCTGTGGCGCAAGTTTCAAAGCGCCCGTGAATGGCTGCGGCTACGATGGTCCTTTTTTAACCATTGCCCCATTTCAGGAGCCCCCATGTCCGTGATCACCAACATCGAAGACTTGCGCGTTTTGGCCGAAAAACGCGTGCCGCGCATGTTCTACGATTACGCCGACAGCGGCTCTTGGACCGAGGGCACCTACCGCGCCAACGAAAACGATTTCCACAAGATCAAGCTGCGCCAGCGCGTGGCGGTGAACATGGAAAACCGCACCCTCGCCACCAAAATGGTGGGCATCGACACCAAAATGCCCGTCTGCATTGCCCCCGTGGGCCTGACCGGCATGCAACACGCCGACGGCGAAATGCATGCCGCCATGGCGGCCAAAAAATTTGGCATCCCCTTCACCTTGTCGACCATGAGCATTTGCTCGATCGAAGACGTGGCGGCGCACACGCAAGCCCCTTTCTGGTTTCAGCTGTACATGATGCGTGACCGCGAAGCCATGATCCGCATGATCGACCGTTGCAAGGCCGCCAACGTGAGTGCCTTGGTGCTCACGCTCGATTTGCAAGTGATTGGTCAGCGCCACAAAGACCTGAAAAACGGTCTGACCGCGCCACCCCGTCCCACCCTGGCCAACATCATCAACTTGATGACCAAGCCGCGTTGGTGCCTGGGC
>JACCDH011313639.1_pt1 | contig 12852 bp, 14 predicted proteins | sample 7442481 | NCBI WGS metagenome assembly JACCDH01 (sample SAMN15323433, study PRJNA562643) | freshwater metagenome | isolation source: river surface water | place: USA:Blue River Watershed | collected 2017-08-15
GGGCACACCTGCAGACGTGGTGACAGCACTGCAAAAATCCTTGCAAAAGACGTTGGCTGATGCTGGTCTGCGGGAGCGCTTGACGGGACAAGGTTCGGTGATGTTGGGCGGCACTCAAAAGCAATATATCGACTACATGAAGGCTGAGGGTAGTCGCTGGGCAAACATCGTGCGAGAGACTGGTGCTAAGGCTGAATAAGTTGACCGCATCGTTTGGAGCTCCGATTGGCCCCATGGGGCCTAACCGGTAACGCCAGACGATGCTCATTTGAACGACTTCTACAGTTATGGATGCCAAAGGGGGCGCTCCTAAGGCGTGCAACTGGGCTGACTACATGTATGACCGCTTTTCTCGACGCAGAAGTTCCGCTGGGGCGGTTAGAGACGGTCAAAGTTGAGTTGCCCAGAATCCGGCCCGGAAATCCGTCTCAAGCTGCCCTTTGCCTAAGAATCCCCAGACGTTTAGCTCTAATCCGACGGATATGAGCTTCGTGCAATGTCGGCAATGGCATAGCCCAGCGTCGAGTGCATGTGCTTCAGGAAGCAACCATAGTAGGTCACGCTTGGTGCCGCAGGTCGTGTTGCCACCAATTGCAGTTCGCCGCGCAGAATCTCCTGCTTGAACATTACGATCGGCAAGCAGCTGATGCCCACTCCTGCGGAAATCAGGCCCGCTAGGGTATGAACACTGTTGCCGCCGTAGATTCGTTCAGGTTTTACCCCCGCGCTTTGCCACAACTGCGCGCACAACTCGGTGATGATCGAGTCGGGATTTTGCTCAATGACTGGAAAGACAGCCAAGTCCCGTAACGTCTGTGTGGATCCCGGCTCGAAGGTGCCGGCGGCCGCGAACCAGCCGAAGGGGACCAGACCAAGCGCTACCCGTGCTAGTTCATCCGCAGGCGCAGGGTCTGGCAAGATGGCAAAGTCTAATTGGCCCGTCTCCACCTTGTGGCGAATCGGCGCCGAATTGTCGATTTCTGGATGAACGGTGATGGTTGGATAGATTTCCTTCATCTTTCGGATGAATCGTGGAAACCATACCAACGCAGTTAACTCTGTCATGCCGACATGCACTATGCGAGCGGGCTGCTTGGCCTCGCTGCGCAGCATGTCCAGTTCCTCCAGCAGCTCGAATAGCTTTTCGCACTCTCCCACCAACTCGTTGCCTTTTTGGGTGAGAAGATTCTTCCGGCCGGTTGCATCGAACAATGGCGCTGCTGAAATTGCTTCTACCTCTTGAAGGCGCTTGGTTGCAGCCGACTGGGTGATGTGAAGCTTATCTGCGGCCTTGTTGAGTGTCCCCAGCTTCGCGACCCAGTAGAAAGCCTCAATCTGTTTGATGGTCAGCAAGTCGCCACCCCGCTTCCAATCGATTGCACAGGCAATGAGTGAAACGGAACGCTGAAGTCGCAGCACTCCTGTGCAATTTTGATTACCGCGTTGTGCAGCGCTGTCAGTGAGTCAACCTTGACCAAAGCGACGTAGTTCAGATTTGGGGGTTCCAGCGGGAGGCTTACTTCCTTGAGGATGCCGCGTGACAAGGCCTCTCGGGCGAGAGATTTGGGCAGGTTGGCGAGCCCAATACCTGCGGCAGCCATTCCGGAGATGGCCATCAAACTGTCGCAGTGAATGACACTGGCCGGACGGATCGAACGCTCGAGGAACCAGGCAAACAGCCTCATTCCCGCGCCGGTTGTGGCCGCTTGAATCAACAGTGTCTGTCGCTCAAAATCAGTGAATGTGAGAGCCGCCGGAAGCGCGATCTCGGATGCACAGTACCAACCGACTTCGGCAATTCCAATCGGTATCCGGACCATGTCCTGGGTCCGAATGGAATCTACCACCAGCGCAATATCAAGCTTTCCGTTGCGCACGCGCGAATGTAGCTGAGGCGAAGAGTCGACATCTACTTCAAGGTTCAGCCTGGGGTAGTGGGTTCGAAGCTGGCTGACGAACCTTGGCAGCCAGGTGCTGGCCGCCAGTTCGGTGACTCCCAGGCGAAGCATGGATTCGATGACCCCCGGATGAGCAAAGCGCTCGGCTAGCGATCCGCGCTGGCGCAGTATGGCGCGTGCAACCCGCAAAACCTCCTGCCCTTCCACCGTGAGTTTCGCCGTTCGCTGGGTTCGGTCGAACAACGGGTGTGCGAAGCCTCCCTCGAACTCCTGAATTAACCGTGACACTGCGGACTGGGAGGTATTCAATGCGCGCGCTGCGCCCTTGAACGACCTCATATCCACCGCAGCCACCAAGGCCTCAAGCTCTCGAAATGTCGTCATGGATGCTTGCCTTGAAGATGCAGGTGCGCACGACTGACCAGCGAAGGCAGGCGCAACAGGCGCCGTCTTGGCGAAAGCCTGTTCAAGTGTGTGGGGAGGGTAAGGAGCATCCCGGCCTTTGATTGCTATTATGGAATTATAATGTATCTCAAAATATCTCTTTAAAGAATTGTATGGCTGATCAAAAATCAAAGGTTATTCTGTATTCCACAACCCCTACTTCAGATGACGAACCCGACCGGCCATGATTTGCTTGACATGAACCTTCCCTTGCCTACGATGGAGGTTGAAACGCCTTGCTTCGTGGTTCTTGAGCCCGCAATCCTGCACAACCTGCAGAAGACGGTTGATTTGGCAGGCGGTGTCGAGCGGATGGTGCCCCACGTCAAGACCCATCGTTCCCCCTGGGTGGCCCGCTTCCTTGTCGAGCGAGGTGTGGTGGCATTCAAGACCGCCACGCCACGCGAGGTGGAGATGGTGCTACAGGCGGGGGCTCATGAAGTCGTGTGGTCTTACCCTACGACCAGTGTGGCCGCAATTGCCCGGGTGATTCAAGCCGCCGATGCGCACCCTCAGGCGCGGGTGACGGGCGTTGTCGATACAGACGTCGGATTGGCGACCTGGTTGCGCCTGCTGGCGGTAGGCAACCATCCGAACATGGATCTGCGTGTCGACATCGATCCAGGAATGGGACGGACAGGTGTCGCAATTGGCGAGGCAGCCATCGAGTTCGCCTTGAAGATTTCTCAAGCGGGCCGATTTGGCGGCTGGCACGTCTATGACGGCCACATCCAGGATCTGGACCTCTCCAAGCGCGAGGCCCGCTTCTTGGAACTGCAAGGCCAACTGAACGCATTCTTTGACCGCGCCGAAAAGGTGGGTCTGCAACGGGACATTATCGGCGGTGGCAGCTACACCTTCTCATTGTGGGCAAAGCACACGGGGGCACGCGTATCACCTGGTAGCTGGGTTTACTCGAATTCACAACATCAAGCCGACCAGCCACACCGCGGGTGGCAGGTAGCTGCCTATGTTTTGTCCACTGTGTTGTCGGAGCGGGAGGGCACGCTGACTCTGGATGCTGGGGCCAAGGCGATTGCACCAGATATGCCGATGGATAAACGCTTTATTGGCGTCACACAGATAGTCAGCATGAAAGAGGAGCACACCATCGTCAAGGCGCCTTCCCTCGTGCCTGGTGACCACGTGGCCTTGGTGCCGCGACACACCTGCACCACGGCCTATCTGTATCGTCGGGCCCTTGTGCTCAAACTCGACGGTACCTGGGAGTATCGGGATCAGCTCGGCTGCGAACGGTGAAATGAGCCTTGCCCGATGCGGGCACTACCGTCGAGGCACTGCCCCGCAGCCCACTGTATCGACCCGCTCCCCAATCCACGCCGCTTCAATGCGGCGTGCGACTTTTCAAAGCCCATCAGGCCATCTCTCATTGCATTTTTTGTTTCAGCGTCCGCGATGGCAACTGGCTCGTATCGCAAGTCGAGCTGCGCCAGGTGTGTCGCTCTGCCCTAGGGGTATCCCTGCATTTAATTCTCAAAAAGTGATTTTTAAACATCGAAAAATATCTCTTTACAGAATGTTTTATGACGAGAAAAATCCATGGTCATCAATTGATTTTTTCTTCACGAGCCCCCTTCTATGACTCTGCCCATTCGCTATCCCTCGCCGCTGCCAGCGCCTCTGTCCAAGGCCGTACGAGCGGGTGATTTCCTGTTCCTGTCTGGCCAGACGCCTAAGAACCCGGACCTGACGCCGTTGCGCGGGACTATCCAGGAGCAAACGCGAAACGTGTTGGACACGATTGCGGCCAGCTTGGGGGAGCAAGGGTTGGGGATGGAACACGTGGTGCGAGCTACCTGCTGGCTTTCGGACATCAAGCTGATGAAGTCTTTCAACGAGGTCTACGCCACCTACTTCCCTGAAGGGCTACCGGTTCGCAGCACTGTAGAGGCCAAGCTGTCCCAAGACGTGGATATCGAAATCGAAGTGACGGCTTGGGCGCCTGTCCAGCGAGAGGCCTGACAAGTATGACCGCGGACGTCTCCATCGTCGCTTCCCGTCTGGGACACGTGAAACCCTCGGCGAGCATCGCCGCGAAGGCCAAGGCTGATGCCCTGCGTGCAGCCGGCCAGGCCATCATCGATTTTTCAGTTGGAGAGCCGGACTTTCCGACCCCCTCTCATATCGTTGAGGCGGGCATGAAAGCGCTTCAGCAAGGACATACGCGCTATACCGCATCCGCAGGGACTATCCCCTTGCGCAAGGCCATCATCCAGAAACTCCAACGGGAGAATGGTCTGGATTACCAATTGCAAGAAATCGTCGTTGGCAGCGGCGCCAAGCACATCATCTTCAACGCATTCGCAGCGTCGCTGAACGCAGGCGATGAGGTCATCATCCCCGCGCCGTACTGGGTCTCCTATCCAGAAATGGTGGTCATCAACGGGGGGGTTCCTCTGATCGTGAGTTGCTCTGCCAGCACTGGGTTCAAGTTGACGCCTGAGTCACTGGAGGAGGCGATCACACCGCAAACCCGCTGGTTGGTTCTCAACACGCCTGGGAATCCGACCGGCGCTGTTTATACGGGGGACGAGCTTCGCGCGCTGGGCGACGTGCTGCTCAGGCATCCTCAGGTGTGGGTGTTGACCGACGAGATCTACGAGCATTTCACCTACGGTGAAGCGCGCCACGTCAGCATCCTTAGCGTACGGCCAACGCTACGCTCGCGCACCCTGGTCATCAACGGGGTCTCCAAGGCATATGCCATGACTGGTTGGCGGATCGGGTACGGCGCCGGTCCAGCCGAGTTGGTCAAGGCGATCACCCTGCTCATCACACAGAGCACTACCTGTGCCAGTGGGGCCTCCCAGGCCGCTGCGGTCGAGGCCTTGAATGGCCCGCAACAGTGCGTCCGTGATGCGGCACTGCTGTTTCAGCAGCGCCGTGACAGGCTGGTCCGACAACTGCAGGCCATTGACGGCATCGAATGCGACACACCGCCAGGCGCCTTCTACGTCTTTGCCTCCGTGCAAGGCCTTATCGGCCTCGCCACGACAGCCGGAGCCGTGCTGAAAACAGATCAAGACATCGCGAATTTCTTCATTGAACAGGCTGGTGTCGTCACCGTGGACGGCACATCGTACGGTCTGCCTTCCTATGTTCGCTTCGCGTTCGCCACGTCCGATAGCGAAATCGACCGGGGATGTGCCGCGCTGGCAGCGGCTATCGCGCTGCTGCACAAAAATTGATCATTTCTTGAAAGATCTTGATATGTCTTATGAAGCATTTGCCAATTTCGACCGGGTGACGCCCGAGCAGATTGAGCGTGCGCGCAAGTTCCAGGCAGCGATCCTGTGTGACGTCGCCGGTCGACGCGGAACAATGCATGCACGGATTCGAGCCCTGCATCCCGACATGACGGTTTGCGGTCCGGCCTTCACTGTCGAGGTGAGGCCCGGCGACAACCTGATGTTCCATGTGGCCCTGGCTGTTGCCCGCCCTGGCGATGTGATCGTGGTTGACGGCAAGGCCGACGCCACTTGTGCGCTGTTCGGCGACCTGATGGTCACCCAGGCTGAGGCGGCGCGCCTCGGGGGATTCGTGGTGGATGCCGCCTCCCGTGACACCACGTCGCTGTCTGCCGGCAAATTCCCTATCTTCGCGGCTGGGACGAACCCCTGCGGACCGACCAAAGGGCTCGCCGGGCGTCTGAGCATTCCGGTGGCTGTAGGCGGCGTGTCAGTCAGTCCCGGTGACCTGGTGGTTGGCGACGTTGATGGCGTGGTGGTGATCCCCAAGGCCGATGTTGAGGCCGCCCTAGTTGCCGCCCAGAAGAAGGTGGAGGCTGAGGAGCAGCGCATTCGTGAGATCAAAGAGGGCATCCTCGTGTCCCCTTGGCTGGACGATGCCTTGCGCCAGGCGGGTCTGCCGGTGCTGGGTCACTGAAGTCTGAACGAGGCCGCACAAGTCATGCTGCGAATCGACCAAGTTCTCGCAAAGCCGGTGGGCCAATACCCCACGTCGCTCCAGGAACTCAAGCGCTTATCCTGCCACCTGGGGGGGGCGAGGCTCTGGGTGAAGCGGGACGACATGACGGGCTTGGCGTTCGGCGGCTCCAAGACGCGTGCCCTGGGAACACTCTTGGGGCGCGCAGTCGCACAGGGCGCGGACACCATCATCACGTGCGGGCCGACTACTTCCAATCATGTGCGTCTGACAGCGGCGGCAGCCAATCAGCTCGGCCTGAATGCCATCCTGGTTCTCAAGCGCCCGGAGGTCAGCTCGGTGGCTATGCAAGGCAACATGCTGCTCAATCACGTGCTGGGGGCCCGGATCGTCTACGCTGATGTGGACTCCCTGGCTAGCCTTGAGCCTGTGATGCAGGTGCTTGCTGGCGAACAGACGGCCGTAGGTCGCAGGCCCTTCATCATCCCTGGCGGGGGTTATTCGCCCGTGGGGGCCCTGGGCTACATCGGGCTGGTGCAGGAGCTGGTTCAGCAAGCGGCAGCGTACCGTATCGACGTCGATGCGGTCGTCGTGGCTTCGGGTTCAGGCTGCATCCAAAGCGGTTTGCTACTGGGTGGCCTAGCCATCGATGCGAAGTTGCCTTTCTATGGCATCACCATCAATCGCAGCATTGCCGAGTTAACACCCCGCATCTTGCACGACGTCGAAGCCGCAGGACACCTGATCGGTCTGGACCGCAGCCTCGACCCAGATCAGGTCGTGATTCTGGATGATTATCTTGGACCGGGATACGCCGTCCCGTCCGAGGCAGGCATGGCTGCCATCGACTTACTTGCGCGCATGGAGGGCCTGTTGCTCGACCCCTGCTACACCGCCAAGTCCATGGCAGGTGCAATTGACTTGGCCACACGATGCTTCAAGCCAGGCCAGAACGTCATCTTCATCCATACAGGTGGCACGCCGGGGATCTTCAACTACGCCGACTATTTGTCGTCTAGCCGCAGCGCGGCGTTCCATGGGGCTAGTGATGTCACTGATGGCAAATTTGCAGAGTCGTCCCAAGCCCGGCATCTGTGATGGTCATATTTTGGCAAACCAATAACCGACGATGGCAGAAGGAGGTGTCCATGCAGCAATTTGAGAAATTTTGCTTGGAATTCAATACCTTCCGTCAAGCTCGGATCTGCAACCAGGCGAGGCAGCGTCTTTTCACGCTTTGGGCCTGCATTCGGGTAAACGTTAGTACATGCGCATCCGTGATGGGTCAATCACAAAATTGTATTTTGTGATTGACCCATCACGGATGAAACTAGCTCAGTCTGAGCGACACCTTTTTTTAACAGGAGTAGTCAACATGAAAATTTGGAAGGCATTTATCGCCCTCGCGTTCTTGGTCGAAGCGGCTTACGCACAAAATTTGACCGGTACGCTGCAGAAGATCAAGGAAACTAAGCGGATTGCGGTGGGTTTCCAGGAGGCGTCCGTCCCGTTCAGCTATCTCGATGGGAATCAGAAGCCGATCGGCTTCACGCTGGATATTTGCGCAAAGATCGTCGACGCGGTCAAGAAAGAGTTGAACTTGCCGCAACTGACCGTCGAGTTCGTTCCCGTCACCTCAGCCAACCGCACGCCGCTGCTGATCAACGGCACGATCGACATGAACTGCGCTTCAACGACCAATAACGCGGAGCGCCAGCAGCAGATCTCGTTTGCTAATTCTCACTTCGTGACGGCCAGTCGCCTTGTGTCCAAGAAAGCACAGAATATCCGTACGCTCGAGGACCTCAAGGGCAAGACCGTTGCCTCTGTGGCAGGCTCTACCAACCTCAACCAGCTCAATAAAGTCAATATTGACCGAAACCTCGGGATGACCGTGCTGTCCGCCAAGGACCAGTTGGAGGGGTTCATGCTGGTGGACTCCGGCCGTGTTGTGGCCTATGCGGGTGATGATGTTCAACTGGCTGTGGCCATGGCCCGATCGAAGGAGCCTGCCAGCTATGTCATCAGTGAAGTAGCCCTGTCCAAGCCTGAGCCTTACGGGATCATGCTTCGCAAGGATGATCCTCAGTTTAAGGCTATTGCTGATCGTGTGACTGCGGCCCTGTATCAAAGCAACGAAATGGAGCCCCTGTACAAGAAGTGGTTCCAGTCGCCGATTCCTCCGAACGGCGTGAACTTCAACTATCCCGTGCCTGCAGCGCTGCGCAATGCCTGGAAGAAGCCCACCAGTAGCCCTGATCCCGACGCTTACGCCAACTAAAGAGGGCGCGACTCGTCGCACCCGATCCCTCCTAGGGGCGGCGTCCAGTAAAAACTGGCGTCGCCCATGATTCAAGAAGCCACATGAATTACCACTGGAATTGGGGTATCTTTTTCGAGGCGTCTCCCGACGGCGCTGGAACATACCTCTACACGCTGTACCTGGGGCTGCGCTGGACACTGACGACCGCCGTCTGCGCTTGGCTGCTGGCCGTTGTGTTCGGCTCGGTCATTGGCGTGATGCGCACCTTGCCCTCGCAGATCGCCCAGCGAGCGGCCGCTTTTTATGTCGAACTGTTTCGGAACATCCCGTTCCTGGTTCAACTCTTTCTTTGGTACTTCGTACTCCCAGAGGTACTGCCGGCCGCTGCCGGTGCTTGGCTCAAGCAGTTGCCCAACGCGTCCTTTTTTACTGCCATCGTGGGTCTCGCATTCTTCATGTCTGCGCGTGTCGCCGAACAGTTGCGCTCTGGAATCTCAGCGCTTCCGCGGGGCCAGCGTCACGCCAGTTTGGCCCTCGGCATGACCACTGCGCAGACGTACCGCTATGTCCTACTGCCGATGGCCTACCGGATCATTTTGCCGCCGATGACCTCAGACATGCTCAACACGCTGAAGAACACCTCGGTCGCCATGACGATCGGCTTGGTGGAACTGACGTCCCGTGCATACGCGATTCAGGAAAACTCCTTCCAGTTTGTCGAGGCCTTCACGGCTGTAACGATCATCTATTTGCTGGTGAACAACCTGGTGACGGCAGCCATGCGCTGGCTCGAACGCAAGGTCGCGGTGCCAGGCTACATCTCGAACAAGTAAAACCATGCTCGCAGATTTTGACTTCGAAGTGATCAGGCGATCACTGGGCTATCTCTTCCTGGAAGGCATGTCGGTGACGCTGATGCTGACCGTTCTAGCAGCCGTGGGTGGTGTGGTCCTTGGCACGATGCTGGCGATGGCGCGCTTGTCGTCTATAAGCTCGCTCTCCCGCGCAGCAACGCTTTACGTGAACTTGATGCGCTCATTGCCCTTGCTGCTGGTGATCTTCTGGTTCTATTTTCTTGTGCCGCTTTTGGTGGGGTGGGCGTCAGGTGCCAGCAGGCCAGTTCCTATCGGTGGTTTCGCCTCTGCCCTGATCACCTTCACGCTTTTCGAGGCGGCTTACTTCGCAGAGATCGTTCGCGCTGGCATCCAGTCCGTTCCTTCTGGGCAAGTGTCGGCTGGCTACGCCCTAGGCCTGACATATCGCCAGGTGATGGCGAGCATCGTCCTGCCGCAGGCTTTCAGAAACATGCTTCCGATCCTGCTGACACAGACCGTCATCCTGTTCCAGGACACATCCTTGGTTTACGTGGTGTCGCTCACAGACTTCTTGGGTGCCGCGTCCAAGATCGCGCAGCGTGACGGTCGCATGATCGAAATGTATGTGTTTTCAGCTCTCGTCTACTTCGTCATCTGTTTCGTCGCTTCGTCGCTGGTCAAGCGACTGCAGTCTCGCATCGCGATTATTCGCTGATCGATCTCTTCACCGATAAGTCATGATTGAAATCAAAAACGTTAGCAAGTGGTACGGCTCTTCCTTCAAAGTGCTCAATGACTGCTCCACGCAGGTAAAGAAGGGCGAGGTTGTCGTCGTCTGCGGCCCCTCCGGGTCGGGAAAATCTACGCTGATCAAGTGCGTAAACGCGCTGGAGCCCATCCAAGAGGGCAACATCTTTGTGGATGGTGTGAAGGTGAACGATCCGGCCACAAATCTGGCTAAGCTGCGCTCCCGGGTGGGTATGGTATTTCAGCATTTCGAACTGTTCCCACACTTGAGCGTGATTGACAACCTTTGCCTGGCGCAAGTCAAGGCTTTGGGCCGCTCCCGCGAGGAGGCGATGGATCGCGCGCACAAGTTACTGGAGCGGGTAGGACTGACTGCCCATGCTGCCAAGTTTCCGGGCCAGCTCTCGGGAGGGCAGCAGCAGCGTGTGGCAATCGCCCGGGCCCTTGCCATGGATCCTATCGTGATGTTGTTCGATGAGCCGACTTCCGCGTTGGATCCTGAAATGGTGGGGGAGGTGCTCGACGTGATGGTGGGCTTGGCCAACGAGGGCATGACCATGATGGTCGTAACCCATGAAATGGGTTTTGCGCGAAAAGTTGCCGACCGGGTGATCTTCATGGACCGCGGAGAGATTGTTGAGGACGACGACAAGAACGTGTTCTTCAGCGAGGCACGCAGTGAGCGCGCTCGAGCTTTCCTATCGAAGATCCTGAGCCACTGACGAGGCCGACCCATGCATCCCGAAGAAAGGCTCGAACGTGCGGGGTTAGTCCTGCCCGCGCCACTGCCTCCAACTGCGAATTACCGGCCTTTCCGGCGTGCGGGTCAAGTTCTGTATTTGTCCGGGCATGGGCCTCGCCAACCGGATGGCAATTACCTGTGCGGCCGCCTGCGAGATTTGCAGGATATTTCTAGAGGGTACGAGGCTGCTCAGCTGACTGCGTTGAACCTGCTGGCCACGCTCAAGCTCGCAGTCCATGACCTTACACAGGTGGAGTGCGTACTCAAGGTACTCGGCATGGTCAACGCTGAGCCCGATTTCACTCACCACCCCAAGGTCATCAACGGCTTTTCAGATGTTCTGATCACCGCCTTCGGTGAGGACGGACAGCACGCGCGCTCGGCAGTTGGCATGGGCTCCTTGCCTCATGGAATGCTGGTCGAGGTCGAGGCTGTGATCCTCTTACGCAATTGATCCAGGAGCTTTTAGCATGAACGATTCATTTCGGATCGCCCACATCCAAGAGGCCGCTGGACGCCTCGCCGAACACATTGTCCAGACGCCCGTGTTGGAGTCTCCGATGCTCAACAAGGAGGCTGGATGCCGTGTGCTGGTCAAGGCGGAGTCCCTTCAACTGACGGGCGCTTTCAAATTGCGTGGCGCGCTCAACAAACTGATGTCTCTTGATCCTGATGTTCGCCGTCGAGGAATCGTTGCGTTCTCATCGGGTAACCACGGGCATGCGGTGGCTGCGGCTGCCTCACGTATGGGATGTCCAGCAGTCATCGTACTGCCCAACGACGCTGCCAAAGTGAAGATTGAGAACTGCCGCTGGTGGGGCGCCGAGATCGTTCTCTACGATCCCCGAACCGAGGACAGGGAGGAAGTTGGGCGGCGCGTAGCTGAACCACGCGGAATGCTGGTGGTGCCGCCGTTCGACGATTACGACATCATGGCTGGGCAAGGAACTGCTGGTCTTGAATTGGCCCAGCAACTGTCCGCAGTCGATGTGACACCTGATTTTTTCATCGTTCCGTGCAGTGGCGGGGGTCTGGCTTCTGGTTCGACAGCTGCAATGAAATATGCGTTCCCGGCGCTGGATTGCCGCTTCGTTGAACCTTACGGTTTGGAGAAGATGGCACTGTCCATTCGACTGGGATCGCCGCAAAAGCGCCCGGCAGGTCCACCCACAATCATGGACGGTATCAGTGGCCCGATGTCCGGGACACGGACGTTCAAAGTCTTGCGTGACTGTGGAGCTACTGGGCTGAGCGTGACGGATGACGAAGCGCTCAACGCCATGGGAAAGATCTACCGTTTCCTAAAGATTGTGTCCGAGCCTGCTGGCGCTGCCGGGGTTGCTGCTGTTTTGGCTGGCAAGGCAGATTTCAGGGGAAAGACGGTTGCCGTCATCTGCTCCGGCGGTAACGTCGATAAGGACGTTTTCGCGCATTCTCTGAGCTATGCGTGATAGCCTGACGGGCCGACGACAGCGCCATGAATAATGCTGATTCCGGTCATCCTTCTCCCGCCCGAGTCGTTCAATCCGGTGCCACACCGCATCGCGGGCTGGTGTTGACACGCCGCGCACGCGATAACGAAAAGCCCCTCGTCGAGGACATCCGGCTGCTGGGGCGTATCCTCGGCGACGTGATCCGCGAGCAGGAGGGACAAGATGCCTTTGAGCTTGTGGAACGCATTCGCAAGTTGTCGGTGTCGTTCCGCCGCGATGCCGACCAAGAGGCTGACAAGGCTCTCAAGACGCTGCTCAAGTCGCTCTCGGGCGACCAGGCGGTGAGCGTGATCCGCGCCTTCACCTACTTCAGCCACTTGGCCAACCTGGCCGAGGACCGCCACCACATCCGTCGGCGCATCATCCACGAGCGCGCAGGCGACACGCAGGAAGGCAGCATCGAAGTGGCGCTGGCGCGCCTGCGGTGGGCTGGCATTAACCCGCGCGCCATCGCGCAAACGCTGGCGCATAGCTATGTGTCCCCCGTGCTGACTGCCCATCCCACCGAGGTGCAGCGAAAAAGCATCCTGGACGCCGAGCGCGA
>JACCDH011796177.1_pt1 | contig 12852 bp, 14 predicted proteins | sample 7442481 | NCBI WGS metagenome assembly JACCDH01 (sample SAMN15323433, study PRJNA562643) | freshwater metagenome | isolation source: river surface water | place: USA:Blue River Watershed | collected 2017-08-15
ATTCCGGTCTCAGGCACCAGTATCCATGCGCCTTTTCAAGTCTTGCAAATTTGAAAAGGCGTTTTTTATTGGTTTTCGCGTTGCACACTCGTTGCACAAAAAATCTAACACTTGTAAGCTGTAGCTGAACTTTTTTGTTTAATTTTTTAAGCAAAGGCAGCGCAGCACAATGCCCCAAAAAAGCGAACGCACAATACACATACTTGAGGGTAAAGCCACTCTCTATCAACGCCCCACAAGCCCATGTTGGCATGTACGCTACAAAGTACATGGAAGATGGGAAAGAAGTTCTACTAAATGTACTGATTTACAATTGGCAAAGGAACGGGCTACAGAGCTTGTGGCAGACGCTTGGTTTAAGGAAAGGCACAATCTACCCATCGTCAACAAACGCTTCAAAAGCGTTGCTAGGCTTGCTATTAGGCGTATGGAGGACTTGAGTGCGAGTGGTAGGAACAAAGCTACGTACAAGACATATATACAAGCCACTAACAATTACTTAATTCCATTGTTAGGCAACCACAACGTAGACAAGATAGACAACGCAGTCTTAGCCAAGTTTGAGCGTGAACGATTAGATGTGATGGGTAAGGTGCCCAGTGCCAGTGTCATCAACAATCACAACTCTGCATTGAACAGAGTGTTTGATGAAGCACTGGAGCGTGGGTACATGACTAAGTTTCAAGTACCACTGCTACGCAATGATGGAATTAAAACGCAAAGGCGTCCTGACTTTACGTTAGATGAATACACAGAGCTGTACAAAGGTATGCGAGCTTGGGTGAGAGCAGCACGACAAGGAAACGAAACAACGTTAAGAAACATTTTACGTAACTATGTATTGGTACTAGCTAACACTGGAATACGTGCTGGTACTGAAGCAATGAACTTGCGGTGGCAGCACATCAGTTTTTTTGAAGAGAAGAACAAACGCTATCTAGCACTACAAGTTAACGGTAAAACTGGTGAGCGTGAAGTTATAGCAAGACACAACACAGTACGCTACTTGGACAGATTAAGATTATTAAGCGCGAACGAGAAACATCGACAAGGCACGTTTGAAGAATTCTTAAAGCGCAAACACAAAGACTATGTGTTTAGAGTAGATGAAAAGGATATGACTACGGCATACGGCAAGATGTTTGCAAGACTGCTGACTAACTTGAATTTACTGCATGACGCAAAGACTGGTAGAGAACGCACTATGTACAGCCTGCGACACTACTACGCAACAATGGCATTAACCTACAACAGACTAACGGTATACACACTGGCAAAGCACATGGGTACAAGTGTAACGATGATTGAGCAGCATTATGGACATGTGCTATTGAGAAAATTAGCACACGAGATAGCGGGAGGATGAAATGAAAACTATGACGAACAATTTACTAAAAAAATTGATGTTTGCAACCGTAATTATTTTTACGGTTGGGGTGGCTAGTGCTTTTGCAGATGAAAAATATCCAAATACATCAAATCTTTCAAATTCAGAAATTCAATCAATAGAATCCGCATGTTCTAACGACAAATATTTGAATGGTCCAGCCGCATACAATCAATGTTTAACAAATCAACTCAAACAGTACGCAAATGCAGGAAGTAAAAGACCAAGTTTATCTGGCTTATCAAATTCAGAAATTCAATCAATAGAATCCGCATGTTCTAACGACAAATATTTGAATGGTCCAGCCGCATACAATCAATGTTTAACAAATCAACTCAATCAACTATCCAAATTACAAAATTTTGATAAAAAGAATGAAAAAGATGGTGGTAATTTAAAAATATCAAACAGTGATTCAAGTACTCGCGAAATAAACATTACCTCAATTCAATGTTCAAAAAATCAAAAACAAATTTATTGGAATAACTGCTTTGGGGAAATCGTATTTGATGATGGAGGAAAATATACTGGAGAATGGAAAGAAGGAAAAATAAATGGTAATGGAATATATGTAACTAGTGATGGAAGAAATTTCGAAGGATTTTGGAAAAATGGGGAGATACAAGAAAAATATAAAATTAAATTTAATATCTTGGCAGATAAAAATTTTGAAACAAAAAAAATTGAACAAGAACGTCAGCAACTAGTAGAAGAACGCAGAAAATTTGAGGAAGAAAAGAGAAATAGAGAGCAAGCACGTAATGCTCAGCGTATAAATCTTCAAATATCAAACACACAGCCAAATAACGATGGTGATTTCGTAATTAATATACAAACTGGCACTGATACAGCATCGCTAAAGATAAATGGCGAAGAGCAGGGGGGGCGAGCTGATGGAAGTTATGCGATTAAGCGAGTAGCACGTGCAGGGCAGGCTACACAATTTACAATATTAGCTAAAGACATATACGGTAACACTGACAGCAAAACTATCGCTGTAACACGCCAAGTCACAGCATCAAATACAATCAAGTACGCAGAATTAAATCCTGCGCTAGTAAAAACTCAGCCAAGCAAAGATGCAGTAGCAATCATTATTGGCATACAAAATTACAAGAGAGTACCTAAAGCTGAATTTGCTAACAATGATGCACAAGCATTTTATGACTATGCTATTCGTGCGCTAGGTGTAAAACCAGAAAACATTAAATTACTAGTAGATGAACAAGCAGATGAAGTAGAAATACTGTCAGCATTCCAAAACTGGTTACCAGTAAAAGTACGGAAACAGAAAACAGATGTGTATGTTTACTACAGTGGGCATGGATTGCCCAGTGATGATGGTAATTCTTTATACATATTGCCACATGGTGCTGACAAGCAATTTATAGCAAAGACAGCAATTAACCAACAAGAAGTCGTTGCAGCACTACAAGCAGCTCAACCTAAGTCAGTGACGATGTTTATGGATGCTTGTTACAGCGGACAAATAAGAACTGGTGAAAATTTGATTGCTAGTGCTCGTCCTATAGCCATTAAGTCTAATGCTCAATTATTCCCTGCAGAATTTACTGTAATTACAGCTAGTCAATCTGACCAAATCGCTTCATCAAGTGCTGACTTCAAGCATGGCATATTTAGTTATTACTTGATGAAGGGTATGGAAGGTGATGCTGATGAAAATAAAGATAATAAGATAACAGTGGGGGAAATGCAGAACTATTTGCAAGACATGGTTGGTAGAAAAGCTATGTCTGTTAATCGTAAACAAATACCACAATTAACAGGTGATGCTAATAGAGTGTTGGTTGGGAAATAGAATGAAAAACAATTTACTAAAATATTTGATAGCAGCAACTGTAATTATTTTTACGGTTGATGTTGGGGAAGCTTGGGCGGAAGATGTGAAGAGTAACCTTCCAATTTGTAATGACCCAAATAAAATTAAATGGAACAACTGCTTTGGAGAGCGAGGATATTTTGTAGATAATAATTTGCACAAGTATAAAGGCGAATTCAGAGACGGAGCAATGAATGGAATTGGAACGTTTACTTTACAAAATGGAGACAAATATATAGGTGAGTTTAAAAACGATAATTGGGAAGGTATGGGAACGTATACATTTGGTAATGGAAACAAATATGAAGGTGAGTTCAAACAAGGGAAACCGAACGGAGTTGGAATAATAACTCTCAAAGATGGACAAAAGTATGTTGGGGAGTTAAAAAATTCCAATCGGGATGGATATGGAATACATACTTGGGCTAATGGAAGTAATTATGTTGGCGGATTTAAAGATGATAAATTTAATGGACGAGGAACATTTACTTCAATTGAAGGAGATATATATGAAGGAGAGTTTAAAAATGGAGTGCAGAATGGAATAGGGATATTCACTTTTGCGGTAGGTAATAGTTACGCTGGCGAATGGATTGATGGTAAGCCGCATGGTAAAGGACGTGAAGTTTTTGTCGATGGACGAGCACCTAATGAGGGTATTTTTGAAAACGGTAATTTTATTAAAGAGCAGAAAATAAGTTTGCCAAGTCAATTACAAACGAAGCCAAGTTTTGACTGTGTCAAGGCTAAATCGTTAACTGAAAAATTAATTTGTGCTGATGCTCAATTAAGTGCGATGGACATGAATTTATTCAATTACTATGTGCAAGCAAGATTTATAACAAAAAATCAAGTTGATTTTAAGAAAGAGAATATAGCTGCTTGGACTAAAAGAGAAAAAGAATGCTCTAATAAGAAATGCTTAATTGAATGGTATGATTCAAGGCGCGATGTCTTTGAAAAAATAATAAACAATGCTAATTCACTTAATTCAAATGAACAATTAATAGCTAATAATCGTTATAATTTTAATGTGGAAAATAAGAGAAGTTTTCAAGAAAATAAAAATTTAGGAGAAGAAAAAAAAGGAAGTTTAAAATCTAATGATAATTTAATTAAACTACAAGTCACTAACACGCAAGCTAATACAGAAGGTGACTTTGTCATCAACATACAAACGGGCACGGATACAGCATCATTAAAAATAAATGGTGAGGAGTTTGGTGGGCGGGCTGATGGTAATTACACAATAAAAAAAGTAGCTCGTGCAGGGCAAGAATCAAAATTCACTATTGTTGCTAAAGACACTAACGGAAATACGGATAGCAAAACTATTTCAGTTACACGTCAAGTCACAGCATCAAATGCAATCAAGTACGCAGAGCTAAATCCTGCTTTAGTCAAAATTCAGCCCAACAAAGATGCAGTAGCAATCGTTATTGGTATAGCTGATTATAAAAACCTACCTCGCGCTGACTTCGCTAATGATGATGCTCGTGCATTTTATGATTATGCAATACGTGCGCTTGGTGTAAAGGCAGAAAACATTAAATTACTAGTTGATGCAGACGCAGGACAAGGTGAGATATATAAAGCATTTAAGACATGGTTACCTAGCAGAGTTAAGGCTACTACTGATGTCTATGTTTACTATAGTGGGCACGGACTGCCTGCCACTGACGGACAAAGCCTATATCTACTGCCACAGCTTGCTGATAGAGACTTAATAGAAGAAACAGCAATAGCACAAAGCAAAATAAATGCAGCTATACAAGCAACAAAACCCAAGTCAGTCACAATATTTTTAGACAGCTGCTATAGCGGAGCAGGTAGAACAGGGCAGACATTACTTGCTAGTGCACGTCCAATAGCAATCAAATCAACAGCGCAAGCGTTCCCAGCAGAATTTACTGTTATCTCAGCTAGTACAGCAGAGCAGATATCAAGCAGCAGCAATGAACTAAAACATGGCATCTTTAGCTATTACTTGATGCGAGGAATGGAAGGCGAAGCAGATGCAAACAAAGATGGAAAGATTACTACAGGCGAGATGCACGCGTACTTGACTGAAAACGTAGCTCGACAAGCTAGTTTAGCTAACAGAGTTCAGAATCCGCAATTGAATGGCGATGTTAATAGAGTATTGATTGGAAAATAAATGATTACTACTTATAATAAATTAATCTTAGTTACTATTAGTTTAATTTTCTTAAATATTTTAACTGGTTGTGGAACAAGTGAAGTTACTAAAAGTATTAATTCAACATATATTGTCTCTTCACAATATGGTTCATTGAATGGTAGTTGGGCGCGAGCATCACGTGAAGCATTAGAAAAAGCAAATTTGTTTTGTGATAATAAAGGAAAGAAGTTTATTTTTCTTAACGAGCAAAGAGATGGTGTTTTAGGTTGGTCCCCGCAATCATCAACTATAACGTTCCGTTGTGATGACGATAATATTGCATCAGAGAGTATTGAAAAACAAAAAAAGATAAAAAAAACTGAAATTACATCTGATGTAAATGGATTAAAAATAGATGTAATAAAGAAAAAACAAGAAACTGACGCAGTAGCAATAATCATTGGTATACAGAATTACAAAAAAATTCCAAAGTCTAACTATTCGAATGATGATGCAAGAGTATTCGCTGAATACGCAAATAAGGTACTTGGTGTCAAACAACAAAACATCAAAGTATTAATTGATGACGAAGCTGATAACGCTGAGATATATAGGGCGTTTCAAAATTGGTTGCCAATTATAGTAAAGAAAAATAAAACTGATATCTACGTATTTTATAGCGGGCATGGACTGCCAAGTGATGACGGCAATTCACTATTTTTTTTACCGCATGGCGCTGACAGAGATTTCATAAGTAAAACCGCAATTAATCAGAGCGAAATTATTGCTGCATTACAAGCTACGCAGCCAAATTCAGTGACTATGTTTATAGACAGCTGCTATAGCGGATTGACTAGAACAGGTGATGCATTACTCGCTAGTGCACGTCCTGTAGTAATCAAATCAAAAAATGTGGAATACCCAACAAACTTTACAGTTATATCTGCTTCATCGCCTGAGCAAATTTCGTGGTCAAGCGCTGAGTTAAAACATGGCATCTTCAGTTATTACTTGATGAAGGGAATGGAAGGCGATGCTGATGAGAATAAAGATGGAAAGATAACTGCAAGTGAAATGCAAACATATCTTGCTGACATGGTGCCTCGCCAAGCTATGACAATGAATAGGAAGCAGATGCCACAGCTAACAGGTGATGCTAATAGAGTATTGGTTGGACGTTAACCGCTAATCACGCTTCTTCCAACGTCTATTAATACGTTCGACATTGTGTGTTCGTTCATAAGCATCATCAGCAGCACGTTGTGCTCTAGCGTAGCGCATGTTGGCAATAACGATGTCATCCTCGCTGGGTTCGACCGTTTGTGCACTTTTAGCAATGTCAGCAGCTAGCTTGTTCTGTATTCGTTCGTGCTGCCAAGCACGAGGGAAGACTTTAATTGGTTCTGCTGCTTGGGGTGTTGGAACAGTATTACTTAGGAATGCGGTAGGGGTTGTATTTGCATTTGTTACAGCTTGCGGCTGTGCTTGCTGACTGATTTTAAGTACGGGGCGATTAGGTTGCGGGGCAAATTCGTAAAAGCGCATAGTTTTCTCTCCTTGCACAAATACTTATGCAAGAAACGACAAGCAGCGAATAACTAATGAGTAAAATAAAGAACTATATTTTTTTATGGATTGAGTAATTACTCAATCAATTTTAATTCTTGTTAAACATTTAAGTGATTTTTATATGAAAAATAAATTAGTTATATTAATTTTTAGTTTAATATTTTCATCTACTGTGTTCGCATATTGCTCAGAGCCATCTACTTTAAGTAGACCGCCCACTGCGCCTGCAAGTTACGAAAAACCTTCAGTGCCATATTGTTTGATTGGATACAAATTTAATAAAAAACATACCTGTAATAAATGGGAAGTAGATAGCTATATAAATTCAATTAACGAATATGTGAGAAAGCTGCGCGATTACGCTGAAGAATCAAAATCTTATGCTAACAAAGCAAGAGTATTTGCAAATAATGCGATTGATTATGCGAACTGTGAATCTGAAGAAGCATCAGCAGAGTTAAAATAAATTTGCAGAATTTATTAATGTATTTTTAAAATTGGGGATAGTAAATATATCCCCAATCTTCAATCACTTACCAAATCCAGCTCGTAGTGCACCACTAGCAGCTTCAATCTGTGTATCAAGCTCACCCGCTAGTACTGCAGCTTTAAGTTTCGCTAATACAGCAATCAACTCATCGCCAGTAGTCAACTCAATAGCATTCTTGCCCTTTGCAAGTTCTAGTACCTTGCTGCCATAACGCACAGCCAAATTCAGCTTGCCTGTTTCGTTAACCCAAAACCACTCCTTAACTCGTTTTACAGCTTCCACAGTAGTGCGTTCGCCCGTGTACTTGTTCTTAACTGTACGTAAGCGTTTGGGCGCATAAAGCTCGCCCTTGCGCTGTGCCTCGCATAGCTCTAGCTGCTCGTGTATTTTGCTCGCTAGCTTGTTACGACGTTGGACTATGGGGCTAAGTGTGCGGTTACGTTTGCTTGCTACCAGTTTTAATGCAGTTAATGTGCTCATGTGCTTTCTCCTAAAAAGTTAAACAGCACACGTAAGTTATTGTCGAAAACTGGAAAGGGCGACTGAAATTTACCTAAATCACTAGTGAGTGCCGCAAAAAACCCACACGATAGTTAGATTATTTGTGGGTTTTGTTTGGTTCAGCTAAATAACTGCATGGACATTTATGAAATTCGCAAAAGAACTGCTTACGAAGAAAGCATACTTCCCACACCCAAAAGTGAAACTCAAAGCTGGTTGCGAGGAATGAGTAGCGACTTCCAGTTTGCAGTAACGCTAACTATGAAACAGTCAATCCTAGTTAATACTGAACGTGGGCAGTTTGTTCATAAACTACAGCGCAAAGATTGCGATGCTATAGCTCATCGCTTTACGCAAAAGCTGAACAGACAAGTATTTGGTAAAGCTGCTGAACGATACAACAAGGGTTTACGCTATCTAGCAGTAGTAGAAGGAGAGCGTACTTGTAAAAACCTACATTTGCACATGGCAGTAGGTAATTACCCCAAAAACATCATGTACAACCAATTCGCTGTAAAAGTTAAAAATGCTGTTGATTTAGTTAGAGAGCTAGATGAGCAGCATGATGTGCAGATATTTGACAGTGGTTGGACTGAATATATGACTAAGGAACTAGGGCGCAAAGATACGGATAACGTACTTTGGCAGCTTTTGTAACCTAGTCAAACAGCATTACTGGGCACGTTTCCCTCTTGCTGCTAGCAATAGAGCTATTTGAAATAGCTTTAATTGCGGTATTACGCCTACGGTATTCTAAACTTAAAAAAAATGTGGCAAGTAATTAGACTGAGCAAAGCGAAAGACTAATTACGCAGACACAAGCGAACGCTAGTTCGCTGTAAAGTTGGTTAGTTAAATCATAATCAGCAAATCAATAACTAAATCCCAAGCAAAAATCCAACTTTTAATAAAACTGCTAATTCAAAGCAATAACCCAAGCAGTAAAAGCTGTGTACAAGCCCTACAGCAGCTAAAAACGAGCTAGCGAATATCTATGCAGCACTGAGCTTGTTGCACAGCTTGTAGAGCTTAATAATAAAAAACAGCAAGACTGCTAAATCAACAACCAATTTCCTAGTAAATCAACAACAAATTAGCTAAATATAAAAATCAAAGCTAATGTATGAGAGATTATATTTTTATATAAGTCGTTGATTATTGGAAGGATTTTGATTTGACAAAAAACACAAAAAAAGAGGTAGGAATCGATAAGCAAAGAAATTACGCTTTACGCATAGCAAAGTTTTGGTTAGGGGAAAATAAAACGATGACTAAGCGAGCAAAAACTTTAACTCCACAAGATTTGAAAAAAGTTTTAGATTACATAGAGCAGCACAAACACGCACTTCGCAATAGAACAATTTTACTTACTGGATTTTTATCTGGTATGAGAGTGGGAGAGTTAGCAAATTTACGATACGTGGATGTAGTAGATTCTGAAGGACAAATAAGAGATGAAATATTGCTTGACGCCGAACAAACTAAAGGAAGGCATGGGCGAACAGTTTTTATAAGTACAAAGCTAAAGCAACAATTAGAAATCTACATTCGTGTATATAAACCAAAAAATTTAACTGATTCATTTTTTTATACACAAAAAAAACAAAAAGAAGGTTTTACTCCAAATACTCTAGCCCAGTATTTTCACTATCTATATAAAAAAGCTGGAATTATTGGTGCTAGCTCACACTCACTAAGGAGGTCATTCATTACAAATTTGGCTTCTAAAGGTATAGGTGTGCGTGTATTAATGAGTTTGGCGGGACATAGGCATATTGGAACAACTCAAATCTACATCGATAATAATGACGATATGAATCGAAAAGCCGTAAATTTATTATGAATATATAGTATGTATTACATTAACTTTGCTTATACGATATGAAGCGTAAGGCAGTGGAGTTGGTTTGACCAGCTGTCGTGTTACACGACATTAAAAATGAAAACCCCTGCTATAGCTAACAGGGGTTTCATCAATTATTTTATTTAATTAGACTTATTTTGTTTCAACAATAATTGCAATTGATTCTGAACCAGCTGGTGCATGAGCATGTTCTGTTGCTGGACGAATAAATGCATCACCAGCTTTTAACTTTGGACCATCTACTTTTGTACCATCTGGCTTTATATAAAACAATTGACCAGGCTTAATGACATAAACTGACATAGCGCCATGTGTATGCATTGGACAAGACTCACCTTTCTTTTGATGGAACTTGATAACTCTTGTAGTTTCATTCTCAGCTAATACCTTAAACATATTAGGGCATACTGTTACTGCATCTTCTGCAAATGCTGACGACGCTAATACCAAAGCTACAAGTCCAAGTAGTTTTTTCATAAGTCCTCCAAAAGTTAAATTAACAATCATTGTCTTTCACGCATAAAATTATAGTAAAAGGCACAAATATTTTAACAGAGGAATTATGTGATTTTGATTACAAACAAAATCTATATGCAGCAGTATTGAATGCTGGGGTAGGTGAAATGGAGTACGCTTGACGAGTTGTCGTGTAACACGACATCTGAAGGAATTGATTTTTAAGTAACTCCACTAACTATGCTTATACGATAAGAAGCGTAGGGCAGTGGAGTTGGTTTGAAGATGAATTGCTATAAAAAAAGTTTACATAATCAAAGGCAAAATATTTAATTTCTACAAAATACCAAATTCAGTTCAAAGTAAATTAATATTAAATTACAGAAGTTACAAGCATAAACCATCTAATTTAGTTGTCTAATTTACAAATTTAAAAATTTCAATAATAACAATAACTGAAGCATAAAAATCTTTATAAAGGATTTTGGTATGCCATCAAACAAATCAGTTTTATTGTTTTATCAAATCAATCATTTCAAAATTTATAGTAAGGATTTTGATACGATTTGGAATGAATACATATCGAGTAATAGTGATAAGGCGAGATGCATAAATGCGATTCAAGTAGATATGTCTGCATCAAAATTACTGCAACTAATACAAGATAGAAAATTGGCAGATGAGATATTTGACGAATTTAAAGCTGAATATGAAATGGGTGCCAATATTGTTTTTATAGTTCCAGTAAATGGTAGTCCTATTGGTGCGTTTTTATTAAGTAAATTAATTTCACACTAATAATTTATAGATAATAAAAAAAAAATAAAAATCACAACTATTTCAAAAAATTCGTATTAGTTTAATTTATCGATTGATAAGTAAATAGTGTTTCTTCCATTTTTCTCAAAATTTCATAAAATTTTTCATTGCCAATTTTTTTTCGATTAAATTTTTCATCTGCAATAGTTAGCCAAAAATTAATTGCTAAATTATTTTTTGATATAAATATTTTATAGTTTCTATCGTTATTAAAGCTAATGTGGCAGTATTTCGGAGCATTAAATTTTTCATGTAATTTTTCGTAATCGCCAATAAATTCAAAAGTAATTTCAAATTCAGTTGGCGTAATACTCATACCATATACTTCTAAACCGATTGGATTTAATAATTTATTTAATCTGTAGCTAGTATCAATGTCGGCAGCAATATGAAATTCACTATTTTCCTCAACAAGCCATTTTTCAAAGCGATTCTTTATTAAGCCTTCTAAATCATTTTTGAATCTAATTAGTGCGTCATTGTGTAACATCATTATTCCAATAAAATATTAAAAATTATTTTATGATGATATTGCGTTTATTACAGCATATGTCGTTTAACACGACATCTGTAACAATTTATTATTATGTAGCTCTACTAACTATGCTTATACGATGTAAAGCGTAGGGCAGTGGAGTTGATTTAATCAATTATTTAATTTCAGTTTCGATTATCATTGACTTGAATTTTTCATAAGCTAATTTAATATCTTCTTTACTATTAATTTCAAAATCAATATTTTTGTCGGAGCTATCTACATTAAGTCTGTAGCTTCTCAATTCAATTTTTTTATCGGAAATGAGTAGATAGCATTCATTATCATAAATATAATAATATTTGTCTTCACTGTCCCAGAGAAAAAAATAATCATCACCCATAATTTTTTCTATTTCTTCTTTAATTTTTTTATCTTGCCATAGGTGTCCATGCTTTATGATGGTAAATAAATCTTCATTGCTAACATTCTCATCGCTCATATCAATTCCTTTTCTTCTTTGGTTTTACAATAGCTTCATATTCTTCTAATATCTCTTGTTGCTCTAACTCTGCTGCTGTCATATTCTTTTTGATTTCACCCTTTAACTTGACTTCAAGCTCGCGTACTTCTTTGTCACGCTGACTTGTACTGCTAACTCTTGCGCCATCAAGTCTATTAAGTCCAGCTCTAGTCAATTCGTTATTAGCCCAATTAGCTGCTTGGTTACGAGGTTTATTTTCGTCTAGTGTTCCAAAATACGCATCTAAATAAATTTTACTTCTTCGTACTTCTGCTGTGTGCTGTGCTTGGTGTAGTGCAGCTAGGGCATTTTCTTCAGCAAGCTCAAGTGCTTGTCTAAGCACGTCAAGTCTTATGTCTCGTTTTGTACGCCATCCAAGTTCTTGCTGTTCTTGTTCAGTACGTGCACGTTTACCTTTGCGTAGCAGTTGCTGCTCTGCCCAAGCAGCATCAATAGCAGCTAGCTGTGCTTCTGTAAGCACAGCTCGTATATCTTTTAAGGGGACTTCTTTGTCAGCTTCCAATTCAGCTATGCGTTTTTTTAACCTATCTGCGAGGTGTGTGTCATCGAGCTTGGGCATAGCTAGATATTACATGGGTGTAATTATTGGTACTAATATTTTTTGGGTTTGGACTAGCGAGCGAGGGTGGGTTTATTAAAAAGTAGAGTTTTTGCACGCCCAAGTGTGCAAAAACGCACTTGGTGCACTTGGTGGACTTGGTGGACTTGGTGGACTTGGTGGACTTGGTGGACTTGGTGGACTTGGTGGACTTGGTGGACTTGGTGGACTTGGTGGACTTGGTGGA
>JACCDH011102698.1_pt1 | contig 12851 bp, 12 predicted proteins | sample 7442481 | NCBI WGS metagenome assembly JACCDH01 (sample SAMN15323433, study PRJNA562643) | freshwater metagenome | isolation source: river surface water | place: USA:Blue River Watershed | collected 2017-08-15
AGCTGCAAAACGGCACCCGAATTTACTACCACTATCACTGGTTGATTACCACCCGTTGCATTTTCACGGAACCACCATTTTCAGCAATTATCCAATTACTTGTTCGTCAGCTATGAGCGAAAAGCAGAGATTCAGCACCTCAACACAATCCGCATGCGAATGACCGCTTTTACTCAGTATCAGCTTTAGTGGCCCGATCCGGCTGACGAAAGTCACGCTGTTGCACGATAACGGTAACACTGTCGATTTTGGCTTTACGCCCACCGCTGTCGCCACGCAGTTTAGCTGGCCGTTGCCAGTGCTGGAGATCGGTAGTTATCAGGTTAACTGGGTAGGTTTGGGCGAAGACGGTCATAAAATGAAAGGTGATTTCAGTTTTATGCTCCACGCCGGCGCTGACGCCGGGGTGAAAGCTGATAGCGCGCACGCGCATCAGCACTAGATGGCTTGAGATTGGCGATGTTTAGCGATACCTGGGTATTAGCCTTATTCGCCCACAAGCTGCTGAGTTATCTGGCGGTTAGCGGCAGTATTGGTGCGGCGTTTTTGCTGCAGTTGCCGGCGCTGGCTCAGCCACAGTCTGATAGCCTTGCCTTTCGGCTGTGGTTAAAACGCCTTGTACTGGGATGGTCGGCTGCAGGTATGGTGCTGGCGTTACTGTATCTGCCGCTGCAGGCTGGTGCGCTGGCCGAAACAGGCGTAGCTGGCATGGCCGACAGGCTGATGCTACAGATGGTTTGGCAATCGGCAATGCGCACCCAGCTGCTTTTATGGTTATGCGGTTATGCAGCGCTGTGGCTTTGGGCCCGGCGCGTTAAACACAGCGGCAACGCGGTAGCGGTTAACATTGCGCTTGTTAGCCTGGCTGCGTTATTGCTTGCCGCCAGTTTCAGCCAAACCGGCCATGTGGCCAGTTTGGCAGGACTGTGGCCGCTGTTACTGACGCTGCATGTACTGGCAATTTCGGCCTGGGTAGGCTCCTTGCTGCCGCTGTGGCAAAGCTGTTACCGCTTAGCACCAGACAGGCTGGTGGCGCTGATGGGGCAGTTTGGCCAGGTTGCGCTCTACCTGCTGGTACTGCTTATCAGCTGTGGCGTGTTGATTTTACTGCAACTGCTCGACTCGCCCAGTGCACTGTTTGTCACCGACTATGGCCGCTTAATGTTGTTTAAGTTGATGTTGGTAGCGGCCATGTTACTGCTGGCTGCCTGGCACAAATTTAGTCTGGTCAAAGCGCTGCTGCAACAGGGTGCAGCCGGTAAACTGCAGATTAAACTGGCGGCGCCGACCGGTAAGGCCGCGGTACGCTTAACCGAGTCGATCAGCGGCGCGCTTAGCCGCTTGCCGGCCGAATTGACAGCCGCCATACCGACAGAGGTTGCCACCTTGCACCGTTTACTCGGTGCGCTGCCCAACCGGCGCAGCTTTAAACATCATAGCGACAACCCGTTGCAGCTGGACGTTTTGGTGGTAGATGAAGCCTCAATGGTCGATTTAGAAATGATGGCGGCGCTGTTAAGTGCCTTGCCGGCAAAGGCACAACTTATTTTGCTCGGCGATAAAGATCAGCTGTCGTCGGTTGAAGCCGGCTCGGTGCTGGGCGATCTCTGCCGCGGTGCCGATCTGGGTGGCTACAGTGCCGATACGCTGGCCTTGCTAACGCCCTATAGCGAATTACGACTGGCAACCTGGCAGGGCAGTGGCACAGTGTTAAACCAAGCCACGGTAATGCTGCGCCACAGCCATCGCTTCGATAGTAAATCCGGCATCGGCCAATTGGCGGCCGCGGTAAATTGCGGCGATACCAAGGCGCCTGCACTCTTCCGCCGGTTTGACGATATCACGCTGTTAGCCGGTAATACACCTTTGGCATTAAAAGCCACCGTGCTGGCCGGTTACTGCCACTATTTGCAGCTGATGCAACAGCCACACATCGACCGCGAACAATGGGCCGGCGCGGTGCTTGGCAGCTACAGTCAGTTTCAGCTGCTGTGCGCACTGCGCAGTGGTGATTGGGGTGTCGAGGGCTTAAACCTGCAAATTAGCCAATGGCTTAGCAGCGCCGGTTTAATTGACGCACGCCAGCACTGGTATGCCGGCCGCCCGGTGATGATGCAGCGCAATAACTATAGCTTAGGCTTAATGAACGGTGATATCGGCATTACGCTGCAAGACCCGTTAAGCGGCCAGTTACGGGTGGTGTTTCAGCTGTCCGACGGTACGCTAAAGTGGGTACTGCCGAGTCGCTTAACCGAGGTGGATACCGCCTTTGCTATCACGGTGCATAAATCGCAAGGCTCAGAATTTACCCACACAGTGCTGGTGTTGCCACCGCAGCAAAGCCCTATTTTAACCCGCGAGCTGCTGTACACAGCGATTACCCGGGCGAAACAGCAGTTCAGTTTATTGTGTGCAGATATGACAGTGTTACAAAAAGCCATAAATACCCGGGTAAGCCGTAGCAGCGGCTTGTAGCGCTGCCGTATAAAACAGCGCACAACTAGATTGCGCCAGGTGATTGCTGTTGCGTGTCTTATTATTGTGCTTAGCTCGGCACAATCTGGCCCTGTGCCACAAGATAATCTGTAGCCAGCGGACACGCCGCCAAACGATACGCAGCCAAACAGTGCCCGGCATGATGATGCAGTGCAGCAAAAACGCCGCTAACGCTACCACAGCGCCATCAGCCTGTGTTAGCACGGTTTGGCAAATAGCAGCGTTTTAAACGCCTGGGCAGCATGCGATGAAGGATGCTGTTTAAACTGCAACTGATACAACGGCCTTGCCAGGTTTGTTGCGTCCGGCAGGCTAACCGCCTGCACACGGCCCAGTGTCAGTAAGTCTGCGGTAACAACCTGTGGCAGCAGCGCCACGCCAACAGCTTGCGCGACGGCATGTGCTATCGCTTCGTTGCTGCCCAGTTGAATGCGTTTCAACGGTTGTATCTGATGCTGTGCTAACCATTTTTCAGTCATTTCTAAGGTACCGGAGCCGGGCTCCCTTACCAGCCACACTTGTTGGCTAAGCCAGTGTTTCCAATGGCCGTCGACCCTATCGGCACTGGCCATCACGACACGTAGTGTATCGTGCTGCCAGACCGTACTTTGGATGCCCTGTTGGTAGGTGCTGCCTTCAACTAAGGCTAAATCGATACTGCAATCTAATAACGCCTGCTCAATCTGGGCGGTATTGGCAACCTGCACTTCAACAGCGATATCGGGATATTGCCGGCAAAACTGCGCCAGATAAGGCGGTAGCCAATAATTGGCGATGGTGGTGCTGGTGCCAAGCACCAGGGTACCTTTCTTTAATCCTATCCGGGCTTTAATGTCATCAAGGGCTGACTTTTCGATAGCAAAAATACTTTTGGCATGTTCAAACAAGGTTTCACCAGCGGCAGTCAGCGTGAGCTTTCTGCCTTTGGCGGCGCGGTTTATCAGTGGGGTATCCAGTTGATATTCTAATTCTTTTAGCGCTTTTGAGATCCCAGGCTGGCTAATACATAACGCATCAGCCGCTTTGGAAAAGCTATTAAGTGTGGCCACCGTATAAAAAATTCGCAGCGCGTGTAAGTTCATTCAATAACCTGTAGTTATCTATTCATTATTTTAATGTATTGGAGTTAATTAAAAGGCCTTTTTACAATAAAGGCAAATCAACACCCCGGAGCCTTAGCCATGGCCGATACTCAGCCCGCCGTTACAACAGCGTCAATTCAGCCTACTGTGGCCGACAGCCGCTGGTGGTTTGGTCTTATGCTGGTTGGCGTTATTGCTTACGCCGCAGTGTGGCTTGGCCAGCAGCCGTGGCTGGTGCAGCTTAACCTAAGCCCGCTAACGCTGGGTATAGTGCTGGGCATCGTTGCCGGTAACAGCCTGTTTCCCTATATTGCCAGCCGTAGCGGCGTGGGTGTCGATTACGCCAAATCCTGGCTGTTAAAAGCCGGGGTGGTGTTATTTGGCTTTCGTATCACTTTTAGCCAGGTAGCCAGCGTCGGCTGGCAGGGCTTACTGGCAGATGTCATTATGCTAAGCGCCACCTTTTTGTTGGCGCTGTGGTTAGCCAAAAAGGTGTTTAAACTCGACTTACACACCGCAATTTTAATTGGTGCCGGCAGTTCAATTTGTGGTGCTGCTGCCATTATGGCAACAGAGCCGGTGCTCAAAGCGCAGGCGCACAAAGTATCGGTGGCCGTGGCCACGGTAGTGGTGTTTGGTACCCTGAGCCTGTTTTTATATCCGCTGGCGTTCCCCATGCTGGGGCTAAGCGAGCACAGTTACGGCATCTTTGCCGGTTCGACCATTCATGAAGTCGCGCAGGTAGTCGCCGCCGGCAGTGCCGTTAGCGAACACGCCGCTACTATAGCGGTAATCACCAAGATGCTAAGAGTGATGCTGCTGGCACCGTTCTTAATACTGCTGGCATTGTGGTTAAGCCGCAAACACAGCACACAGCAGGCCGGGCAGCCTGCCGTACAAAAGGTGTTTATACCCTGGTTTGCGCTGTGTTTTATTCTGGCCAGTGGTATTAACTCGCTGGGTATCATGCCAGCTGCCGCCACACACAGCCTGCTGCAGCTGGATAATATCTTACTAACCATGGCAATGGTGGCCTTAGGGCTGAGAACACAGCTCAGCGCCATCCGGCAGGCGGGCATCAAACCCCTGCTACTGGCCGGGTGTTTGTTTGCCTTTTTAACCCTGGGTGGTTTTGTGGTTAATAGCGTGCTGGCACAGTTATAACCCTTAGCGGCAACAAGCAGGCACGAGCGCACTCGATAGGTTTATGTTGATAGAGGCTTAGTGCGGACAAGTCGCACTTTGCGTGATTAAGCGATGGCAGTGCGTCGTTGTTGTCATACAAGAAAGCGAGTTAACGGCATCTTAAAACGCATGCCGTTTAACGTCCTCCACATCCGCCACCATAATCCGCTGCGCCTGCGGGCGCGCTTCAATTTTGCTATTTAAAAACTGCCTACTCTGTATTGCGGCGGGAAACTACCAAATAAGTTGATGTAGTTTATTGAACAATACCTTTTAATCTGGCAAAAGTTCGCATAGTTTCATCAGCTGCCAGTGGTGGATAATTCGGGTTTTTGGCGATCAGCATGTATTGCCCGTCAGCAACTTTCTTTACATCACGTAGTAGATATTGGTTGTCACCGCTTTCATCCTGACGCTCTATGGCAACAGTGCACTTTTGCAATGAGCCAGCACTGGTTGGGCTAATCAGCTCCAACAAAAGTAGTTGTCCGTCTTGAATAGGATTTTTGCCACCGTTCATGGAGTTGCCGCTGGCGCGGGCTAAGAAATGCTTGTGCGGGTTAAGCGTGCCAAAGCCAATTGGGGCGACAAGGTGTTCTGCATTACCGGCATCGCCGGTTTTAAAATGCCCGCAGGCAATTTTGATCTCAGGAAAGTAAGGTAGCATCAGGCTGTCAGCGGCCGACTCTGTAACGGCCTGATCATTGGCGGCAACTTTGCTAACCGGCAGTATCAGTGGTTTAGCTGCTACTGCAGTTGTTGATTCGTCAGCATACACAAACTCATCTTTGCTCAGCCATAATTTAGCGCCATTCGCCTGTGCAACACCATATGCCCAGTCACTTACTGCGCGTGACACGACTTGATTACAAAGAGGGCGGTAGCTTTAACTATTTGGGGTTGGATGTCGGCAAACATTACATCGACCATTGCCTACATCTTTTTGAGAAACACTGTGCCTATATAAGTACTATCCGGCATACCTATAAAGCGTTATTTGACGCCCAGCAGGGCAATAAAAATCTTAATTTTAAGAAAATTTCAACGACTCGGATTTTAGGAAAAGTGCTCCGCGGGCAACCTCCTGAGGAAATTCAGAAGTTTCAAAGCACAACATATGACAAGGAAAAAGTAATTGCCATTGAGTCGTTTGTGCATCAGCATTTTTTTAAGGCATATGCATATGCATCGGCAGAGCTAATCGTCAATGCCTTTAAGCTCGATACCATCAACCGTATTGTAAAAGAGCCGCTTTTCGGCCAATAACAAGATTGGTGCGTTGAGGAAATTTTTTCAGTGGGTAGATCAGTGCGAGCGTCCGTTGAGCATTGATACGGTCGCGGAGGAATACCTTGCGTGGGCTGAACATCTTCTACAGCGTCATCGCGTGGAAGGATATCTAACTGCCGGATCGTTATACGACGCGGCAAGTTTAACCGCGACGATGCTCGACCGAGTTCTAGGCCGAAGCTCGACGCTTCTGTACAGCACCAGAATTCGCAAGCCTAGAGGCGACGGAAAGGCCAGTAATGGGGTCGCTGATAAGCAAAGTTTAGAAGAGAGCTTTTCATTCGGGCAGTTCATTGCCGACGTCTGTACGTCCCTTACCTATGAAGCTGTGAGGGGGCCGCTTCCCATTCACGTGGAATTACGGTCGGGTTCGACGCTATCTATCTGGTGCGGCTTGCGCGATACAAAGAAGGAAGCGTCACGACGGACTCGACCTCAAACCAAATTCCAGATTGCGGACATCCTTCGAAACCGCGAACTTCGGAGCGCTGACGTTTCGATCGAGACTCGATACCCAGCGGTGAATCTACGAATCGAAGCCGAGTTGCTTATGTTCATCGCACAAACCGGCATGAATTTATCCCAGGCGCATCAGCTTCGAATTGACCAATACCATTACACGAGTCATCTTGATGGTTACCAAGTGAGGTCTTACAAAAATCGCCGTCAGGGTGAAGTACTGTTTGACGTTTTCTCAAGCTATAAGCTGTGGTTCGAACGCTACATTGAGTGGCGAAACACCTGGTTTCCAGACGATCTAGAGGGACTTCTTTTCCCTCTCGTCCGCCTTGGGGGACGTCTCGTTTTAACGGCTCCGCAGTTCACGGCTACTGGGCGCGTCTGCGCCGATTCTAGTGTTCGATTCGTTAGACCTCGTAAGCTCCGGGGTGCGCGTATTAATTGGCTGTTACGTGAGTCGCAACGCCCCGACCTGGTGGCGGAAATCGCACAGCACTCTGCTGAAACTTTGATCCGTGTGTACGCCGAGCCCAATCCGCAAATTGCGATGATTGAAATCACCCGATTTCATCAGCAATCAGATCCCGTCGTTTGCTCACCTGCTCCTGGTACTTGTGTGGCACCGATACCAGAATCGGTCGTGGATGCTCCGATTAATGCTCCTAATCCTGATTGTATTAACGCAGCGGGTTGCCTTTTCTGCGTCAATCATCGGGATATTGAAAGTGAGGATCACGTCTGGTCTCTGAGCAGTTTGCGAGTGCTCAAGTGCTTGGAGCTAGTTAAATATCGCCCAGCTTGCACGGATAGATCTGACGAGGCTGACCATCCAGCGATGCTCGCGGTCGAGCGACTGAGTGCAAAGTTACGGTTCTTTCAAGAGAGTAGCGAGGTGCGTCGGCTTTGGGTAGATGAGGCACTGGCACGCATAGCTGAGGAGGACTATCACCCAGCTTGGGACGGATTTATTCGGCTTGCGGAAGTTACAGCGGGGCCTTCTTTATGAATATCCTCAAGACGTTAGGGCTTTCTATTGAGTCGCCTCTCGCCGTGCCTGGGGTGCCTAATTACCGTCCTGAGAGCTGGCCTCCGCCACCTGATTGGCCGGTCGTAATTGATGCACAGGGCAGAGTTATAAGCCGTTGGGGCGATCCAGTTTGGAGGCTTGATCCATGGGCCAAGCGGGCACTGACGCTGAATTTCGGGGATGGCCCAGCTACAAAGACAGCAGCGCCCATTAGCTCGGCCAACGCTAACCTGCTCCGTATCATCACAGGCTGGTGGTTGTATGGGCCGTATGGCGCTCGAGGCTACAGGTCACTTAAAACGCGTTTCGACCAGATGCGGCGGCTATTTGTGCTGTGCGAAGAGGCAGGAATACTTGCAAGCGAATTGAGCCAATTTCCACGTGTATGCGAACGAATCCCTGCCTTTCTTCATACCTCAAGAAAGACTGAATTTCTGTCGTTAATGCATGAGCTATACGCGTCTCGCAGTGCCGTAGGGTTTACGTTACTGGACTCGGGCTCACTAACCCGTCTGGCTGCGCTTTTTCCGACTCACCATACAGCTCAAACACCTTACATTCCTCCACGTATTTGGCGCTATCAAGTTACTAGGCTGCGAGAGTGCCTTGATGACTTCCTATCCCATCGAGAACAGGTTGAAGCTTGTTACCGGTTCTGCTTTGCGGCTTACGAACATAACCAAAGGGTTTCGGAGAGAACGGCGTGCGTAAACGCCCTGCCTTTTGGCGGCCATAAACAGAAGTTATCAGGCTCTAAAACGGGGCTTCGTTTTCTCGGCGCGTTTGCAGATACCGCGAAACGCTTCGGCATCTTTGAGCTACTTGAACGTTGGGTGGGTCGAAGTGGCGGCTTGCAAGTAACAGCGCTGACTAGCTATCTGAAACTGGTCAACGGCGCGGGATTAGCTTACATCCTTAACTTCAGTCTCATGCGGGTCGAGGAGGCATGGAATCTTCGAGCAGGGTGCCTTGACATCGAGCACGACAAGAGCTTTGGCGACATTTTTTTGTTACGTGGGCAGACGACAAAAACGCTCTCTGATAGAGACGCCGTCTGGGTCACATCCCTATCGGTGGCAGTCGCCGTGAAGGCGATGGAGGTTATTTCTCTGTTTCGCACACTATTTGCACCTCACGAAGCCGCGAGAGTTCTCGCCGGGCGTTACTTGACCGATTTTTCTTACGAGCCCTGGAGTTCACTGCGCAATAGAGGTAATCACTCACTGAGGCCGAGCATTCAGCCATATGCCGACCTCTCGGGGCAGCACGGGAAGCTCTTTGACTTAGAACGTTTGCGTATCACGACTGAGGATTTGAAATTGGCCCGGCTAGCTACCCCTACGCTGCCGGAGGAGTATCAAGTGGGCGCTGTATGGCCATTGGCGTGGCATCAGTTGCGTAGAACTGGGGCGGTAAACATGCAAGCTTCCGGACTCGTAAGTGATGCTTCGCTTCAGTACCAGCTCAAGCACGTCACTCGAGCGATGACCCTTTACTATGGACAAAATCACTCGCGGCTGCGTCTAGAGGAGAAGGCCCACACTCTGTACGTTCGCACAATGTACGAGACGCTTGGAAGAGAGTTACAGCAGCTTACGAGTGAGCGTTTTGTCAGTCCCCATGGAGAAAAACGAAAGGCTGAGATCGTTCGGCTGATTTCGCCAGAAGATGCGAAGAAGATGATTGGTTTGGCAAAGAAAGGCGCAGTCGCCTGTCGCCCGATCATTCTTGGCGTTTGTTCGAGTCGTGAGCCTTGTCCGTACGGCGGAATTGACAACATTGCCCATTGCGGGGGCGGTGATTCAGTGGATGCAAAACCTTGCTCTGACGTGCTGTATGACTCAGAACGATTGGGCACGGTAGATGATCTTGTCACCGCCAATGTAAAAATGACCCACTAGGGGATGCGGACAAAATTCAACCGGCGTTGACAGCTCGCGCACTTCGGGGGTAAATTTGGTTCGGATTTTGCTCATGATGACTCCATTGTCTCAAATAACGGAGCCTCCTCAAAATCCGGGGCGGTTCACTTCTATAGAAAGGAGAGAACTTTCCTCGACAAGTTGATGTCTGAGACAGGTATTGAGTACTTCGTGAAATAGATTAATCAAGATCACTCAACAGTATGCTTCGGTTGCACGACAAGACACTTAAAAATGTCCTTTCAGCAATATTGTTATCAAAAGAATTCTTTTTAGGATAGTAACCATGAAATCGCTAAAGCATCTAATTCCCGTACTTACATCATGTCTGTTAGGCATGTCCGCTGTCATTCCAGCAATTTCTCATGCGGCTCAAGAGGTACGAGTTTATGGCCCGGGCGGCCCAGCTCCCGCGATGAAAGAAGCCGCGAAGACATTTGAGGAAAAAACTGGCACACCAGTAATAGTTACCGCTGGCCCCACACCAAAATGGATTCAAAACGCAAAAGACGATGCTCACATTATCTACAGCGGATCTGAAACGATGATGACCGACTTCGCCCAGGCTATGGAGGGCGGATTTGATGAAACCAAGGTTAAGCCGCTCTACCTGAGGCCATTGGCAATACTTGTACGCCCGGGCAATCCTAAAAATATCAAGGGACTTTCCGATTTGTTCAAACCTGGACACAGAATTTTGGTGGTCAATGGTGCTGGACAAAATGGTGTATGGGAGGACGCAGCGGGCCGTAAAGGAAGTATTGAGTCGGTGAAAGCGTTCCGAAAAAATATTGCCAAATACGCCAAAAACAGCGCCATCGCAAAACAGGAATGGACTGATGACACTTCTTTGGATGCCTGGCTAATCTGGAACATTTGGCAAGTTGCGAACCCCACCTTGGCGGAAGTTGTGCCCATTGAAAAAGATTATGTTATCTATCGTGATACCGGTGTGGTGCTAACCAACAAAGGTGAACAGATCACAGCAGCGAAACAATTCGTTTCGTTCTTACAATCCGACGACGGTGCGGCTATCTTCAAAAAATGGGGATGGATTACTCAATAAAATAAGCTTAAGAACAGTGGTGCTTGCATGAGCAAGCTCACGTGTGCGCCACTGCCCTTGCATAAAATACTTCCTGAATCGCAATTGAGAATCGTTTTTTCAAGCGACGTAATACATGCCATTGGCTTGAGCGGCAGACCTCAAAAAATATTCAATCGCTGCGCGAGATCTCCGCAAAACAAGCTATTCTTTACTACCTAATTTTCTGTAAAGTGTTCTCTCACTGATGCCTAAATAATTAGCGAGCTCTTTTTTTGAGCCAGAAAAATTTTTCTCCAACTCACGTATTTCTGAGTCATTCATTTTTCTTTTTTTGACTCCGAGAGTGGATGACGAAAAAGAGGACAAAGAAGAGGATGCGGATGGCTGCAACAGTTCAGCGGGCAGATGCTCATATTCGATACGTCCATCATCTGCAAAAACCCGAGCCCTATCCAAGGCATTTTTCAACTGACGAATGTTTCCGGGCCAAGAGTAATTCATGAGTGCGCGCATAGCCGCCTCGCTAACCACAAATTGATGTCCTAAAGGTCCTGAACCACGGCGCAACAGTGAGTGTACTAATCGAGGAATGTCATCTCTTCGATTTCTCAATGCAGGTAACTCTATCGGGAAAACGCAAATACGATAGAAAAGATCTGCTCTGAATTTTCCTTCATCCACCATTCTTTGAAGTGGTTTATGTGTGGCAGCAACCAAGCGAAAATCCGAGTTTTTAGTTTCCAACCCGCCTACTCTGCGAAACGTTCCAGACTCGAGCAATCGCAACAATTTCACTTGCATAGTTAGCGGAACGTCACCTATTTCATCCAGAAAAACCGTACCTCCTTTAGCGGTTTCAATCAAACCTGCCTTGGCCTGTTGTGCGCCAGTAAAAGCGCCCTTCTCATAACCAAACAATTCACTTTCAAAAAGGGTATCAGCTAAGCCTGTGCAATCCACAACAACGAACGGAGCATTCTTACGAGGGCTTCCATCATGAACTGCTCGGGCAAATAACTCCTTGCCGGTACCGCTTTCACCTTGCAATAACACTGGTAAATCTGTTTTGGCCACGCGTGATAGATCAGAAAGTGCTTTGTTAAATACCGGCGACGACCCAACCAACCCACTCCCAGTGGCCTGCACCGATGCGGATTTGATCGTATGAATCCGCTCAACATAACCAATCACTTCGCGCTCATCATTCAGAATCGGGCGCAACTCGACATCCACGTGCTCTTGTCCGCGCGGGGTGTAGTGAATATGCAAAAGCTTTGCCGGAGCTTTTGTTTTCTTGGCTGCATTCATAGGACACTGCTCGCCCGATAAATCGCAGGGCTTGTCATAGTGATGAGAAACCTGAAAACACTTTTTCCCGATAGGTACCGGGTCGGTTAGGTCGCCATACGTCCTCAGGTAAGCGGAATTAGCACCAAGAATTGTGTAATCGAGATCAAGAACGATCGAAGGTTCTGAGTCAATTTCAAGGTAGGACAGAAGGTGTTGAGTTGCATCCAAAATTGACCCACTTAGGGTAAAGAGGGGATGCGGACAAAATCTTGGACTTTTTTACGTTAAAAATTCCAGACTTTCACGGTATTCAATCGGGCTAAGGTAGCCCAGTGAGCTTTTGATTCTTTTTTCGTTATACCAGCGAATGTAGGCATCAAGCTTGGCGATGAATTCCTCAACTGAAGTTGAGCGCCAGTCTTTAGTGTAAAACATTTCTGTTTTTAACCTGCCAAAGAAGCCTTCACAAGCCGCATTATCTGGCGAGCAAGCTTTGCGTGACATCGACCTTGTCAGATTGGCTTTTGAGACCCTAGTAAGCCAACCTGGCCATCGATAGTGACCACCTCTATCTGAATGAATGATGGTGTTTTTTGCATCAGTCACAGTCTCAATTGCTGCGTCGAGCATGCCGTTTACAAGCTCTGCGTCAGGACTGGTACTGATGGACCAGCTAATCACCATTCCGTCGAAACAATCAATCATCGGCGATAGATACACTTTTCCTGCTGGAATCTGAAATTCCGAAATATCCGTTAGCCACTTTTCGTTTGGAGCGGTCGCAGTAAAATCGCGGTTGATTAGGTTCTCTGGGGCTGGGCTAACCTCACCGACATAGGACGCATATCGACGTTTTTTGGGTCTGGCTGCCTTGAGTCCGCCTTGCTTCAAAAGCAGACGTTCGTTGTGAAAAACTGAAATGTCCGCAATTGGCACAAAGTGAAGTTCTGAAGTAGTTATTCCCACTTTGAGATTCTGACATTTAAGGCTTCGCAATCAGGGTAGAGTTTTGGTTCAAGTGGTAAGTTAGCTGCAACGAGTGGTCCGATGGA
>JACCDH011313508.1_pt1 | contig 12848 bp, 12 predicted proteins | sample 7442481 | NCBI WGS metagenome assembly JACCDH01 (sample SAMN15323433, study PRJNA562643) | freshwater metagenome | isolation source: river surface water | place: USA:Blue River Watershed | collected 2017-08-15
CGCTGATGAATTTGGCTTTGCAACTGCTCCATTAGTGGTTGAGGGCTGCATCATGATGCGCAAGTGTCATTTAAATACCTGTCCAGTGGGTGTTGCAACACAAGACCCAGAGTTACGTAAGAAATTCTCTGGTAAGCCAGAGCATGTTGTGAATTTCTTCTTCTTTATCGCTGAAGAGGCTCGCGAGATCATGGCCCAATTAGGTATTCGTAAGTTTGATGACTTAATTGGTCGCGTTGATTTGTTAGATACTCGTAAGGGCATCGAGAACTGGAAGGTTCATGGCTTAGATTTCAGCAAGATCTTCGCTGAGCCTCAAGTAGCAAGTGAAGTTCCGCGTTATCAAGTTCTGACACAAGATCATGGTTTAACGAGCGCTCTGGACAACGTATTGATTGAAAAGAGTGAGCCTGCGTTGGAGCGTGGCGAGAAGGTTTCATTCATCGTTCCTGTCAAGAATGTGAACCGTACTGTGGGCGCAATGCTCTCGGGTGAGGTAGCGCAACGTTATGGCCATGCTGGTTTGCCAGATGACACCATTCATATTCAATTAAATGGTACAGCCGGCCAAAGCTTTGCGGCCTTCTTGGCAAGAGGTATCACTCTTGATTTGGTTGGTGATGGCAATGACTATGTTGGTAAAGGTTTATCAGGTGGTCGTGTGATTGTTCGTGCACCGCATGAGTTCCGTGGTGATACGGCGAAGAACATCATTGTTGGTAATACTGTGCTTTACGGTGCGATAGCTGGTGAGGCATTCTTTAACGGGGTTGCGGGTGAACGTTTTGCAGTTCGCAATTCTGGTGCTACTACAGTTGTTGAGGGAACTGGCGACCATGGTTGTGAATATATGACTGGTGGAACCGTGGTTGTGCTGGGTTCTACTGGACGTAACTTTGCTGCTGGTATGAGTGGTGGTATCGCTTACGTATATGACGAAGATGGCTTATTCGATAAGCGTTGCAATACGAGTATGGCAACTTTGGAAAAAGTATTGCCTTCCGCTGAACAAATTGCCAAGATGCCGAAGTCTGAGTGGCATGCTCCGGTTGATGTGAAAGATGGTGGCGAGCGTTTGACTGATGAGCAGATTTTGAAAGGCTTAATCGAGCGCCATTTCCGTCACACCGGCTCCGAGCGTGCTAAAGCAATCCTGGCTGATTGGGAAAATGCCCGCGGACGTTTTGTGAAGGTACTTCCGACCGAGTACAAACGTGCTCTTGGTGAGTTATGGGAAAAAGTGCAAAACAAAACGGTTGCAGCTTAACGAATAAGACAGACATCAAGAAAAGATACTAAGGATTAGATATGGGTAAGGTCACTGGATTTATGGAGTTTGAGCGCGTCGATGAAACCTATGAAGCGCCGGTTAAACGTCTCCATCACTACAAAGAGTTTGTTGCAGCATTGACTGATGAAGAAGCAAAAGTTCAGGGTGCACGTTGTATGGACTGTGGCATCCCTTTTTGTAATAACGGCTGCCCAGTCAATAACATCATTCCTGATTTCAATGACTTGGTGTTTCATAGTGATTGGAAAAATGCGCTGGATGTTCTACAGTCAACGAATAATTTCCCTGAATTTACTGGCCGTATTTGCCCGGCACCTTGCGAAGCGGCATGTACTTTGGGAATCAACAGCACTGCTGTTGGAATTAAATCTATTGAGCACGCTATCATCGACAAAGGCTGGGACAATGGTTGGGTCAAGCCGCAGCCATCCAAAACTAAGACTGGTAAAAAAGTAGCCATTGTCGGCGGTGGCCCTGCTGGTATGGCAGCTGCACAACAATTAGCGCGTGTTGGTCATGATGTCACTGTGTTTGAAAAGAACGATCGCGTTGGTGGTTTACTGCGCTACGGTATTCCTGATTTCAAAATGGAAAAGTGGTTGATCGATCGTCGTGTTGAGCAGATGCAAGCTGAAGGTGTCAAATTTGAAACGGGTGTTTTTGTCGGTAAAGAAGCCATTGGAGCTGAAGTAAAAAATTACTCCAATAAAACAGTTTCACCAGAGCAGTTGATGAAAGATTTTGATGCAGTAGTGATCACTGGCGGTGCAGAGCAGCCACGTGATTTGCCAGTACCAGGCCGTGAATTATCTGGCGTGCACTTTGCCTTGGAATTTTTGATTCCGCAAAATAAAGAAAATGCTGGCGACTTTAAAAATGAAATTCGTGCAACAGATAAACATGTAGTAGTGATTGGTGGCGGTGATACGGGTTCTGATTGTGTTGGCACCTCTAACCGTCATGGTGCGGCAAAAATTACCCAGTTTGAGTTATTGCCACAGCCTCCGGAAGAGGAGAATAAGCCCTTAGTTTGGCCATATTGGCCAACGAAGTTGCGTACCTCTTCCTCCCATGAAGAGGGTTGTGAGCGTGATTGGTCAGTTGCTACGAAGCGTTTTGAAGGTAAGAACGGAAAACTTGAAAAACTCATCGGCGTGCGTTTGGAGTGGAAAGACGGCAAGATGTCGGAGGTTCCGGACTCTGAATTTGAGGTCAAAGCAGATTTAGTACTTTTGGCAATGGGTTTTGTATCGCCAGTTCAACAAGTACTCAGCGCATTTGGCGTCGAAAAGGATGCTCGAGGCAACGCAAAAGCCACTGTAGATGGTCAAAATGCCTATCAAACGAATGTACCCAAGGTATTTGCTGCAGGTGATATGCGCCGCGGCCAGTCTTTGGTAGTTTGGGCGATTCGTGAGGGTCGTCAATGCGCCCGTTCAGTTGATGAGTATTTAATGGGATCTTCTGTTTTACCTCGATAATACCGAGGATATGAACAGTGGTCAGCCAAACTCCTTGGATGTAAGCAAGCAAGCTGCAGGTGAAGTTGTCGTCTCGATTAAAGACGTCAACTTCTCTTATGCGCCAGGTGAACGACAGATTTTGTCGGGCCTCAATATGGAGTTTCGACGCGGCCAAGTAGTTGCGGTGATGGGTGGTTCTGGTTGTGGCAAGACCACTATTCTTCGTCTGATCGGCGGCCAATTTAATGCGCAATCGGGTCAAGTGTTATTTGAAGGCCAGGATGTTGGCAAGATGACTGGCGCTCAATTAATGACAGCTCGTCGCAGAATGGGCATGTTGTTTCAGTTTGGCGCCTTATTCACTGACCTTAGTGTTTTTGAAAACGTGGCCTTTCCATTGCGTGAGCATACTGATTTAAGTGAAGAACTATTGCGCTCCTTGGTGTTGATGAAACTCAATGCAGTGGGTTTGCGGGGTGCACGCGACTTAATGCCTTCACAAATTTCTGGGGGTATGGCCAGACGAGTTGCTCTGGCTCGAGCGATTGCTTTAGATCCTCCGCTGATCATGTATGACGAGCCATTTGCTGGATTAGATCCTATTTCTTTGGGTATTACTGCACGCTTGATTCGTGACTTAAATGATGCCCTGGGAGCCACGAGTTTATTAGTTACCCACGATGTTGAAGAGACCTTTGCTATTGCAGATTATGTGTACTTCATTGCAAATGGTCGGATCGGTGCAGAAGGAACACCAGAAGAATTAAGCCGCTCAACCGATCCTTTTGTTAGACAATTTTTAGATGCTGCTCCAGATGGCCCAGTGCCCTTCCATTACCCCGGCATCAGCTTAGAAGAAGATTTTGGAGTGAGGGCATCATGACTGCACTTCTGAATTTATTTGGCGATCTTGGATTTTTTATTCGTCGCAATTTGAGTAGCCTCGGTTTAGCTGCGCGCATGTTTGTTGCAGTCATTATTCGTTCGGGATTTCTACTTAAGAGACCACGTTTGGTGATCGATCAAGTTCTATTCGTCGGCAATCACTCCTTTGTCATTATTGCTGTATCCGGTTTATTTGTTGGTTTCGTTCTGGGGTTGCAAGGCTACTACACCTTAAATCGGTATGGCTCAGAGCAAGCGCTGGGATTGTTAGTAGCGCTTTCGCTGACTCGTGAGTTGGGCCCCGTCATCACCGCCTTATTATTTGCTGGCAGAGCGGGCACTTCCTTAACTGCAGAGATTGGTCTAATGAAGGCGGGTGAGCAACTGACTGCCATGGAGATGATGGCAGTTGACCCGCTGGGGCGAGTCATTGCTCCACGGCTCTGGGCCGGTATTATTTCGATGCCCATTTTGGCAACTATTTTTACGGCAGTGGGTGTTTTGGGCGGTTATCTAGTTGGGGTTCCGCTCATTGGGGTGGATTCAGGTGCTTTTTGGTCACAAATGCAGGGTGGCGTTGACCTTTTTTCCGATATCGGTAACGGCCTTATTAAAAGTATGGTGTTCGGCGTGGCAGTGACATTTATTGCCCTCTATCAAGGTTATGAATCTAAGCCAACGCCGGAAGGGGTTTCGCAAGCCACTACCAGAACGGTAGTGATTTCCTCCTTATCGGTCTTGGCACTCGATTTCTTGCTGACCGCGATGATGTTCTCAAATTAGAAAGAATAAACTGGGGCTCTTATGAGAAAAAGTGCAATTGATGTTTGGGTTGGAATCTTTGTTGCCATTGGATTACTGGCAGCGCTTTTTCTCGCCCTGAAGGTTGGCAATATGAATGCCGTGTCATTTGCCCCAACTTACAAAATTTCTGCACGCTTTGACAATATTGGTGGTTTAAAGCCACGCGCTCCTGTAAAAAGTGCCGGTGTAGTCGTTGGTCGAATTGCCAACATCTCATTTGATGACAAGACCTACCAAGCAACGGTTGTTATGACAATTGAAGAGTCTTATAAATTTCCTAAGGACTCATCAGCCAAGATCTTGACTTCGGGATTATTGGGCGAACAATACATTGGTCTTGAAGCAGGTGGCTCTGATGATATGTTGACGAATGGCGAGAAGATATCGCAAACGCAGTCAGCCATTGTTCTAGAAAATCTCATCAGTCAATTCCTCTACAACAAAGCAGCGGATAGCGGTCAAGAAAAAGGCGCTACAAAGTGATGTTGTTTGTTCTGCGGAAAATCAAAGCAGCAATCCTGCTTTGTTCGATTGCGGTCCTAGTCGGATGCGCATCCATTCCTGCTGGCTCCCAGCCTTCACCCCATGATCCTTGGGAGTCCTTTAATCGCTCCGTATTTGAGTTCAATGAAGGTCTAGATGCTTATTTGTTGAAGCCCGTAGTGGCTGGTTATCGTTTTATCTTGCCAGAATTTGTTCGCGAAGGAATCTATAACTTCTTTAGCAACTACAACGATATCTACACAGCGCTTTATAACCTGTTGCAAGGTAAACCTGGGTTTGCATTTAATGACTTTATGCGTGTGGTGGTCAATACGACCATGGGGTTGGGTGGACTTTTGGACCTAGCAACTCCTGGCGGTCTCGAAAAGCACAAGGAAGATTGGGGTCAAACCTTAGGTGTTTGGGGGGTGCCCGCAGGCCCCTATGTTGTTTTGCCCTTCTTTGGACCTAGTAATGTGCGCGATACCTTTGGTACTGTGGCAGACCTAGAGTCTGACTACCTATTTAGATTGTTGCCTGACGTTGCACTACGAAATAGTATTACCGGTCTTCGTGTAGTAAATGCCCGCAATACGTACTACGAAGCGGGTGATCTATTAGATGGTGCAGCGATTGATAAGTACACGTTTATGCGTGATGCATATATTCAAAGACGTGCTTATCAAATTAATGAAGGTCGTGATGAGGAAGAGCCTGTGATCTATGAGAATCCGTACCAGTAATTAGTAACCAGTAAGTGCTAGTCAATTTCGGCAAGATAGAGTAGCTAAAATTAGTCTCAATTTAGATAAAGATAGTGGATGGCAATATGAAGAGCTTAAAAAGAATGTATGGTTTTATTTTTGCTGGCTTGATCACCGCATCCAGTGCTGCTTTTGCTCAAACCCCTGATGCATCAACACCTCCTGATGCCTTAATTAAAATGGTCGTTACTGATGTGATGGCAACAGTGAAGGCAGATCCGGACATTCAAAAGGGTAATATTCCCAAAATTGTCGATCTAGTCGAAAAGAAAATTGTTCCTTATACCGACATGCGCCGTACCACTGAAATGGCAATGGGCCCCAATTGGAAAAAAGCTACTCCTGAGCAGCAGGCCCAGCTCTCGATGGAGTTCAAGAATTTGTTAATTCGGACATATTCGGGTGCTTTGAGTCAATTACGTGATCAAACAGTCCAATTTAAGGCCTTGCGTGCAGCGCCTGATGACAAAGAAGTAGTGGTTAAAACAGTGGTGCTTGGTCGTGGAGATCCAGTCCCGTTGGATTACCGTCTAGAGAAAACTGCCAACGGTTGGAAGGTCTATGACATGAACATCATGGGTGTTTGGTTGGTCGAGGCCTATCGTAATCAGTTCTCAAATCAAATCAGTCAAAATGGCATTGAGGGCTTAGTGAAGTTCTTGCAGGACCGCAATAAACAGTTGGCAACCGCTAAGCCTGCTAACTAATTTTTAGATTAGACATCATGCCCTTTCTTTTGCCAAAAATGGTGACGCAAGAAAATGCCTTGCTAGTGCAAAAGGAGGGTCTATTGAATCCTTCCGAGTTGAAGCAGATTGACTGCTCAGCATTAAAAGACTTTGATTCCACTGTATTGACTGTTTTACTAGCCTGGCAGAAGAGGCTGAGCTCAGAGGGTCAAACTTTTTCAGTAGAGCATGCGCCAGAAAAGCTAAAAGTCTTGGCTGGTGTATACGGTGTTGCAGCATTGCTAGGTTTGTAACGACAATGCATTCTGCAATCACGATTCAAAATATATCTAAGCAATACGGCGCACTACAGGCACTGGATGATGTTTCATTAAACATTGAGCCTGGTGAGTTTTTTGGCCTATTAGGTCCAAACGGTGCCGGAAAAACTACGCTGATTTCGATTTTGGCCGGTCTCGTGCGACCATCCCATGGACACGCTGCAATTATGGGTGCGGATGTTCAGAAGGTATTTCGTGAAGCGCGTCGCATGCTTGGGGTTGTTCCTCAAGAATTAGTCTTTGATCCCTTTTTTACTGTTCGAGAAACCTTGCGCTTTCAGTCGGGTTACTTCGGCATTCGTCATAACGATGCGTGGATTGATGAGATCATGGCTAATCTCGACCTCACCTCTAAAGCGGATAGTAATATGCGTTCTTTATCGGGCGGCATGAAGCGTCGAGTATTGGTTGCTCAAGCTTTAGTTCATAGACCGCCTGTCATTATTTTGGACGAGCCAACTGCAGGGGTTGATGTGGAGTTACGTCAGTCGCTCTGGCAATTCATCAGTCGCTTAAATCAAGATGGTCATACGATTGTGTTGACTACACATTACTTGGAAGAGGCTGAAGCCTTGTGTCAACGCATCGCCATGCTTAAGCAAGGCAAGATTGTCGCTTTAGATACCACCACCAATTTATTAAGTCGCTATGGATCCGTTAAAAAAGATGGTGAGGGTAAAACAGATTTAGAAGAGGTCTTTGTCAATATTATGTCTGGGGGTGCTGTATGAAGCACGGGCTTAATAGACCTGCGTTGCAGTACGGGAGTGGTTTTCCAACCTTGTTGTTAAAAGAGGTCAAGCGCTTTTATAAAGTGGCTTTTCAAACTATAGCTGCACCCGTTCTTACAGCCGTTTTGTATCTGATGATTTTTGGTCATGTACTTGAAGGTCGAGAAGTTTATGGTCGACTGAGTTACACCGCCTTCTTGATTCCGGGTTTGGTGATGATGAGTATTTTGCAAAATGCGTTTGCTAATACTTCTTCCTCTTTAATTCAATCCAAAGTGACTGGTAATCTAGTATTTGTACTGCTGGCACCCTTAAGTCATTTTGAGTTTTTTGCTGCCTATATTTTGGCCGCTGTCTTTCGCGGTATTGTGGTTGGGCTCGGTGTTTTATTGATTACCGCTTACTTTGCATTCCCTGCGCTGGAATATCCGTTGTGGATTTTGGTATTTGCATTCTTGGGTGCAGCAATTTTGGGAAGTTTAGGCTTAATAGCGGGTATCTGGGCAGATAAATATGATCAGTTAGCTGCTTTTCAGAACTTCATCATCATGCCGGCGACAATGTTGTCGGGTGTTTTTTATTCCATCCATTCACTGCCTTCGGCTTGGCAAGTGGTCTCCCATTTCAACCCCTTCTTTTACATGATTGATGGGTTTCGTTATGGATTTTTTGGAGTATCTGATAACTCCCCCTGGGGCAGTTTGGCGATTGTATTTTGTTTTTTTATAGTGGTGTCGGCAATTGCATTACGTTTATTGCAAAAAGGCTATAAGCTCCGTTACTAATGATGTGTATCCTCGGTTTTATTTGGAGAAAAAATGTTACCTACCCCTGAACAGATTGAAAGTTATATCAAACAAGGCATTGAGTGCACTCACATTCAGGTAGAGGGTGATGGCCAGCATTTTTTCGCAACGATTGTAAGCCCCGAGTTTGCGGGCAAGCGTTTAGTGCAGCGTCATCAATTAGTCTATGGCGCCATGGGTGACCGTATGAAGGCAGAAGTTCATGCTTTATCAATCAAGGCTTTTACGCCTGAAGAGTTTGCGCAGAATTCGGCTTCATAAATAGAAGTAAATCATCAGAAAGTTTTTACTGGAACTGTTTCATGGATAAATTACAAATGGTTGGCGGAACACCTCTTCAAGGTGAGGTCGTGATTGCTGGCGCAAAAAATGCCGCATTGCCAATTCTGTGTGCTTCCTTATTGACTGATCAGCCTATAGTTCTGCGAAATGTTCCGGACTTACAAGATGTACGCACGATGCTCAAGCTTTTACAAGAGATTGGTGTGACGGTGGATTTTCCGACTGCTGGTGATCGCAGTCATTTGGTCTTGAATGCTGCTGTCATTAAAAGCTCCGAAGCAACCTACGAAATGGTCAAGACTATGCGTGCATCTATATTGGTGCTTGGCCCACTCTTAGCCAGAATGCATAGTGCCAAGGTCTCCTTGCCCGGAGGCTGCGCTATTGGCGCGCGTCCAGTGGATCAGCATATCAAGGGCTTAAAAGCTATGGGCGCCAGCATCAAAATTAAGAGCGGCTATATTCAAGCAGAGACAAAGCCGCAATCCGATCGATTGAAAGGCACTTCAATCTTGACGGACATGATTACTGTCACTGGCACTGAGAATTTATTGATGGCCGCCACCTTGGCATCCGGAACGACCATATTAGAAAATGCCGCACGTGAACCAGAGGTGGGCGATTTAGCTGAGTTGCTAGTCAAGATGGGCGCGAAGATTTCTGGCATCGGCAGTGATCGTCTTGTGATTGAGGGCGTTGAAAAATTACACGGTGCAGAGCACTCAGTCATTGCCGATCGTATTGAAGCAGGCACTTTCTTGTGTGCAGTAGCCGCTACTGGTGGAGAGATTACCGTTAAACACTGTCGTCCTGATACCTTGGATGCGGTAATTGTGAAATTAAGAGAAGCAGGATTGAAGATGGAAATTGGTCCTGATTGGATTAAGGCATCCATGGAGGGCCGTCCTAAAGCCGTGAATTTCCGTACCTCGGAGTACCCCGCATTTCCAACGGATATGCAGGCTCAACTGATGACGGTGAATGCAATTGCCTCAGGCAGCTCTACCATTACAGAAACTATTTTTGAGAATCGCTTTATGCACGTGCAAGAGCTTAACCGCCTGGGTGCTGATATTGCAATTGAAGGCAATACTGCGATAGCTCAAGGGGTTGAAAAGCTCTCAGGTGCGGTCGTGATGGCAACAGATCTCCGTGCTTCGGCCAGTTTGGTGATTGCTGGATTAGCTGCCCAAGGCGAAACTCAGGTTGACCGGATTTACCATTTGGATCGTGGCTATGACCGAATGGAGCAGAAGTTAACGTTGTTGGGTGCCAACATCAAGCGCGTGAAGTAAGGCTGATGGATAATTAGTCCATGAAATTGACTTTAGCCCTCTCCAAGGGACGCATCTTCGAAGAAACTGCAGAGATCCTATCCAAAGTCGGCATCGTGCCGAAGGAAGATCCTGAGAAGTCACGCAAGCTCATTATTGAGACCTCTAACCCAGATGTTCGCTTAATCATTGTGCGCGCTTCCGATGTTCCGACCTATGTTCAATTTGGCGGGGCCGATTTCGGTGTTGCTGGTTTAGATGTCTTAATGGAAAAAGGTGCGGATGGATTGTATGTGCCCTACGACCTTGATATTGCCAAGTGCCGAATGTCAGTTGCGGTACGTGAGGGATTTGATTATGCCGCTGCAGTAAAGCAAGGATCGCGCTTAAAAGTAGCCACTAAGTATGTCAATTGCGCACGCGAACACTTTGCAAACAAGGGAGTCCATATAGACACGATTCAGCTCTATGGCTCAATGGAGCTGGCGCCTTTAGTTGGACTAGCTGACGCGATTGTGGATTTAGTGTCAACCGGTAATACGCTCAAAGCTAACGGTTTGGTTGAAGTTGAGCCAATCGCTAACATCAGTGCGCGCTTAGTAGTGAATCAAGCCTCTTACAAGCGTAAGCGTGCTCTGCTACAGCCTATCTTTGACTTGTTAAAGTAAGAGCAGCAAGAGCCCCATCTATGTCAGCTCAGATCAACGTGAAACGCCTCAACAGTAAAGAGGCTGGCTTTCAGGAAACCCTGTTGTCTAGTCTATCTTTACCGATGGCAGATGATGAGGCTATTGACGCTGCAGTTGTCAAGATTTTGGCTGCTGTTAAAGCTCAAGGCGATGATGCAGTGCTTGGTTTTACCAAGCAGTTTGATCGCTTAAACGTGACAAGCGTCTCTGATTTAGAGATTTCTCGCAAGGATTTAGAACTTGCCTATAACGCTTTGCCTGCCGAACAAAAAAGCGCTTTGGATATTGCTGCACAAAGAGTGCGTGCCTACCACGAGAGACAAAAAATTGAAGCAGGCTGCCATTCTTGGGAGTACGAAGAGAAAGACGGCACGCGTTTAGGTCAAAAAGTGACTCCACTGGATCGCGTTGGTATTTATGTGCCTGGTGGTAAGGCAGCATACCCCTCATCCGTTTTGATGAATGCCATTCCAGCAAAAGTAGCCGGAGTTACTGAGGTCGTGATGGTTGTGCCTACCCCAGACGGTGCCCGTAACCCCCTGGTCTTAGCTGCCGCTTATCTTGCTGGTGTTGACCGTGTTTTTACGATTGGTGGGGCGCAGGCGGTTGGTGCCCTAGCTTATGGCACTAAAACTATTCCTGCAGTAGACAAAATTGTGGGTCCTGGTAATGCTTACGTAGCAGCTGCCAAGCGAAGAGTGTTTGGTACTGTGGGCATCGATATGATTGCTGGCCCATCTGAAATCTTGGTTCTCTGCGATGGTTCTACTGACCCAGACTGGGTTGCCATGGACTTATTCTCTCAGGCGGAACACGATGAGCAAGCTCAATCGATTTTGCTTTGCCCTGATGCAGCTTACATTGAGCAAGTGCAGACGAGTATCAATAAATTATTGCCTGAAATGCCAAGAGCAAAAGTGATTCAGACTTCACTGATCAATCGTGCTTTATTGATTCAGGTGAAGGATATGGCCGAAGCCTGTGAAATTGCTAATGCGATTGCCGCCGAGCACCTAGAAATTTGTGCTGCTCAACCACGCAAGTGGGCAGACCAGATTCGTCATGCCGGCGCTATCTTTATGGGTAACTACACCAGCGAATCGCTCGGAGATTACTGTGCTGGACCCAATCACGTATTACCAACCGCCCGAACGGCGCGTTTCTCTTCACCATTGGGAGTGTATGACTTCATCAAGCGCTCTAGCATGATTGAAGTGAGTGAAGCGGGTGCTCAGACTTTGGGTCTAGTGGCCAGTACTTTGGCGCATGGTGAAGGCTTACAAGCGCATGCCCGCGCAGCAGAGATGCGCTTAAAGAATTAAGTTTGAATTTAGCTAAAAGCAAGCTCAGACTTACTTCTGATCAAGCGTAAAAAATTAATTCAGAATGGCTTTCAAAGCGGTGACGAGTTCGTTACTTTGATCGTCTGTGCCAATCGTAATACGCAAGAACTCTTCAATTCGTGGTGATCTAAAGTGACGCACGATGATTCCACGATCCCGTAATGCCTGGTAGAGCTTGGCTCCGGCATGTTGTGGATGGCGCGTAAAAATAAAGTTTGCAGTTGACGGTAGCGTTTCAAATCCTAAGGCCTTGAGTTGCTCAACTAACTTGGTACGGGTTTGTATTACTTTGGCAGAAGTTTCTTCAAGATGTGCCTGATCTTCGATTGCTGCAATAGCACCCACTTGGGCTAGTCTTCCCAATGGATAAGAGTTAAAACTATTTTTTACCCGCTCTAATCCCTCGATTAAATCGGGATGACCCACTGCAAATCCAACCCGCAGTCCTGCAAGCGCACGGGATTTAGAGAGTGTGTGTACGACCAATAGATTTTCGGGGCAGTGAATTCCCCGTAACAAAGGAATGCAAGATTCGGTACCGTAATCTACGTAGGCCTCATCAATAACCACAACGGAGTCTGTGTTGTATGCAAGCAGGGCTTCGATTTCTGAGCGGGGAATAGATCTCCCGGTTGGAGCATTAGGGTTAGGGAAAATGATTCCCCCATTAGGCACTTTGTAGTCAGCAGTGTTGATTTCAAACTGATGACCTAGAGCAACCGTTTGGTACTGAATGCCAAAAAGTTTGCAATAGACAGTATAAAAGCTATAGCTTATGTCTGGAAAGTGGACCGGCTTACTTTGCTTTAGCAGTCCGGCAAACACATGCGCTAAGACTTCGTCTGAACCATTGCCCAAGAAGACTTGTTTTGGATCGAGGCCATGTAAGTTGGCAATCGCTTCTTTGAGGGCTACGCCTTCGGGATCAGGGTAAAGGCGTAAATCGGCCGTATTTTGCTGTTCGATTGCGGCGAGCGCCTTGGGTGATGGCCCATAAGGGCTTTCATTGGTATTGAGTTTGACC
>JACCDH010757826.1_pt1 | contig 12840 bp, 8 predicted proteins | sample 7442481 | NCBI WGS metagenome assembly JACCDH01 (sample SAMN15323433, study PRJNA562643) | freshwater metagenome | isolation source: river surface water | place: USA:Blue River Watershed | collected 2017-08-15
GATTGCTTAGATCTTGTTACTTCTGCATTAAGGTCCGCAGTTAAGCTGTTTGTTTTAGATTCAATCTTTGTATTAAGTTCAGTCTCTGATTGTTTTGATCTTGCAACCTCTGCATTTAGGTCTGCAGTTAAGCTACTAGTTTTTGAATCAATCTTTGTATTAAGATCCGTTTCCGATTGTTTAGATCTTGTTACTTCCGCAGTTAGATCTGCAGTATTTTTAGCAATCTTTTCAGAATTTATTATAATCTGCCCATGATTCTTCTCTATTTCAATAATACTAGAAGTGATGCTTGCAGTATTTGATTCAATATTATTTGTATTAATTACTATATCTCCGCGATTTTTTTCAATCTGAATAGAAATACTTACAGTATTTGAAATGATTTTATCAGTTATAGTATTTACATAATCTTTATTTACAACTGTTAATCCCGGAGCAGCATTACCTGGTGTATTTGTTTCAAAATAGGTATTTGAATCTCTCTTTACTAATGTATTGGGGGTTGGTTTTTCTGTTGCACTTGTTAAACTAGCAGTATTAGATGCCACATTTGTTTTCAAATCCGAAATATCTGATGTATTTGCAGTGATACTATTTGTATTCGATGTCACCCTAGTATCAATTGCAGCTATTGCATTTGTATTAGAAGTTACTCGAGTATCTAATCCAGCTATTGAAGTAGTATTTGCAGTTATGCTTACAGTGTTTGAACGTATGCCGTCTGTATATTCAGTTTTTTGACTAACTAACTCTTCTCCTTGTGCTGTTATACTGGCTGTATTTGAACTAATAGCAGTTGTATTAGCCGTAATACTATTTGTATTAGATGTAATGTTAGAAGATAATAAACCCTCTGCTATTTTAGCGCGATCTACTTCTGCTGTAATACTTGCAGTGTTCGAACGTATGCCGTCTGTATATTCAGATTTTTGACTAACTAACTCTTCTCCTTGTGATGTTATACTGGCTGTATTTGATCTAAGAGCAGTTGTGTGAGCGGTAATACTATTTGTATTTGATGTAACCCTAGTATCAAGACCGGCAATAGCATTCGTATTTGAAGTAATACTCGTCGTGTTAGAATTAACACGAGTATCTAATCCAGCTATCGCATTGGTATTCGAGGTAATGCTTGTAGTGTTTGAGGTAACTCTTGTATTTAATGAAGTAATATCTGTGGTATTGGTCGTAATACTATTTGTATTTGATGTAACCCTAGTATCTATATCCGTAATCTCTGATGTATTTGTAGTAATACTCTCCGTATTTGATTTAATCGTATTACCTAATTCAGTCTCTGCTTTTGTAGCTCTTAAGATTTCTGCAATGATACTTGCGTTATTTTGGGCGATATCATTTGTATTTGTAGTTAAACTACTTGTGCTAGATAGAATTTTACTAGTTAATAAATTTTCTGTAGTTGTAATTCTATTACTTAATGCGTCCTCAGCATTAGAAGCTCTAGTAGTTTCCGCTGTGATACTAGCTGTATTTGATCCAATAGCTGTCGTGTTGGCTGTAATATTATTTGTATTAGACTCGACTTTGGTCTTTAAAGCTGTTATATCCTTTGAATTATTTGATATATCACTTGCATTCGCTGTGATACTAGCTGTATTTGATCCAATAGCAATTGTATTGGCTGTAACGCTATTTGTATTAGACTCAACTTTTGTCTTTAAAGCTGTTATATCCTTTGAATTATTTGATATATCACTTGCATTCGTTGTAATACTAGCTGTATTTGATCCAATAGCTGTTGTGTTGGCTGTAATATTATTTGTATTAGACTCGACTTTGGTCTTAATATTGGCTATATCTGAAGAGTAATTTGCTGTAGTATTAGCTGTAGCTGTAATACTTGCAGTGTTTGAAGCAATGGCAGTTGTGTTACTTATAATACTATTTGTATTTGCCTCAACTTTGGTATTTAATGATGTAATACTAGAATTATTGGATTTTACATCATCAGTTAATTCTGAAAGGTTAAGGTTAAGAGGAGCAGTAGTTGTAATGGTTACATCTCCAACACCTTTAAAAGCAACATTATTATCTAGTTTAATTGTCTTTCCTTTATTATCTGCTCCTGTTCCACCCATGTTAGGTGTAAGTACCTTTAATAAAGTTGTACTTGCATCTGATATTTTAGCTTTATTAGACATAAAAGTATAAGGGACTGTCATTAACTGAGAAGTACCAATATCTATATAAGAAGCGTTCGGATTCCAATTACCATATCCTGAACTACCAACACTAGGCGCAACTGCTATTTTGATATTCAAAAAATGATCAAGATTATCCCATTCTATATCATAAATATTATTTTTAATGCCAGTAAAATAAGTGCCTTTACCTATTACTAGAGTGAAAATTCCATCAGTTCCAGAAGAAACAGTAAATTTTTCAGAATAAACTATATTACCAGTAGCACTACCTTTTAGTATACTAACAATAGCATATACATCTCTACTTTTAGCAGGATTGCCTTGATCGTCTTTAGCAACAGCTTGAAAAAGCATTCCACCAGGGACTGATTGATCATTTATATTTTGGGCACTGATATGTGCGCTAATAAGTAGTAATAAAAAAAATAATAATTTTTTCACAAAGATTAATTTTTAAGAATTTTGAAGGTTTGTAAAACTGTATTTGAAGAAATTTGTATATAGTAAAGGCCAGAACTTAAATTTTCTAATGATAATTGATAGCCAGATAAAAGTTGTTTTTGAGATACTTCATTCCCAAGCACATAATCACCAGTATTAGTATATACATGAACTCTAAACTTGTCATCTATTTGTAACTGATTTAAAAACTTGATAATAGTATAGCTTTTAGCTGGATTTGGGAAAATGCTAATATTTAGTTTTATATAATCAAGGTTAACTTCACAGTTTGTGAAAAATTGACCAGTATTAATAGGCATAAACTTTACTAGTCCGTTTGAGATTATAAAACATTTAGTACCAGTTAGCATTACAGGATTACTAAAAGTAGAGGTAGAGGTAAGCATATTTGAAAAATTACCTATCCCACCTATTGAATAAGTCATATTAATTTGACTATGCAATATGTTAGGCACACTTAACGTTATTAGGATAATCAAAATATATATCCTTATGGATGTACTTAGATTGAAAATCTTTGATAAAAAAATATTTTTCATATTCTACCTCTTTATTGTTTTTATGAAACCTTACCATATACAAATACTTAAAAAATATATTTGTATGAATAATGAATCATAAACAAATAATAACCAATACATTATAGTAAATACTACAATAGTCTAGTTAAAAATTGGAGATGTAAAATAGAGGCGAACTAATAAGTAAAAAAATTATAACGGTTAACACTAGAACAAACTCTGTTTAAAAAGAGAATGGTGTAGTTAGTTAGTAAAATATCGAGGTTAAAATTTACATTAACTTGATAATGAATCATTTGAAAAGTATATGAAATCCGATGGCGTACCCCCATGAAACTTTTTAAAAGGCTTGTATAGATGATGTCTAGAACTAAATCCAGACTCCTGAGCTAATGCGTCAATTGAATAGTTATTAAACTTGTTCGTGCTAGCAATATCTAAAAAATATTGAACTCTATACTTATTAACCAGGTTATTAAATGACATTTTATAAGTAACAATGAGCTCATCTTGAAAATCTTCTTTATCGTCAATGTTATTTTCTTTGCAAAAACGATCAATACTAGCTTCTTTCTGAAGATAGTATTGATTATTAAAAAAAGGTATAAAAAAATTATCATCTGTAAGTTTATTGGATATTGAACGATTGAAACTAAATAAACGATTAGGACTGAATTTATGATAACTAAGAAATTTTGGTTTATATATTATTGTAAGTAGAATTACATAAGCATTTATGGTGAGGATAATATTAAAAAAAGTTGAAGAAAGAATAGAATTATTTAAAAAATTAAGAATTATAAAATTAATAAAAATAAAGCTTTGTAAGTATACTATACCATTTAACCATTTTCTTAGTTTTGCTTGATAGATATTATTAGATTTTGTGCTTTTATAGAATATATATAAAATTCTAACAATTGAGATAATGACTAAAATTTTGAATGTAAAGCGAAGAATATTAAGATACCAATATTCAGGTAAAATATAAAAAGAAGTAAAGCTGTCATTATAAAAAGAGAAAATAGATGGTTTAAATAATAAAATAAATGAAAATATTGAAGCTAAAATAAAGGCGATTGTTAAATTGATTTTAACCCAATTATAAATTCTTTGTGAAATCAAAAAATTTAAAAAAATAGTTAAATTAATGCCTAAAACAACATTTAGTATAGGCATGATTGAGAAAAGAAAACCAGCTCTGATGTTATTAAATGCTATAAAATGTATTAAAAAAATAGCAAGGATAAAAGATAAAAAATTATATCTTAAAATAAATGGTTTTTTGATTGACACAAGAACATCAACGAATGTTATTAGACAAAATATAAAAACAGAAAATAAAAAGTAATTCATAATTTAAAAGTTTAATTATAGGAAATTTTAAAATAATATTCATATTTAGAAGTATCTGATATAGCTATACTATAACTGAATCTAACAGAATTAATATTTAAAATTTTCAATTTAGAAGGAATAAAGGTTCCAGTAAGATTATTTTTAAAGTAAGATTCTAATTCATTCAGATTAGAAATTTCCCATTTACCAGTATAGCCATCACTATCCGAAAAAGTACCATTGCTTAAATAGGTTCTATTATACTGTTTTTGTACAGAAGTCAATTTATATGGAACTCCATTATATACTAAAGAGTCTAAAAACCATACGTGTTGTGTATTTTTATAATTCCCAGAACCTGAAAGTAAAAATTTTTGAAAATTAACTGGTGATAAGAAATCACTTTTATTACAACTAATTAAAATAAAAATTAATGTGGTAAAAACTAAATATTTTTTCATATTATTTAAATAATTTTCTGGTGAATAAAATATTAAAACTAAAATAGTTGTCATTTGGTGTACCAGGAGAACTTCTTAATGTTCCTGGAGTTATAAATTGACTAGTTGGATTAGAAAAATAAACTGCAGCAGGTCCATTTGATTTTAATTTATCAAGCAGTAGATCAGGATTAGGGTAAGTATCAGCACCAACGTCATCTAAATAATTAGAAAATGATCGATGATATGAAAATAAAAAACCTGCACTATATCTTTTATTAAAATTTATATCAAACCTATAGGAAAATAAAAATGCATAGGTATTTAAACTATAAGGAGATTTAGCACTATCTAAGAGCTGACCCCCTGTACCTAAAGGTTGTAAATCATATATAACACCCTTATATGAGGATGTTGGTTTAAATTTTATATAATCAAATCCCACTCCAAGATAGCTTGTGTATATAATTTTCTTTGAATTTAAATTACTTTCAGTAATTTTTAAATGAAGTGATGGAGATATTGTTAGCATTTTTGTCGTAAAGTGAAACCCTCTTGAAACTTCTTCTAAATTAGTAGAATTATCATCAATGTTCCCTAAGGTGAAATAAGATATACCAATAGAGGAACTTAAAAAATTTGAAAAATGATATCTGCCAATAAAAGTATTATTGATTGTAACTTCATTAGTAAATAAAGAAGGAGAACTAACTGTACCTGTAAACATAGAACCTCCAGTTCCTAGAGACAATTCAAAGAATTTTTTAAATTTGGGCGCATTAGCTAATTTAATTTTATTGATATTATCAATCCCTTTTAAATTATTTATTGAATCAATAACTAATTTTTGAATATAATATTTTACTAAATAAGTCTTATATCCAATTTTTATATTGGATATAGGTTGATATTCAAGATCTATAATATTTTGTAAATTAAAATAGCCTCCAAATTTTGAATAATTAGATTGTTCAAGTAAGTCTATTTTAACATTATATTTATCTAGTACAGTAATATTATATTTTATTCTATTTTCAGTTTCTACTAAACTTGTATCATTTTTTAAATTGATATATTTTAAGATGGCATTTGAATAATCTAATTCTTTGTTACTTCGAAATATAAAAGAAGATATAATATTTATTGGTTGCGATGCTTCGTTAATCTCAGAACCATTTTTTCCATTTAAAATTTTGTAGATATGTGCATCTATACTATTTAATGGTAAATTTAAAAATGGTTCTAGGATAATTTTAGGTAAAGAATAATTTTTTTCTTGATCATAAATACCTTCGTATACTTTATATTTATTATTATCTCCAAAGTAATTATTTTTTAAAATAATCATTTTTTCTGTTCCATAAAGTCCTATGTTTGCAAGGTGAACTATTGTATCTGTTAATATATCTACTAGATTGTTATTTACGAAACTATTTCGTTCTATAGTTGGCAAAAACTTTTTATAAGTTTGATCAATTCTTCCATATATCATATTGTTTGCTATATTATATATTTTTGATCCGTAAATTAAATTATCAACAAAAACATTTTGAGTAATATTAAAATGAATTTGATCATTTTTTAAATCTTCAAAATATAGTGATGCATTATTATTTGAAAATGTATTATTGGATAATTCAAATTGAACATAAGTTGAATCGTTAATTCCGTATGGTGTGTTTAAAACTTGTATTAAAGAAACTTTACCAATATTTTTATCAAATTTATTATTTGTAATCATTACTAAATTTCTTTTCCATCCGAAATCAAAATATAATGGCATTTGTAAATTTCTAAAAATAACATTATTAATAATTATACTTTTCTCATTATTATTATTTATAATAAGACCAATACCTTCTGAATTTCTTTTACCATAGAATTCGATATCATACTTATTACCAAACATTTCTACTAAACCGCCGCAAACAAGTGCACCATTATCAATAAATTCAACTTTAGCCCCACTATCAACTTTTAGACTATTACTAACAATTACCATACTGTTGATAATATGTTTGCCTTTCAAAATTGTTAAATCCTGATAATTACCTGATAATGTATCTTGTGAATACAAAATTGAAGAACTGATAAATAAAATAGATATGAAAATGAATATTTTTTTCATTAGGGGAAATTAATTAGTTATTTTATATAATAATGGTGGTGGTTTCCTTGAAGTCCCATCTACCAGTGAGACATTAATATTATCAAAAATGATGAAATCATTTTTTTGTAAACCTGAAATAAGTTTTTGAGTATTAGACTGAAATAATTCCCCGTAATTAACTACGGTTTCTGCTTCAATTCCAGCATGAATTTTCATAACTCTGAAACTATTAATTCTGCCAGGGAAATATTCAAGATTATTAATAGTCAAAATAGCCTCCAACCTTTCAGAAGATGTAATATCTTTTATGCTAACATTGAAATTTCCTAAATTTTCACCTTTTAATCTTAATATAGGGTCAGGCATCTTATTAGCATAAACTATTTTTTTAAAAAGAAGCTTTTTTTCGCCAAATCTTAAATCATAGAATTTTAAAGTATAATCGCCTACTCTATTAAAATTGGCTATAAAGGTTTTGTCCTTATAAGAGCTATTCACTTTAGGTTCAATTTCAATTTCTACATCCTTTCCCAATTGTAAATCAAAATCACTAAATAAAACTGTATTTAAACCGGCAAATATATTCTCGGTATGGATTGTTTGTAAAATTTTATTAAATATATCATCGGTTAAACTATTACTTTTATTATTTGGTAATGGATTAATCACTGGAGTAAAATTTAGTGGCATTTTTAAAGACTCTGTGATTGCAGTAATTTTATTTTTAACATCATAGGTTTCAGGAAATTCATTTGAAAAATAGGTTGGTTTGTATCCAATTTGGTTAAGTGCTTCTTCTTGGTATAATAATTGGGTATGAGAAATTAATAATTTAATTCTTACTAGCTGCATATAGCTCATAGCAGTAGGTTTATGTAAAAAAAGATAGGACTCCCAAGATTGCTTATTTCCTTTGAAATTTACTATACTATCAGAAATAGGTACAAATTCTTCTAAATAAGAAGATATTTTCATTGAACTACTATTAATGAATTTAGATAATTCAAATAGATCCTTTTTTATGGCAGGTATACCGTTTTCACTATTTAGTGTTGATTCTATCAATTTTTTTTTGTTAAACTGTGTGAATAATGTTTCATCATTTTTTTTAAAATCCTTATTAATTAGATTCAATAACCCATTTAATTTATCATATGATTTTTGTAACCTATTTTTAATTAATATATATTCATGACCAGAGGCAGTTGAATTAATTTTATCATAATTATTATTTATTATGGTATTACTTAAATCAATTTTGGTTCTATTTTCTTTATCTAGCACTTCAAAGGACTTAATTGAATAAAAATTAGAATCTAGAATTGATATTTTAATATTTAGAACTGAAAAACAAACAAAAATTATATACAATAATGATATTATTTGTGCTCTTTTTTTATCAGAATCATTTTCAACATTGATAGACATATATTATGTATAATTATTAGGTTACCTTAATACATTTTTACATTCTAAAGAAAAACTGATTTGTTTAGGATTGGGTTTTATTTCATATTTATCGAGGTATTGTATGTATTTTTTATACAAATCTTTTAATGTATCAATTTTTGATATTTCAAATAATTCAATCATATAAGTTTCTTCAATAAATTTTTCATTTAATAATTTATTAATAAAGTCGTTCACCTTATTGCAGTAGTCAAGATACTTGTCATCAAAAATTTCTTTTAGCTCGAAGGTCATAGAGTCATTTATTATAATTTTAGGTTCTTTTATATTAATTAATTCATTAAAATAAAATTGATGATTCATGTTAAATGAAAAAATAATAAGTTTATTCAAAATAATTCTTGCATTTTCTTTGTTATTGAAGGATAATAATAAATAAACTATAGACTTAGCATTTTGATATAAATAAGAGTTGCTATCTTGAATTATAATTGGCTTCAAACTTTCAATAAAGTATAATTTTGTGGAATCTTTTTTATGAAATAAAATTTTCGTAATTAAATCAAAAGCCTCATAATTATTGACATCTAGATTTTTAATGAGATGATCTAATAATATTTCATTTTTAAACTTAATATGCGGGGCTAAAATTTCTAGATTTGGGCTTATTATAAAATTATTTGTGCCATATTTTGTGCAAAAACTTAAAGTATTAGATGTTTCACCTCCGTATATTTGAATTTCATTTTGTTTTGATGACCTTATATAAATAATATCTGATTCAGTATAAAGTACAAATTGATCAAAGAAACTTTTGAACTTAAATGGATTAAAGGCTAGTAATAGAATATCTAATACTTCTGGTGAAATTGGTCTGGGATTCTCAATAACTAAATCTCCAATACCAGATTCTGGTAATCTTATATTATAAGATTTTAATATTGTGATATATTTTTTAGGTATAACTTTTTTCCCAAACAGGTCCAAAAACAACTGTCCAATTGTATTATACTGTTCTTCTGAAAAAGATATCCAATCAGGATGATAAAAGATATCTTTTGGGAATGTTATAATACCAATCTCATCTAATTGCCATAAAATATCTGGAGCGATACTTTTAATCAAATTTGGCTGCTCCAGAAAATTGTAAGTATCTGGAGTTTGGCCAAATTGAGGGGGATTTTCTAGAAAATTTCTAGAAAATAATAATTTATCAGTTTGAGGATTGGCCTCAAAATCACTTTTATCAATAATTGGCATTTCAATTACCTCAGTATTTTCAAGTGGGGTTTTAACCAGTTTTTGTTTTTTTATGAATTTAACAGAAGAAATTCCAAATACAACAGCTTCTGTACTCAAGCCTAAAGTCATGAAAAAGTCTTGAACCTCCCATTCTAATAATTTGGCTATTACACCAATCAAAATAATTACAGCGCCTATGCTATATAGAAAATTGAGGTAATCAAACTTGCTTTCAGTATCTGAATTATTTGTATTAGAGTTTATTTTCATGGTTAGATTACAATATTTTAAATTTTATTTCTTAAAATATGAATAAGGATCAAACCAGGTCTCTGACTTTATCTTTATAAAAGAGCCTGAAAAAGTATAGAGAATTTCATATTTGGTATTCTTATTAGTCCAAAAGGTCAGGATCTCATTGTCTAAATGGATGGAAGTTGTATTAAAATCAAGTGCTAGCGATTTTAGCTCCTCTAAAGTGTAAAATGATAAATCACCTAAATTTGAAAATATACTGTACTGACTGTTATCTATTTTAAAAGCGATTTTTTTAAGTAAGGTATACATGGTAGAATTATTACTAGTTATTGTTCTATGAATGCTAAAAACAAACTGATGTTGATTAATATTATTAAAAACAATATTATATTAGAATAATATCTATAAAAAACATTAGGCCGTAGAACTTATTCTTTTATCAAAAAAAAGAAAAAGAATAAAATAAATTAACTGTGTAAAAATGAAAAGTAACTAGAGATTAAAAAATCCTATTGAAAGCTAAAAAAATTATATTAGTCATTAAAAAAATGATTTATAAATTTTTAAATTTTTATATATGTTTATAACACTAAACAAATAATAAACAATTAAAGCATTTATAATAATTAGACAAATAATTCAATTTTAAACAAATAATACTATTACTTAGGTTGTTCTTTTATGAAAAAAACCATAAAAATTTGGTTTCATAGGGTGTAAGCATAAAAATCATGGTAAGAAATAAATTAGTTCTAGATAATTGCTTATGCTTGAAGACTAATTTTAGTTACCACACAGTTTTCAAAAAACCTGACAATAATATTTAAATAATTTATTGTTTGTATTAAAAATATTTATATATATATAAATATTTTTAATACAAACAATTATATATAATAAAAAAAAGTAATTAAATTTGCAAAAAACGACCTCTTGATTTGGATACTTTTTATAGCAATTATAAGTTTAATAATATCATTAGTTATATTAAAATATGCTTTCGCTGATGGTATAAATTATGCTAATATCTACCTTTCTGGATTTTTCTTAGTGATGGGATTATACGGAATCGCTCATCATATCATTAATTATTCAAAAAATCCAACATTAATTGCTTGTGTATTAAATATTTTTACTCCACTTTTCATTACAATTGGACCTTTTTTATACCTATACACAAAGAAAACATTAACTGACAAGATTGATCAAATTACATTAAAAGAGTGTCTATTCTTTCTTATTCCATTTTTTATAATTCTAATTGACTTGTCACCACATTTGTTGTCAAGTTTTAATGAAAAAATTCAAATTGCAACCATTTTAGTTCGGGATACACAGAGGTATAAAGGCACTAAACATCTTTTATTTACTGACAGTAATTCAACTTATTTAAGGCTATTTACAGATTTGATTTTTATATTTTTATCTATAAATAATTTAATTAAAATAAAAATTGATGCCCCTCTCAATAAAGTGCAATCTGAAGTCGTAATAAATTTTTTATACTTTATAAATTTATCAAATCTACTGTTCACAATATTTATGTTACTTTTTTTATCCATTTTTTTAAAATATGATTTTTTTATAAATTTAGATAATGTTTCAAATACTATGTATTATGCTAGCTGGAGCTCTCATGGTATTATTTTAATGACCATATTCTTCTATCCAATAATACTATATAATATACCTACAAAATCAAGTTATTTGGAATCAATTGGAAACAATGATTTAGAAAAGAAAAAATATAAAAATTATGAATTAGAATCTGACTATGTAATAATCATAAAAAATAAATTGGACAGCTTTATAAACTCAAAGAAAATAGGCGAAGATTTTAATCTTTCAAGTATAAGTTTTGAAACAAAAATTCCTACACACCATTTAAACTTATTTTTTAAAGAAGAACTTAAAATATCGTTTACAAGTTGGAAACATAAACATAAAATACAGTATGCTTTAAAGTTGATCAATGAAGGCTCATTAAATAATCTTACTATTGAAGCTATCGCAATAAAATCTGGTTTTCAATCATACTCTAATTTCTATAATGTCTTTAAAGAGGAGCTTGGAATAACCCCATCTGAGTATATCAAAAATAAAGAATAATATAATCAGCATTACCTTACTTTGTTCAGTGATGCTTTTCCAAATTTTGTAAAAGCACAAAAATGAACATAGAATTCTCAGACTCCCTATTTATTACAAAATAAGATTGCTAAATCACCACAAAATATAATTAAATAGCTAAATTTATATACCTAACTTATTCATAAAAAAGGGGGGATTTAAATTTAAATGAAAGAGCTATTTTTTACACTCCTGTATACCGTTTTAAGCACTTTAGCCATTCATGCCCAAAGGTCAGGCGTTCCTATTGGCACTTCTTCTAATTCAGCAGGTTCAGGAATTTCCATTAGTCTAGTCAAAAGGTTTCAGCATTACAATGGAAATACAAAAAATCCAGACGACGTATTTGATGTATCCATAAACTCACCAAAATCGGTGAATATATTAAATAGCAAAAATAAGTTTTACGTGAATTCCTTAGAGGGCGAAGCCACATCGGTTTATGATTTAACTACTTTCAAAAAGATCAAAATCATTAAGCACTCATTTAATTCGAGCAACCAATATTTATTTCAAGGAAACTCAAATGCTAATTTTACCCACAAAACAAAAACTAGTAACTTAAATTACTTTAACGGAAAGCCTGTTGAGAGTTGCTTCTCTCACAATGGAAAATATTTATGGATTACCTATTATCGCAAATCCTACGATGTGAATGCCATTGATCCTTCGGCTGTTTGTATTATTGACACCGATGCAGATACGATTGTTCGCGTTATGACTACTGCATCCCTACCAAAAATGATTGCCTGTTCTCCAGA
>JACCDH010491874.1_pt1 | contig 12836 bp, 9 predicted proteins | sample 7442481 | NCBI WGS metagenome assembly JACCDH01 (sample SAMN15323433, study PRJNA562643) | freshwater metagenome | isolation source: river surface water | place: USA:Blue River Watershed | collected 2017-08-15
TGGGCTTTCCAATTATATCTTTTGCATCTTGCGCAAAGCAAAGACAAGAAATTAGCACTAAAGACAAGAACAATAACTTTTTCATAGTAGTGAATTTTTATAGCAATTTTACGGCACGAACAACGCATTTGTCATTAGTGATGCTGGCATAGCCTTGAATACCACTCGTGAAATACTGCCGCCAAGCGATACCATCACCAAATTCTGCGGCAGTCCATTTTGGATCACATCATCGACTGGGAACCGCGCTGGAAGTCCAATATCCTTCCCAATCACTAACGTTACCCATTTTTCTTCTGTTATTATATAAAATGTTCAATTCGGACTTAGTTGGTAATCTCCAACCTTTTCCTAAAGTACTACACGATTTTTTAGCATCATACCAATTCATTGCTTCAGGAAAATCATATTCTGCTACCAATAAATTGCCAATTTTAATTGGCTCACCAATTATCTCTTTAGCATTTTGCGCAAAAGAAAGACATGTAATGAGTAATAAAGGGAGAAGTATTAACTTTTTCATAGCTAGAATTAATTTAATTTAAATATAGTCTACAATTATCATAAAGACCGTTTTCAAAATAAGAAACATAAGAGAAAAATTTATCAACTAGCAATTAAGAATATCCTGAACACTGGACCTTATAATTATATACATTAACAATATTTTATCTATAAAAAACACCATTTCGAAATTTCTATTTTAAATTACAGACTTGTATCGAAATGGGTATATTAAAAAAACTATTTATCATATGAAAAACATTTGTCTAGGCATATTCATGCTACTATTTACAAGCTATCAAGCATCTGCTGATTCCCCACTCACATCTACAGAAATATATAAAGCATATGATAAATTACCAATTATACAACTTGCAGGTAATTCAAAAGGATTATTAACTGAAGAACTAATCAAATACCTAGTTGACACAGGCAACCCAACAGATGTCAAAATTGCTCTAATTAATAGATTGGGATGGGATATAAAGGGTAAAAAAAATGCTAGTATATTAATTAAATATTTTAGATCAAAATACGGGTATAAAACCGCTGCCGACTTAACTACTGGATTAAGTGCATCAGACCTAATATGCATAGCATATTTGAAGTCGCTGGATAATTATTTCGATACAAAAGAAGCACTAACATATGCTAATGCAGCTCAAGCAAAAGAACCTAAAAGTTATACAATCAACATAATTAGAAGTTTAATTAAGGCACAAGATTATGTTGATAGAAGCTATTGTCAAGTTTATAAAATCGTTGATGAGGTTAGAACTGACGCAAGCCTTACAATGGATCTTAATAAAGAAGCTTCTGATATAATTTTTGATTATATAGATGGATATAAGAAGTATTGTAAAAATTAGATTCCCAAAGTAAATTAAAATAAGTTAAATGAAATACCTATTTGACATTAACTGTATCAGGACTAATTGATACTTCGATACCTGGAGAAACAAGATTAACCAATACAAGAAGATCTTCGTTTTTCATTCGAACACAACCATGTGAAACCCTTTTACCAATACTTTCGTTTTCGTGTGTACCATGTATACCAATTCCACTTGCATTTTTAACTTTTAATCTAATAAACCATGGACCATATGCACCGGCTATCGGACCCTTATCATCATTTTCGAAATCGTACTTCCAATCTTTTGAATCTTCTAAGCCTTCTACTGGGAAAGTACCTTCTGGTGTTTTTAAATCACCTACTTTTTGTTTATTACCATAATTAGTACCAACAGCAACTGGAAATTTATAAATTGTATCACCATAAAAATTTACAAGACGCATAGTTAATGAAGGCTTATCTACAATTACTTTTATCAATGTTTTACTCTTCCGAAAATAATCAATAGAGAAATATAAAATAAAAGCCACTACTAGGAAAGAAATAAATAAAAGTATGATATGTTTTTTCTTAAACTTAATCTTAATCATAATAATCAGTACTTGTAATTATGCTTAAACCGTGCTTACTCAGAAATTCACTAATACTATATGCAGCATCTGAATTCTCGAGAAATCCTTTTTTATCAATTTCATTATTTCCATCATATACAAAGATAACATACTCACTGTATTTAGGATTCTTCAATTTCAAAATAATTGCATCTGCCCCGCCATCATATTTCTTCTCTATAATTTTACAATAACTTGAATAATCATAATATTCAAGTGACCAGGAAAACTCCGGGATTATCGATGATCGTGCACTAATATAATTAACCAGCGATTTACGGTACTTAGCATAGGTGTATCGAAATTTAATATCTTCTCTTTTAGCTTCTGTATTCAAAAGTGATTTTAAAATTTCAAATTCATTGTCAGGCATCAAGAAATAAGAATTAATAACACCCTGTTTTTCGCCATACTTAACATCCATCCAAGGAGATATTTCAGGGTTATTTAGAACCATAAACGATTCTCCATATTTTGCAGAATATCCTATGTTGCTATCACTAAATGTAGTAGTATCTGAACGAATATTTAATGTAGGAATATAGCAATACATCTTAACTGCACTTTTCCATTTGTAATTATCTGATTTTAAATAGAAGAAAACACTTACCCCAATAACAACCAATAGTGAGACAATGAAAATGGGCAGTATCCATGATCTAGATTTAGCAATATTTTCATTTGGATAAACAACATGGTTATTATCATTATTATTATTTAGTGGAGCACTAGGTGTTTTAATTGCAAGTTCCTCTATTTCAGCTTCTAAAAATGAGTCATCTTCTACCTCTAATTCATCTGGAGTAAATTCTTCAGCTTCTTCAAGCTGCTGAACAAACAGTATGTCTGAGATTTCAGGCACATCTGAGGCCTTTACCCATTTTGTTGCGTTTTCACTAACAACCATACTGTCAGGAGTGATTTTTCCTGCTAGTTCTTGAACTGTGAAAGGACCAACAACTTCTCCATTTTCAGAATAATAATACAATGATATATTTTCGTTGCTCATAACTTATGTTTAATTTTTGTATACTATTGTGACCTTAAAAATTTATTTACCTTAAGAAGTTTAGATCCCGATGGCTCACCAGGAACAGGATCTCCGGTTGATTGTAACAACTCCTTTACTTTATCCAGAGAGATATTTTTATTCATAGATTTAATTAAACCTATTGCACCGGCAACAATTGGTGAAGCCATGCTTGTGCCATCCATTATTTTTTCTTGATTGCCAGGTATAATACTATTAATTTTTTCTCCAGGCGCAAAAATTGTAACCTTGTCGCCAAAATTGGAAAAAGAAGTACGTGCTAAGTTTCTATTAACAGCTGCTACTTTAATAGCCTTATCAGAACGCAACATTGGATCAAGACCAACTAGAATATTTTGATTTCCGGTAGCAAAAACAATAATTGAGTTCTCTTTATCAGCATATGTAAGCAATTCATTCCAAAATTCTTCTTCATCTTTACCTAAATTATTTGCATATTCTTTCTGGACCTCTTTTGGGAGTGTAGTGACACCCTCATTAAAATACTTTCCTAATGAAATATTGATAACGTCGGCATCATTTTTTACGGCATACAAAATGCCATCAATTACATCAGAAGAAGAAAAAACATCACCGGATTGTGCAATTTGTACAGGCATAAACGAGCAATCCGGAGCAATTCCAGAAATGCCAAAACCATTATTTGCATTACCTAAAGCCAGTCCGGCAACATGTGTGCCGTGTATTCTATCATTATCAGCATTAACAACTGAGGTTTTGGATTTAACGTTATATGGCTTCACAATTTTATTTGCAAAATCTTTATTATTCAAATCAAAACCATCATCGATAACTGCGATCACTACATCTTTTTTACCGGTTGTTTTTTCCCATGCATCATAAACACCTATAGCACTTAAATACCAAGATTTTTCTACATCCAGCAATGCTGGGTCATTAAAAGTTTTAGATGCCCTAAAAATGCTCTCATCCCAAATCAAGAGCTCATAGTCATCCATTTTTTCTTTTATCTTACTTTTAAGTGCTGTACGGTTAGAATCTGGAAATTTAAACTGAATTCTCAAAGTACTAGTATCGTAATAAATAATTTGATAACCAGAGTCCGGAAACTGTTTTTTTAATTCGGTGGCAAAAACAGATAGATCTTTTGACTTATCCTTTAAAGCAATGTTAAATATATCAGATACAATCAATGAAATACCACTGTCGCCTTTTATTAGTTTACTTGTGTCAATTGGAGGCCGTTTTAATAAATTAGCCGGAATACTACTATTTGAATATCCCCCACCAGAGTGACAACAATTTAGAAGCAGCAAAATAAAAAGAGGTATAAATATAAAAAGCCACCAATAATTTCGGAAAAAAGAGTTTTTTGCTTCTTGTTTTTTACTGCTCCTAACTATGATTTTTTTATTGAAAACATTTGGTGGAGAATCAGATACATTTTCACTATTGAGGGCTTCGAAATTATCAATCTCGAGCAATTCTTGTTCTGCAGGCAAATCTGAGGAAGGATTAAGTTTGCTGTATACATATCCAGAAATCACTAACGGATCTAGATAGTTTTCCTGTTCATTGCTGAAATGAAAACCCCAAACAATAACAAAGTTTTGACCATCCGAATATAAAATATTGTTTGCGGGCGTAAATGCAAGTGAAAGCATATCGGCCCAAATCATATTGTCCTGACTTGTAGACGATTTCAATTCTGAAATCTTAGTATTTACTTGGTGTAAAAAAAAGTGATATCTCAACAGCAGGTTTTGCTTTTCAGCAAACGCATATATATCGAGAGGCTTAAATGTTTCTCCAATAACACTATACCAATTAATTGCATTATCTGAATAAAAAGGCTTTGCTATAATATCACTAAACTCGCTTTCAAAGTTTTTTAAAAGAAATCCATTCAACTGCTCATAACTTTTCCAAAGTTCCTCATTACGATAAACTATAGGTTTAAAATGATTAAATGGTATTTTATCAATTAAATTCATGTAATTATTTATCTAGGACAACTAATATTATAACTCCAAGCAGTTCCGTTATTTGGTGCACTTAATACAACTTTACAAAAAGTAGGCTTACCTTTTTCTGCTGGATAATAAAAAGACAAAGTTCCACCACCTCTTACATAATTATTTGTTGATGCTACAAGAATATCATCATAATATACATCAATTCTATCAGGCACATTTTGCATTTGATAAGCGACAGTCACCAAACCAGCATTTTCACCTAGTCCATGAAAACTAGTTTCAATACCTTTCCCACCTTCCTTACTCTCATTATAATCACATGGTTTTGTCACTATAGGCTGAGTGATAATATTGCTACACGCACAGCAACTATCGATACTTCTATTAATCTCTTCTATTTGATTCCCGATTTTTTTATCGAGATCGCACGAATATGGTTTTGAACAGCAGCAAAATATCAACCAGAGAATTAAAAAAAGAATAAAAAACAACCAAATAGCCCACCAAAAACGATAGCAAAACATACTTATAGATCTAAGTAGCCTATACCACCACGAACGGTTTATTTCAGTTTTAATATTGGTTTGTCTAAACATATTACTACTCATTACTGGCCACAAATAATTTTACATGAACCAAAGCTCCAAGAATGCATGTTTTCGCTACTCCATTCTCTCACAGAGGGAGGATAAGTTGCTTCTAGTTCTGGTGGATACCTATCAGTATTACAATGTGCATAACGAGAGTCATTCCTCCATAATGAATTATTTATAATTCTTGGTCCTGTGACATCAAGCAAAACCCTTCCCGTAAAATTAGGACCACTATAAATAATTAACCTTGTCCCACTGTCAATTGCAATTCCATCAAATGTTGTACTAACTGCTTTAGGAAATGCCCTTCTATTATCTGGATACTCTCCCTCCCCAACATATTCGCTCATATTATCCACCCTATAAATTTTCGAAATATTGTTTGAAACAGCTTTTCCTCCCATAATACCACCAGTAAAATGAACACGACAATTTTCTCGAGGTATATAAAGTGGGGGCTTCTGTTTAACTATGGCATCGGGACAAGCACAACAGCTATCTAGCCTTGCCTTTATACTTTCAACAGTTGGAATAAAATTACTATCGCAATCATTTTTATACGGGACTTTAAAGCAAAAAAGGTACCAAAATATGATATAGAAAATAAAAATCAATAAGAGTAACCACCAATATCTAAAGGCAAAATAATTCATAGCCCTAATATTATGGAACCAGAATTTTTCTCTTCTATTTGTTTTAATGATATGCGTGTTATTGTTTATCATTTCTTTTTTTCAATACATTTTTCGTGTACTTTCTTTTGTAACTCTAATAAGCTTTGATTATTTTTTTCCAACTCCTTACACCGCTCTTCCATTCTTCGATTATTGCATGTTTTAAACAAACACATCAGAAATAGAATAAACATTATTAGAAACATTAAACCCCAAAGCCTATATACAGCAGTTCGCAAAAAACGCTTAATCCTATCCCATAAAGATGGCTTTGCTCTATTTACAATGTTGGCATTAGAAGGCGAGGGCACATTATCTTCAACATCTTTAGCAACATTAGACAATGGCACGGCTAAAGGAGTTAGCCCAGCCCCAACTGAACTGTTTCCAGACAATGGTCTAGCACTAGCTTCTTGTAATACTGGCTTAGGCATAAATTCGGGAGAAAGATAATTTTCTTGTGTATTGCGAAACTTCCAACCCCATAACAAGCACCAATCGGTTCCATCAGAAAGAATTACATTATCATCTTCATTAAATACTTCTTTCAATAAGCCACCCCAATTTTGCTTTTCTGTTTCACGTGATTGTGATAATTGCTGGATTTCTTTATCAATATATTGCCTAAATTCCCAATATTGTTTTTTTATAGATACCTGAGCATCTGCATTTAATTCATTAATTCTTGAAAATGGCTGATTAAAGTTTGCATACCATTGAACAGACCCATTTGAAAGAACAGGCTTGGCTAAAATATTTTTATAGCGCTGTGCATTTTGTTTAATCAAAAAGCTTTGAATTCTATCAAACTCATTATACAAATAATTAGTCCCATAAGAAATGGGATCATATTTGTTTGTTTCAATTTTATAAACTACTATCATATCAAACTTATTCTAAGTTAAAATTCAAAATATCCATTTCTTCAAGGAGCTTTGATAATTGATCATTTGCCTGAACATCATAATTCACAAAGCCACAATTGCTTAATATGGCCAACTTAAGCTTTAGCAAGAACTTATTATAGCTACCAATCATGTAAGTGTAATCCGTAGAACTAGATGAATCACTTGTTTTATCAGCATTAAAAAAATCTTTTAATCTAGACTTATCAGGTATAGCAACTTCCTCTACCACAGTTTGTAAATCAATATTGTAAATCGACGCTATTTGCTTGAGCTCCTCCAACCTTTCAGCGCTCATATAGTTGAATCCCACATTAATAACAAAGTCATTGATATAATTAGCACATAGTGAGGCAAGATACTCTTCAGCTTCTCTACCCATGTCTAAACGCTGTGTCTTTTTTTCAACATTTACTACCAGGAATTCTTGTAAATTTAAATGTTCAATTGTTGTAACAATAGTTTCGACTAAAAAATCAAACATGTAGCGTGTCAAACCTGCCGATATTAACTCTCGGAATTGTTCATATTGAATATTATTTTTCCATTTCTCAAACAATCCAGAAACAAGTGAAGTTGCACTTGTATTAACTTTGGTACCAAATAATTTATCTAAGTTTATTCCATTATCTTCTAAAAATCGTTCAACTTCAACATCTGACTCATAAAATAATTGTTCTTTTAATAAGAGTATATTTTTTTCTCTAGAATTTTCTGCCTTCAGCATCGGATATTGAGATTTAAATAGACTATACTCATCAAAAGTCTCTACAGATCGAGAAGTCGAAAGATTTTCATGAAAGTAATTATAAACATCACTTTCTGACAATAAAATCTTATTCATGAAAAGACTAAATAGCATTGGATTTTTCCCAAACACTTTATTCAATTCAATTTGCAACTCTGTTGATCTTTTTAGTGAATTTCTGCGCTTCTCATGAAGATTATCTGAATGGTAGTACTTTCTTAATCTTGAAACTGCAGCATTACGCTGATTGGACAATTGAACTGTATAATTATGCATTTTTACATAATTATTTGCAGCTGGTTCAAGGTTCTTAATAATTCGTTGGCTTCCATCAGAATTAGGCAATGCAGACTCATTCCATGCTTCTATAGGATTGTCAAAACTCCTCTGAACAAATGGAAAATTTACAAAGCTTTCCCTAAGCTTATCAGCAAATTGCAATCTGTCTTCGCGCACGGACTTTTCTATACCTACTTCTTCAAATCCATAAAAAGTGTCGCCTGAATATTTATAATCTCGTAACAGATAGAAATTTTTAAAGACGGGACTTTTACTAGTCCAGCTCAGATGCCAATTATAGCTTGACGTTACAACCTCTTGCTCAAAAAATCGTTCAAACCTATTCTTCCATTTGTAATCAATATTTTCTTTATCATCGTTGGTTGTATCAAACTTTAATTGATTATTAAAAAATGTAAATACAATAAACAAAGGCGATACTGGTAATTTGTTAGTTGTCTTTTCCCTTTCGTCAGCGGTATTACCAATATTATTTGAAATCCATTCATATAAAATTGATGGAATTTCATTGACATCTAATTGCTTATCATTCAGACAAAATAGTAAATTATTTATTTCGTAATCACCCGAATATTTATTGAAAAGATATGCAACCTTTCCTCTTAAAAACATATCAGGTACAGATTCTTCTGTAATTGAATCTATACTTAATTCAAGTCTACTTCTTGCCCCAGGAAAATCCAATAAGTCTGTATTTTTTAAAAATTGTTTTTGCGCTCCAACTTCTTTAGATATTGTTAATGTCAATTCAGAACTTACTGCACTAAGTGTACATAAATGAACATCTACAACAACATTTGATTGAAGCATTACTTTTGAAGAAGCTTTACTTGTAGTAAGTTCTTTTAAGCGCTGTACATCTAAAATTTCGCCATGACCCCTTAATACTGTTTCTTTTGGTGCATAAACAACTTGAGAGAATTGCATTTTAGAAAGCCCTTCAACCATTTGAACAAAAAGCGCTGTTAGGGATGGCTGATTAGCCCACAAAATCGAAAACGCCTCTGACCAAGACGATTCTGGTATTTTTGAAATCATTTTACATAACCTCAACCAAAATTTAGAAGAATCGATACTATCTAAAATATGTTGACTCTTAAAAAAATGTCGAGTAAAATAATCCTTTATATCTAGAATATCATCTTCAGTTAAAACTGTTTGAACTTCTGTGCGGGATAGAAATTTCTTTTCTAAAGATTCTAAGAAAATATGTAAAGCATCGGCAGTTGGATACTCTGATATTTTTTTCAAATCAGAAAAAAATCCATCACAAATAATAATAACTATATCTTTCACATCAAGCAACTTGATGCGAATTGGGAAATCATTGTTTATTGAAACTGAATCTATGGAAAAGCGTGTAACAACTCCAGTACTCTCAGCTCCAACGCCGGGAGGGTTTATTTGTTTTAGAAAGTCATACGACTGACCATCTAACATAATTTCAAGTGGCTGACCATCTACACTTAATAAATTTTTTACCAAATACGACTTCCCCACCTGACTTGCTCCAAATAAGGCAAATACTGGCTTAGAATCTAACGAACGTCTAATTTTTCTAACTACCCTTCTACCATCTTTAATGCGTATAGATAGTGTTTCACCCTCTTCAAATTTTAAATTATTCGCAACCCACTTATCAGTTTCATTGAAAAGTGAATATAGTTTTTCAGAATTACTTCTGATATCTTCAACCTTAGCTTTATCTATATTTTGCATTACTTCTAGTTTCTAATATTAAGAGTAAATTCGCCAGAATCAAGCCAATAACCAGTTGTTTCAGGCAACGTTTGCGTATGCAGTTCAAAATAACTTTTCGAAATATCATCCTGTTCATTATCCGTAACCTCAGAAATAACAACCAACTCCTTGTCTTTATCGAATTCTCTTGATATTGTAAATTTCAAAGGCATTCGTGATCGAATTTTATGCTTAAAAGCCTCAACAGCATCATTTAATCTAGATGCATCTGTTGTCCCTTTTCGAGTTAATGTTTCAATAATTTTCTGATCATTGAAATCAATAGCATAAATATTTCTAGAAGGATAATGAATAGAATCGATATTCTTAAACCCTATTTGAAAAGGCAAAGTATGTGCTATCAAAGTACCGTCACTGTTTTTGGCATGCAAGACTACATCTTGAATCACACCATGCTTTACAGGCCCAATATAATCCGCAGTTGAAACTAGCTTTAAACAAAGATGTTGATTGTTTATTTTAAACCTATCTAACTTGTGTGCAGTACCACCCATATAAGATATTAGGCTTCCCACAGCAACAACAGTCTTCGAATCAGTTATATATCCATTATTGTCTGCAAATGGAAACCACCTGCCAATCCAATAATTATTAAGGTTAATCAATCTGTTAGGCGTTACAGGATGGTACTTAAGAAAAAGGTTTTCTAAAGATTGAAAAGAACAAATTTTACCTGATAAAATAACAATATCACAATTATACAATCCAATCAAACCCGAAATTTGACCCACTAATTTTGAAAAAACAGATTGTGTGATCTCATTAACTTTATTTGGAGATAATTTCCAACGTATATCCTCAAAACGGAAACCAAAGTGATTTTCAAAGTAATCAAGCAACTCTTTACCTGGAGGGTTTGTTGTAAATAAATCACTAAAAGATAAATACTGATCGCCTTCTTTATTGGCATGACCCATATAACGAAGTGCTATAGGTATTGCAATTTGGTTAATGAAGTTAATACGCATCAACTTACCTTTAAACCCAATATTATTACTATCCTTGCCAAAAAATCCGTTTAACTTTTTAGCAACCTCGGGGATTCCTAATTGTCTAGCGTGATTTTCAATAACCCCGCTACAGTCTCGATCTAATTCATTTGATACTGTCCCTTCAATGATAATTTGTTGTATAATTTCTTTTAATAAGTCATCTCCAGCCAAATTAAAGCTTTCCCAATAGAGTGGCTCAGGGGTAATTTGAGTGATCTCATCGTAATTATAACTATAACGACAAATCATTAAATCAGAAGTGCCGCCACCAATATCAATAGAACCTATTGTAACAGTGCGATTCTTATTTTTTTTATCTAGAGAATTATGATTCTGTTTTCCATAAAGATTAAAGAACAAGTCAGGATTACCATCAAACTTATGTTTGATCATGCCATATAAAAAAACTAATTGCGGCGCAGTAGCCTCATCATATATCCAATCCTTTCTTTTGTCAAGATTGTACAAATCAAGGTTTAAATCTTTAACTGACGGAATAACTTCTACAGTATGATCATATACGTCTATCTGTGTATTTTGAACAGCATCAATTAAGCCATGATAACGATTAATCATAGTAATTGCCTGACTTGCAGATTCCCTCAAAGCAATTTGCTCTTTTTTGATCATTGCTGTAGGACATGAAATAATTATCCTACGTAGCTTTCTTTTCATGGATGGATTACCGTGTAAACTCCTAAACTCCATTGAATTAATTTGCCTAAATGCCTGAGCAAAAATTTCGAGGTAAACAAAGGTCAACAATGATTTTCGTGAAAAAACAGATCTAGAACCAAAAACACTATCCAAACAAAGCGTTCCATCTGAATTCAATTGTTCAGAAATGCCTTTTTTATAAACTCTAGTAGGTGGAATATTTATATCATCAGAATGATATTCCCATTCAAATGAAGATTCATGGTTATCCCACAAATACCTCTTAGGACTTGAGTTGTAAGACTTTACTTCTCGAGTCAACTGTAGCTCAACTTTAGAATCATTCAAAATACGTTCAGCTTCATTACCGATTCGTACTGGGCTAGGCCACTGAAATTTATTATTTTGATTTAGTTCGGTATTAAAGGCGCCAAATGTAGCATCCTTAAATACTAACCGCGTAGAAAAAGATTCTGGATGGACCTGATGAGGATTTCCAAAATCTTGTATACTTAATTTTTTTACCGAATTAAAATTAAATGAATGGCCAGAAGCATTTTCAAATAAAATAGCGCAAGTTTTACTATTGCCTACATCAAGCACCAAGTCAACATCGATAAAACCAACCTGATCAGACAATAAATGAATTTGAGGCACATCACCTACACTCCTCAAAATTCTCATAAAGAAAATATAATTGGCAATATGACGAAGAAATGGCTGCTCCATTTCTGTTTGGCGTGCATAAAATAATTTAGAAATATAATCTTCTACCCATTCACAATTGTTAAGGCTATCTAAGAAACCAAGAACAGATTTATCATCTGAGCATATTGAAAATATGTTTTCATTTGGATTTTCATGAACAAATGGACTAACCGTATCATTTGGATCTGCAGAGGTAGACGTATCAGCAACGAGTACTACTTTGATCATCGTCTCATTGATACGTTCAAAATAAAGTCTTACCCAATCTGTAGGTCCAAAAAACTGATTACTTATATTATTTTTTTTGAAAAAAGGAATAGGTATCCACTTTTTTTCAAAATAACGTAACACCTGATTTAGATTTCCAACTTCGAAAAATTCTGTTTCATCAATTTTTTCAACCGCCGAAAAATCCGAATCTGCAGTGATTTTGCCTGTAGCTGAAATTAATCCCAACTGCTCAAGCTCCCCTTTTCTTGCATAAAGGTCATCATCTCCAGGAAGAGCAATAACTTCGTCAAGCCAAAACTTTCTTCTAA
>JACCDH010628837.1_pt1 | contig 12836 bp, 12 predicted proteins | sample 7442481 | NCBI WGS metagenome assembly JACCDH01 (sample SAMN15323433, study PRJNA562643) | freshwater metagenome | isolation source: river surface water | place: USA:Blue River Watershed | collected 2017-08-15
CATTTAGCCACTCTGGAAACTTCCCCTTTGTCCAATTTTGAGCCACTTGTCGGGATCGAACCAACGACCTACTGATTACAAATCAGTTGCTCTACCAGCTGAGCTAAAGTGGCTTGTTAAAGAACGCTCTTTTTACTTATTCATCATTTGATTTCTGTAAAAAGGACTGCAAAAAAAGTGTTTTTATTTGACATTTCAAAGTGTTTCTTCAAAAATATTTAATGAAAAAGCCTCCGTTTTTACCGAAGGCTTTGTTCATTGTCCTTTTTTGTAGAATTTTATTCCTGCAGATTACAGTTAAAAATCTGCTACAAATGGCGTCATTACATGGATGAGCTAGCCATTTTCTCTTTGTATTTTATTAATTGAGACTTTAATGCATCTTCTGCATTATCAAGTGCATTTTCAAAAGTTCTGTCATGTTCTTCTACAAATAATGTTGTATTTGAAACATTAAGTTTAATTTCAAGTATCTTGTTTATCTTGTCTTCAGACTTCTGAACCTTCAGATAAACGTTAGCATCTATAATTTTATCATAATAGTGCTCTAATTTTTTAAGTTTCTGTACAATCAAGTCTAATAATTTTTTATCAGCTTTGAAATTGGTGTTTTGAAATTGGATTTCCATAAATAAATTTTTAATTTGGTTTAGTGTTTCCCTTTGGGATGTGCTAACTGGTGAATTTTTTTCAAGCGTTCTACACTATTGTGAGTATATACTTGCGTTGCAGAGAGATTAGCGTGACCGAGCAATTCTTTTATTGCATTGAGGTCGCCGCCATTATTTAATAAATGCGTGGCGAATGTATGTCTTAATACATGTGGGCTTTTTTTCTTAAGAGTGGTATGCTGTGACAATAATTGCTTAACACTTCTGTAAACGAAATTAGGATATAATTTCTTACCTTCACTGGTATTAAAGACGTAGGGACTTGCCGGGTGGTCGCTAGAGCGTTCGTTGAGAACCGCTTTTAACTCACCAGTAATTGGAATAATTCTTTCTTTATTTCTTTTCCCAAGAACCTTGATGGTTTCCTGAGACATGTCGATATGTCGCTTCTCTAAGTTTATCAATTCGCTCAATCTCATGCCTGTGTGATACAAAGTTAACAAAATATCATTGGCAATACCATGATTTATTTCATTTTTTTCGTCGCTTTTTTCATCGATAAACGACTCTACAATTTCTGACATTTTAGATTCATCAATAAAAACAGGAAGTTTCTTTGATGTTTTCGGTGATGTCACTTTCAGCATTGGGTCTTTGGCAACCAGTTGATGCCTGAGCAAATATTTATAATACGTTTTTAAAGAAGAAATTTTTCGGTTAACACTTCTGGCATCCATTCCACTGGCCATTAATTCGGATAACCATGATTTAATCAGCAGATGAGATACTTCAGCTGGAGATTCAATTTCGAATTTGTCGTTGAGATAATTTAACAAGCTTAAGATATCGCTTGTATACGCCTTCACTGTGTGCGGTGAAACCTTTTTCTCTGAAGTCAGGTAGGCTTCAAACCTTGGCACAAAAAAAACGTCCGACAATTTCATTATCGGACGCTAATTTAATATTTTTTTTTGATTAATTGCTCAACTGATTTTGAACAAAAGATCTGTATGCAGCTCTTCTGATTTCCATTCTTCTGGTCACTGATGGTTTTTCAAAAGCCTGTCTGCTTCTTAATTCTTTCATTACACCGATTTTCTCGTACTTCTTTTTGTACTTTTTAAGAGCTTTGTCTAAGTTTTCGTTGTCTTTTACGTTGATATAAATCATTCTGTTACTTTAAAATTGGGATGCAAATATAATTAAAATTTAATTGAATACAAAATTATTTCAAAATTGAACGAGAAATTACTAGTTTTTGTATTTCAGAGGTACCCTCACCTATTGTACAAAGTTTGCTGTCTCTATAAAACTTCTCGACTGGAAAGTCTTTAGTATAGCCATATCCACCAAAAATCTGAATAGCTTCAGTAGCCACTTTTACGCAAGTTTCGCTGGCATAATATTTTGCCATTGCTGACACTTTTGTCACAGGTAGATGATTGTTTTTCAGATGGCAGGCTTCAGCAATCAGTAGCTCAGAAGCTTCAATTTGCGTTGCCATATCTGCCAGTTTAAATCCGATGGCCTGGAAATTAGCGATTGGCTGTCCAAATTGTTCTCTTTCCTGAGCATATTTTACAGAAGCATCATAGGCGCCTTTTGCAATACCCAGAGAAAGCGCTGCGATAGAAATTCTACCACCATCCAGAATTTTCATTGCTTGAATAAATCCATCGCCAATATTTCCAAGAATATTACTTTCAGGCACTCTGCATTCTTCGAATACCATTTCAGCAGTTTCGCTGGCGCGCATGCCCAGTTTATTTTCTTTTTTACCAGCGTTAAAGCCAGGAGTACCTCTTTCAACGACAAAAGCGGTTATACCATGTGAGTCCAACAAATCACCGGTTCTTGCGAGCACTACAGCAACGTTACCTGTAATACCGTGAGTAATCCAGTTTTTTGCACCATTTAATACCCAATGATCTCCATCTTTTCTGGCAGTTACTTTCATGCGTAGTGCGTCACTTCCAGTGTTTGCTTCCGTTAGTCCCCACGCCCCTATCCACTCTCCAGAAGCCAGTTTTGGCAACCATTTTTTCTTTTGTTCTTCGTTACCGAAACTAAGTATATGGCCTGTGCATAAGCTATTGTGTGCTGCCAAACTCAGACCAATTGAACCACAGACTCTTGCTGTTTCTACAATCGCATCGACATATTCGTAGTAGCCTAAACCTGATCCACCATATTCTTCAGGAACAAGAATCCCCATTAAACCTAGTTTTCCCATTTCATGAAATAATTCTACCGGGAAGGTTTGAGCTTCATCCCAAAGCATAACATTGGGACGGATGTTTTTTTCAGCAAAGTCTTTACACATTTGCCTGATCATAGATTGGCTTTCAGAGTTAGTAAAATTCATAAAGTTGGCAAAAATATAAAAGAAAATCTCAAGAAAAAACACTTGCTGATACTTTCTATCGTCAATTTGTATTTTTTAACGATTTTTTAACGTAAATCTGACATTATTCAAAAGACAGATACGCTTTAAGTTTCTCTATATTTTCAAGATTGACACCTATAAGATTATGTAAATCATTAAAAGATTTAAATTGACCGTGTTGATTGCGATAATTTACAATAATATCGGCCATTTTATATCCGCAATACGGGTGTTTAGACAGAATTTCTTTGGGGCAGAGATTGATATTAATTTTTGTAATCTCAGAAACAGAAATTCTGGCAGAAATCAATTCAATGGTCTCTTTTTGCAGTCCCCATACCTCCCCTAATTGATCCACATAAACAAAACCACCAAGTTTATTTCTATACGCAATTATTCTCTTAGCCAGTTTAGAACCGATACCTGGCAGTTCTATCAGATCATTTGTATCTGCCTTATTTAAATCAATAATCGAAATATATTTTTCAGTTTTAACAAAATCTGATTTGGGTGAAAGCTGATTACATTCCACTGGCAGATCAATAAATACATTTAATCGGTTATAGAGTTTCATATTAAACCCATAGACCTTTAAAATATCGGATTTACATAGGAATGGCGCCACTTTAGTTCTGTAGTTAATGATCCTTTCCGCAAGATTGGGATAGATACCTAGAGTAATTAAATCGTTTAAAGAAATTGTATTGGGATTAAAAGAGTGTAGATTAGAATTTCCCTGATAAAAAGTATTTGAACGAGTACTTTTATTCTGACTATTGTTGATAGGCATTAATTTAGAGAGACTATCGGATAGTTTATAGAGACTTGTAAAATCTGATTTATACGATAAATATTTTGATTGAAAAAAACTGGGTAATATCAAAATAAAAAACATAATAAAAAGCAAAAGGAGAAAAGCATGGCTTTCTCCTTTTGTAAAATTAAAATATGATTTGATAACTCTTTTAAACAGATTCATTTTATCCAGCTTTTTATCAAAGCTAGAAAAAATTTGATTAAAGAGCAGCGTTTACCAGTTTTTCGTGGTTGTATTTACCTGTAGCCAGGTTATGTTTAATTTCTTTAAACGCATTGATTGTTCTTTCCACATCAGCAAGAGTATGCACCGCAGTAGGAATTAAACGTAGAATAATTAAACCTTTAGGAATAACAGGATAAACAACGATAGAGCAGAATATATCGAAGTTTTCTCTCAGGTCGTACGTTAAGTGAGTTGATTCAGCGACAGTACCATTAAGAACTACAGGAGTAACGGGAGTAGAAGTAGTACCGATATTGAAACCAGCTTCTTTAAGACCATTTTGGAGAGCGTTAACTATTTTCCATAAGTTATCTTTAAGTTCAGGTTGAGTTCTGATTAAATCTAAACGTTTAAGAGCACCAACTACCAGAGGCATTGGAAGAGATTTAGCATAGATTTGAGAACGTAGGTTATATCTCAGATAATTAAGAATAGCTTTTGGTCCGGCAACGAAAGCACCGATACTAGCCATTGATTTAGCGAAGGTAGAGAAGTGCAAATCCACGCCATCGATGACACCTTGTTCTTCAGCAGTACCGCTACCAGTTTTACCCATGGTACCGAAACCGTGTGCATCATCAACGAATAATCTGAAATTGTATTTAGATTTAAGTGCTACAACACCTTTAAGATCACCTTGGTTACCACTCATTCCGAACACACCTTCTGTTATAACGAAGATGCCACCACCTGATTTTTCAACCAGTCTGGTAGCACGTTGTAATTGCTTTTCTAAGCTTTCCATATCATTATGTTTGTATTGGAAACGGTGACCTTGGTGAAGGCGCACACCATCCACGATACAAGCATGAGATTCGGCATCATACACGATAACATCATGGCGATCTACCATAGCATCAATAATTGACAAAACACCCTGATAACCGAAGTTAAGAAGGATAGCATCTTCTTTGCCGCAGAATGCAGCAAGTTCTCTTTCTAACTGTTCGTGTGGATTAGAGTTTCCACTCATCATACGAGCACCCATTGGGTAACCCAGACCATATTTAGCAGCAGCTTCAGCATCTGCTTTTCTCACTTCAGGATGATTGGCTAGTCCCAGGTAATTATTTAAACTCCAGTTAAGTTTTTCTTTACCATTAAATATCATTGAAGGACCGATTTCACCTTCCAGTTTAGGGAAAGTAAAGTAACCGTGAGCTTCATTAATATGAGCACCCAAAGGACCCATGTTTCTTACTACTTTTTCAAAAATGTCTGACATAAAATTAATTACAAATGATTAATAGGTTAATTGTTGGGGCAAAAATAAGGATTTATTTTTTAAATGAAACAAAAAAAGCCCCCGTTTCCGGAGGCTCACTTTAATTTTTTAAAGTTCTTATTTAAGACCGTTGATGTGAACAGCCAAACTAGATTTAAGGTTTGAAGCCTTATTCTTGTGAATAACATTACGTTTGGCAAGTTTGTCCAACATTGAAGCAGTTTCTACGAATAACGCAACCGCAGCAGTTTTATCTGTAGTCTCACGAAGTTTTCTAACCAAATTACGAGTAGTCTTGTGCTGGTAACGGTTTCTTTCGTTCTTTACTTCAGTTTGTCTGATTCTCTTGATTGATGATTTATGGTTTGCCATTTCTATTTAAGGACTGCAAAGGTAACAAAATCTGAATTAATTCCAAATAATATTTGAAAAATATATAAATATCGTTCAATAACTTTTATTTTTGAACCGTTTTGAAGGTATTAATTATAGGTAGCCGGGTTCCTTTTCCACTACGTGACGGCGGAGCGATTGCCACATATAATCTTTTGAAAGGTTTATCAGACAAAGAAATAGCGGTAGATTTCATCACATTAAACACCTCTAAGCATTTTGTAGAATCAAGTACTTTTCAAGAGGAGTTTAGTTTTCTAAATTATTCTGAAACATTTTTCATCAACACGGATATTCGTCCGTTAAAAGCCTTAAAAAATCTTTTTTCAAGTGGTTCTTACAATGTTGAACGATTTACCCATCCGGATTTTGCCGGACGTATTCAAGCGCTTTGTGATCAGAACCAATATGACATTGTACATTTTGAAGGTTTATTTGTTGCGCAGTATTTGCCAATGATTCAGACCAAAGCCATAAAATTGCTCAGACAGCACAATGTTGAGTATGCCATTTGGCAAACATTAGCATACACAAAAAAAGGTTTGATGCGTTGGTATATTAACTTTCTGGCAAAGCGATTGGAACAATTCGAAAAAGTTATTACCCCTAAATTTGATGTTTTGGTGAGCATCACTGAATCAGACAGAATAGCAAGTTTGAGGCATTTGAATTTTAAAAAAATTAGTGCATGCATTCCAGCGGGAATTATTCATCATAGTTCTGTTGCTGCTACTGTCAATTCAAGTTACTTATATCATATCGGGTCAATGGAATGGATGCCCAATATTGAAGCCATGGATTGGTTTCACGAGCAAATATGGCCATTGATATTAGAGACCTCTCCTACTTCCGAATTTTACATGGCGGGCAAGCATATGCCAAAGCGTTATTTTAACTGGGCATCAAGCAAATTTCATGTTTTAGGAGAAGTAGAAAGTGTTGATCAATTTAGCGCAGATAAATCCATTTTAGTAGTTCCATTGCGTAGTGGCAGCGGCATTCGCATCAAAACCATAGAAGCCATGATGGCTGGAAAAGCTGTGGTTACTACCTCTCAGGGGGCATTTGGATTGGACATTGTACATGGGGTTCATTGTCTGATAGCGGATGAACCTAAATTATTCGCAGAAGCTTGTGTAAAATTGGAAGACAAACAATACCGCGACGAAATTGCTAAAAACGGTCAAACATACGCACTGAGCCATTTTGGAAACGAAGCCGTTAGTTTAAGCTGGTTAAATTTCTACAAGGCTTTGTGTCAAAGACCTTGATTATTGCTTATAATAACGCTTCAAAGGATTGTTCTCCTTTAACAGATCTTCAACAGCATTGAAAGGAATAAAAACCGTTTCGAAGGTTTCAGACTCCATTAATTCAGGGTCGCGTATCAGGACAAGATACCACAGTCCCAGTGGCGTAAAGATCACATCATTTTTCACTTTCGCATAAAGTGAAACAGGGTCTGATTCGAACACCTCTTTCTCATCCATTTTATTAAAATATTGGACAAAAACAGTTTCCATTTTTTTGTCTGATCCAGGTTTGAGAATATCAGATATCCCAAGTCTAACTAGAGAATCGTTTTGCACGAAATAATTGTGGCATTGCGGTCGACTGATGGTAGCGATTGGGAAAGAGCGTTTTTCAACCAGGTAATGAATATCACAGTTCATGTAACTGATGAAAAAGGAATCGGCGTAGTGGATTTCTACAACTGAATTTTTGTATTCTGAAGCGGGCCCGACTTCAAAAGTGGGAAAACGGGTTTCATCGGCAAATATATATGGCTCGCGACGCTCCAAACGACTTACAAATTTGTTATCAAAACTCAAGGAATTTCCTCGCCATTTTTCAAGAATGAGGGCATTATGGATGAGGTTTTCAACCGATCTATTTTGAAAATGGTACGTATAATAATAGTTCTCGATAAACTCATCCATTTCGTAGGCGCCATCATTGAACAACATTTGGTTGGTATCGCAAAGTTGAGTAATATCCAAACGACGACTATTGAGATAATGAAGAGGATCGCGAATAACAGAACCATTTTTATGGATTAGAAATAAAGAATCACCAATGCTGGCGATGGCGTAATTACCTGCAAACTCACTGATCTGATCGTAAATTGGATTGGCAATGGTAACAAGCTGCGCATCTAAAATTCCCCATTTAGCGTGTTTCATTACAAAATAGGCTTGATCATGACCTCTGATGACTTTATTAAATTTCAGGGGACTGATGATTTTACCAAGTGTATTGATAAAATACACTTCAGAATCATTATAGCTGGCAGGCGCGATATTATGCACGAAATTTTCGGGGCAAAACAAAATAGAATCGGTAACAACTTTATTGCCTTTAGCAATTAATTGCCAGGAACCGTATTTATCCATGGCTCCCCAAAGATTGTTCTCTTCGGTAAAATCATACATATGTCTTTTGGCCCAGACCACATCAGCAACAGAATCGTACGCCGCCATGGCATCGTAGACGGTATCAATAATGAGCACATCGTTTTGCACGACACCAACTTTACCGGAATACGTTAAGACCAGTTTAGTATGTTTAGACGCGTAATAAAATTCTTTAACCGGAAATTTCTGTGCCATCGATATTATCGGCAAACACAGCAAGATATAAGCAAGATAATTGCGCATTACCCGATATTGACAGACAAGCCATCGTAGGCCAGGTGCATACCTTCGGGAAGGGTTGCATCCACTTCGTGATGTAGTCCCAGTTGATGAGAGATATGCGTAAAATACGCTTCCGGGACATCAAGTTCCTGCACCAGAGCGATGGCTTCACTCAAAGTAAAGTGGCTGATATGTTTTTCGTGTCTGAGCGCGTTTAATACAAGAACTTTTGAACCTTTGATTTTTTCTTTTTCCGAATCGCTGATTGCATTAGCATCTGTGATATAGGTAAAATCGCCGATGCGAAAACCCAAAACAGGGAGTTTGTAGTGTAACACTTCAATGGGAGTAATCTCGATATCATTCACTTTGAAATTTTGGTTATTAGCGATAGTGAAGAGATTGATTTCAGGGATACCTGGATATTTAAAATCGGCGAAAATATATTGGTATTCGCGGCGAAGGGCTACTTGAACCTGTTCAGAAGCGAATACATCAACAGGCAGTTTATGAACATAATTAAAAGCACGGATATCATCCATTCCAGCGATATGATCTTTATGTTCGTGGGTAAAGATGAGCGCATCGATTTTTTTAGTTTCAGAGCGCAGCATTTGTTGTCTGAAATCGGGGCCACTATCGATGACGATGGTGGTATCACCCACTTCCACTTTAACACTTGTTCTCAAACGTTTATCAAGAGGGTCATTACTGCTACACACCTTGCAATTGCAGGCGATGAGCGGCACACCCTGAGAGGTACCAGTTCCGAGAAAAGTAACTTTTACAGACATTTAGAGTTCCTCTTCGGTGCCATAGGTTTCACCAAACTCGTCGGCATCCTCATCACCATCTTCCCCTTCTTCACCGAAACCTTCATCATCGAAGTCCTCGTCGATCATAGGCGCATGTTTACTTACCAGTTTATTGGCGATTTCATCAAACTCTGTTTCATCAACGATTTTAAATCTACCGATACCCTCATTTTGTTTTGGTGCTTTACCGACAGAGCGAAACACGAAAGGATATGAAATTCCATTGACATCGTTTTGAATACTTTGAAGTTCGATATTGAGCGTCCATTGTTCATTAAAATCAGTGATTAAAATGAATTTTTGGTGAGGGTCATTGACATGTTCTTTAATCTTAACATTGGCCATTAGAAGTTTACCTGGGTCAAGCAGACTAATTTCTTTGCCTTTTCTCCAGTTATCATCTGAGCAGAAAAAAGCGGTTGGCATATCTTTTTTAAACCCGATAGAATCGAGAATAGCATTGTGAAAATCAAGGAAAGTAGCGCCCGGCTGAATATCTATAACACGATTGATATCCTCCTCTTCCTCGAACCAGACTTTAAAACGGTAGATCATATACTTTGCAAATTTAATTATTATTTTTCTCTAATGCCTAATTCAGCAGCTTTTTGTCTGACAAAATTCATAGCTGCATTAAAATCATCATCAACTTCCCCATCAAGGATGGCTTGCTTTGCTGCTGTTTTCAGGGTACCTATATGGTGTTTATCAGTAATTACGAAATTAGAAATAATATCATTTCCACTTACTGGAGGTTGCCAGTTTCTTAAATAGTCGCGTTCAGCGACGTCTTTTATTTTGACTTCAACGAGAGCAAAATTCTTTTTTATTCTTTCAACTTTCTTTTCGTTTTTACTGGTTATATCACTTTTGCAAAGTAGCATCAGCGCATCAATATCCTCACCCACTTCCATCATCAGACGACGAACGGCACTATCGGTTACCTTTTCAGAGGATAATACAATAGGACGAAGATGCAAGAGCACCAGCTTTTCAACAAATTTCATTTTTTCGTTAAGAGGCAGTTTAAGCTTAGTGAATATTGGCTTTACCATTCGACTGCCTCTGTCTTCATGTCCGTGGAAGGTCCACCCCACACCAGGTTCAAACCTTTTTGTAGCCGGCTTAGCGATATCATGGAGAATAGCAGCCCACCTCAGCCAGAGGTCCTTACTCAGCATTGCCAAATTATCTAATACTTGCAGAGTATGGTAGAAATTATCTTTATGACTGAGACCATTTCTAGTTTCCACGCCATAGAGAGCAGTCATTTCAGGAAAGATGATATGCAATAAACCCGTATCAAAAAGATATTCAAAACCAATTGAAGGCATTGGAGACAGAATAATTTTATTCAGTTCATCGGTAATACGTTCTTGGGAGATGATACTGATTCGTTCTTTGTTTCTGAGAATTCCATCGAAAGTAGTTTCTTCAATTTTGAAACCCAGTTGGGAAGCAAAACGAATAGCGCGCATCATTCTTAAAGGGTCGTCGCTAAAGGTTTTATCTGGATCCATGGGTGTACGAATAATTTGATTATCCATATCATCCAGACCATTAAATGGATCGATTAGCTGTCCGAACCGATCGGCGTTGAGCGAGATACCCATGGCATTAATGGTAAGATCCCGACGTTCCTGATCATCCATCAAAGTACCTTCTTCAACAAAAGGTTTGCGACTATCGCGTTGATAGCTTTCTTTTCGGGCTCCAACAAATTCAATGATTAAATCTTTGTAAATAATTTGAGCAGTACCAAAATTTTCAAAGAAAGTAAATTTAACATCTTTAAGATGAGCGGCCACTTTTCTGGCGAAATCAATTCCTTTTCCTATAACAACAATATCGATATCCTTACTATCTCTTTGCAAAAAGATATCTCTAACGAATCCCCCAATGAGATAAATTTCTAGATTATTCTTATCTGCCAAAAGTCCGATTTCTTTAAACAGCGACTGATGTTCTTCGAAGAGATTAGGACTTGGAAATTGCATAGCGCAAATTTACAAAAAGTAAGTCGACTAAAAACTGAAGATTAAAAATAGAATCCACACATAGCGAAGCAAAAACCAGTATTAGCAACAATAACGAGAATTGAAGGTTTGAAGAGCCAAGAAAATCCTTAATATTGTATTGAAATAAAAAAACAATAAGATGACATCAAAGAAGAGTTTATTTGCTTCCATTACGGCCTTAATCGTTTTTATAAGTTCATGCAATTTGGGCAAGAAAAAAGCAGAGTACATTTATTTTAACGCACAGATTATCACTATGAATGATAGCATGCCAAGTGCGAGTGCAGTTGCAATTGATCAAGGTAAGATCCTTGCGATTGGGGGCAAAGAAATACTTGAGCAATACAAAACAGAAGAAGGAAAAACAATTGACTTAAAGCAGCAATTTGTATATCCTGGTTTGATAGATGCACATTGTCATTTTTACGGCTATGCGAAGACATTGATGAGTTGTGATTTAGTAGGAACAAAAAGCTGGGAAGAAGTATTGAGCAGATTAAGTGAGTTTGCCAAAACCAGCAACAGTGAGTGGATAACAGGCAGGGGCTGGGACCAGAACGACTGGGAAAACAAAGAGTTTCCAGACAACAGTGAATTAAACAAACTATTCCCTAACCGACCAGTGATATTAAAGCGCATAGACGGACATGCTGCCATATGCAATAACAAAGCATTAGAATTAGCTGGAATTTTACCAGAGGACCCCATTAAAGTGACGATACAAATTGATGGAGGAGAAATCATCAGAAAGAACGGGATAATTACAGGAGTATTAGTAGACAATGGTGTAGATCTGGTAGAAAAAATTGTTACAGCACCAGGAAAGCCTGAATTAATTAAAGCCTTAAAAAAGGCTGAAGTAGATTGTTATAAAAACGGATTAACAACATTGGCCGATGCAGGATTAGACATACATGAATGTTTATTTTTGGATTCGCTTCATGATGCCGGCGACTTATCTATCTATTTATACATGATGTTAAATCCCAACGAAGCCAACATGAATTATGCAAAGCGATTAGGCGTTTTCGAATCAGATAACGGTAAAATTTGCAGTTTCAAATTATATGCAGATGGAGCTTTGGGTAGCAGAGGCGCGAGATTAAAGCAAGATTATTGCGACAGACAAGGACATAGCGGTGCTATGATGCATCCTGCCAAATATTATGATTCATTTGCAAGAATGGCGTATGCATTTACCAAGTATCAGGTAAACACACATGCTATTGGCGATTCAGCGAACAGTATGTTATTAAATATATTTTCCAAATTTCTACCAAAGGGGAATGATTTGAGGTGGAGAATAGAGCATGCTCAAATAGTTGATATAAAAGACATGAATAAATTCAGCGAGTATGGAATTATCCCAAGTGTACAGCCCACTCATGCCACCAGTGACGGTCCGTGGGTAGAGCAGCGAATATGCAAAGACAGATTAGAAGGCGCATATGCCTATAAGAGTTTACTTGGCCAGAATCAATACATTGCCTTAGGGACAGATTTTCCGGTTGAGTATATTAGTCCCATTTACACCTTTTACAGCGCTGTATATAGAGAGAGTGCAACTTCAGACGGACATGGCACCTTTTTATTGGCAGAGCGATTGACACCAGAACAAGCCTTAAAAGGTATGACAGTATGGGCAGCGAAAGCATGTCGATTAGAGCACAGAAAGGGTCAGATAAAAGTAGGCATGGATGCAGATTTAAC
>JACCDH010080558.1_pt1 | contig 12835 bp, 16 predicted proteins | sample 7442481 | NCBI WGS metagenome assembly JACCDH01 (sample SAMN15323433, study PRJNA562643) | freshwater metagenome | isolation source: river surface water | place: USA:Blue River Watershed | collected 2017-08-15
GATGCAGGGAAGTAAGAATCCGTACGAGGTTAGACTCGACATTCTCAAGATGGCACAAGAGATGCTGAACAATGAGAAACGAATCGAAGAGAACACTTTCTTTGCGAAGCTCGAGACTCTTCGAGCTTCCAACGCCTCCGTCGATGATATTAACAAGTTCATCGACGCCAACAAACCGAAGATGTATGAACCGAGCGATGTGGTGACTCGCTCAAGCGCACTCTACGCCTTCGTTAACAACTCCACCACAAACAAACCTTAAGGAGAATATGATATGAAATCCGTTATGCTTGCTACCGTGGCTCTCGCTATGACCGCTACCTTCGCTTCTGCTGCAGATCGCCCGACCTTCGTTGGCTATTCCGAGTACTCGGTCGAAGCTGAGACCTTTGAGCTGGGTGCTGGCGCCGAGTTCATCGTTGCCGATGGCCTGATTCTGACGCCGACCCTCGTTGGCTTCGGTGGCACCGAGGACTTTGACTTCAATCGTGCTGAGCTGAAAGCTTCGTACGGCCTGAACGAGAATGTCAACCTGTACGGCAAGGTTAAGACCAACGCCGATCTGGAATACGATGAGGCAGTTCTGGGCGCTTCTTTCCAGTTCTGATGACTGATGGGGTGGTTACCTAATAAACCCGCGCGGAGCCATGGTTAGCTCCGCATTTTTATTACAAAGTGCTTAAACCTTTATCATATTGTTACAAAACTGTGATAGTGTTAACTTGAGCAATATCGCTCTTAAGAAAGGACACTTATGAAATACTTACTTTGTACTGCAGCTATCGTTTTCGCGATTCCGGCCTACGCGCGAGACAATATCCAAGTCACCGGTTCTTCTACGGTTCTTCCGTACGCAACGATTGTCGCCGAATCTTTTGCTGAAAACTTTGACTTTCCTGCGCCCGTCGTCGAAGGTGGCGGTTCTGGTGCTGGTCGCAAGAAGTTGTGTGAAGGTGTTGGTGAAAACACTGTTGACATTGCGAATAGTTCGTCTAAGATGAAAGACGAAGAATGGGCAAACTGTGAAGCTGCTGTGGGTACTATCACTGAAGTTCGGATTGGTTACGATGGAATCGTCTTTGCTTCTAACACTGATAAACTGAACATCGACGACCTAACAGCTGCTCAACTATACTCAGCTCTTCACGTTGATAGCACTGCAGTCACATGGAAAGACGTCGATGCGTCTCTGCCTGACGCGAACATCCTCGTCTTTATCCCAGGCACAAAGCATGGCACTCGCGAAGTCTTTGATGTGAAAGTCATGGAAGAAGGCTGCAAAGAAGTTCTAGGACTCGAGAAGCTCGACGATGATCAGAAGAAGGCATGTCATTCGGTAAGAACTGATGGTGCTGCGGTTGACATCGATGGTGATTATACCGAGACTCTGGCTAGACTCGATGCTAATCCTACTGCGCTTGGAGTCTTTGGTCTGAGCTTCTATCAGAACAACATGTCTAAGCTCGAGGTCTCTTCCATCAGTGGTGTCTCCCCTAGTGTTGAGACTATCGCAAGCGGCGATTATCCCATCAGCCGGCCTTTGTTCTTCTATGTTAAGAACGCACATTTCAGCATAATTCCTGGGTTGAAGGAATACATCGAGTTCTTTGTTAGCGATGACATGGCAGGGCCAGACGGTGCACTGACAAGCTATGGATTAGTTCCTGACCCAGAGCTTTCTAACACTCAGGCGATGGTTTCTGGGCTAGAATAAATACCAGAAACAGACAGAGGTGGATATGGAAGACTTCCAGGCGTGGCAACAATTCCCCCAGTTAAGACAATGGTTCAACAAACTCTACGTTGCTGAAACATTCGGGTATCGTTGCGGGCCTGGAGGTGTCCCACCGACCGTGTCAGGCTACTACTGTGTTCGACCAATATACAACCTAGACGGAATGAGTGTAGGTGCTAGAAAGCAATGGATTGAAGCAGGAGATCGCACCGGTGTAGAACCTGGGTATTTTTGGTGTGAATGGTTTGATGGTGAACAATACTCAACGACATACACCCATGATGGTATGTTTAGCTACAACCAAAAGTCTTGTTTCAAGGCTGAACGAGATGTAGATCGCCTCTTCCGATTCAAAAGATGGACACGAGAATCGATCAACATGCCTATGCCATTCAGACTCGAAGATGAACTTATGTTCTCGCAAGTAAGTGAAGTGAACGTAGAGACCATCGGTGACAAGGTGATCGAGGTTCACTTCCGCGACACACCCGATCCAGAGTATGATGAGTTGATTCCAGTTTGGTCAGACGAACAACAAGTAGTTGACATTTATAGAAAACTGGGGTATACTTTTATAGAAGCCCCCGACAACTCGAATGGATACCTAACCACCCATAGGTTGGGCTTCATGGTTAAATAGGAGTGCATATGCTTATATCAACACATTTCAAAGAAAACGCTCAATCCGCCCGTGCTGAAGTATTGAAGAACGAAGCCGGTGGATATTACTACATCGACTATTACGATGCAGGTGGACACAAGTTCTATACCGAAGCCTTCCCCAACAAGTCTATTCATTTCGTTGAAGACGCGGCGGAGAATTGGGCTCTCAATGTTAAGGTACTCAACGGATAATGCAAGTCGAACTTACAGCTGAAAGCATTTTGCGGGAAGTCAGTAAGTACGTAAACGAAGATGTTTCATATATTGAAGCATTAGTACATTACGCTGAACTTCACGGAATCGAGATCGAAGTCATCGGCGACATTGTACGCCGGAGTCAAATCATGAAAGCAAAAGTTCATGAAGACGCAGAAAAACTCAATTTGGTCGAAAAAACGAATAGGTTACCAATCTAATGTCCGTCTACTCAACGCAAGCCGCCTTTGAACTTTACATGCACTACCTTGCGTTGAAACGCCACTTCACCACGGACTATGACTTCTTCAAGTACAATGGTAAGGTGAGGGCCAATCAACAATCTTTCGAGAACCGTAAGGACAAGTATCAGTTCTACAAGCTCTCGAAACGCAAGGATGCAAAAGAGTTCATCCTCGCAAACATGATCTTTGATCCAACACTTTGGATCGGAGACCTTCTCGACAACGAGAAGGCTGAAGAGGTCTTCAGTGAATGGATGCGTAAACAGCAAACCCTGTCTTACGTATTCAAGAACGACCTCGCAGAGTTGAACGACGACTTCAACTCGAACATACTCGTGAAAGATGGTCAGCATCCGAGACTACTTCAACTCTATAACATGCGTCGAGTTAACCTCGAAACCCTCGTGATCATTGACGACCTAGTGCACAATTTTTCGTACTGGGAGAAGAAAATTTCGGACCCAATCATCTTTCCGAGTATAAATAGACTTGTCAGCAAGTACAGACCTTTCATGTCATATGACAAGAAAAAGATGAAGGTTGTACTTCTAGACAAATTTCAATCGCAACAAGCCGCTTAAAATCGCATACAATCGCAAAGGAATACTCATATGTCTGGCTCATTCGCAGCACTCAAAAAAGCCCGTTCGTCTTCGTTCGACAAGCTGAATCAGCAACTTCAGAAGACCATCGGCGGACAATCCAACAACAACGATGACAAATACTGGAAGCCCGATGTCGACAAGGCTGGCAACGGTTATGCAGTCATTCGTTTCCTCCCAGCTCCTGAAGGTGAAGACGTTCCGTTCGTGAAAATGCACGATCACGGCTTCCAAGGTCCTGGTGGTTGGTACATCGAGAACTCCTTGACGACTCTTGGCCAAGATGACCCTGTTTCGGAGCACAACTCCAAGCTGTGGAACTCGGGCAACGAGGCCGACAAGGAAACCGCACGCAAGCAAAAGCGTCGCACAAACTTCCATGCAAACATCTACGTCGTAAAGGACTCGGCGAACCCTGCCAACGAAGGTAAGGTGTTCCTTTTCAAATTCGGCAAGAAGATCATGGAGAAGCTTCAGGAAGCGATGAATCCCCAGTACGAAGGTGAGACTCCGGTCAACCCATTCGACATGTGGGAAGGTGCTGACTTCAAACTGAAGATTCGTAACTACGAAGGCTACCGCAACTACGACCGCTCTGAGTTCTCTGAACCGGGCCCAATGACCAACCCTAAGGGTGAGACCCTTTCGGATGATCAGCTCGAAGCGATCTGGAAGCAGCAGCACTCGCTCAAGGAAATCGTCGATCCTAAAAACTTCAAGACCTACGCAGAACTGAAAGCCAAGCTTTACAAGGTTCTCGGACTTGATGGCAGTGCACACGCACCCATGAAATCCGCTGCCGAGGACGACGCTCAGGAGATGGACTTCACTCCGAAGTTCAAAGAACGTGCCGCTCCCAAGCAGGAGGAAGCTCCATCTCCGTCATTCACTCCTTCGATGGATGATGACGACGACACCATGGACTTCTTCAAGTCCCTCGCGGCTGAAGACTGAGTCTAACGGAAGGAGCCTTCGGGCTCCTTCTTCATATCGAGGATAGATCATGGCCTATAAGAGAACATCGAAGAAGTCCGGAAACTTCCGTAGAACTCAGACTATAAACACCAATGGCAACATCACTAACAGCAGTTCTACAGGGTCTGTAGGCAAGAGTGGTGGTGTTAGAACGACCACCTCGTGGAGCACCAAAGGTGGCATGAGACAGACCCAAACTTACAAGGATGGTGCGGGTTACATTCACACTAAGACCACCTACAAGAGCACTACCGATGCTCAGAGGGCACGAGAAGCGAAACAGAACCAGCAGTTCTGGACAATGGTCTTCGGTGGTGGAAAGAAGAGACCCAAAAGAAAAACTGCAGAGCCGAGTGGCGTCCGCAGTTTCTTTGGTTGGATCTTCATCATCATAGTAGGGTTGATGCTAATCAACCTCAAGTAATCACTGAACTCCGTACTGAAGTCTCGGTACGGAGTTTCCTTCATCAAGAGACTTAGACGCAGGGTTGCCAAAGATGTTGGTTGTGTTGTTGTTAATCACATCACCGCCACGATTAACGTTTCCACTATTGTTGCCTGCGACCACAGTAGAACCAACGCCTGTGCCAACAACATCAGTGGGTGGCTTAATCCTAGCAGCTTCAGCTAATATTCTTTTTTCCGCTGCCGATGTCATTTGTGATGCATCTGGTGTGACCACCATTGCGTTAAGACTTGGATCCACCAATGGTGCCCTGAAATCTTGTCTATCACGATTTACGTCTGCTGGATCCCATATGCTACGTAGACCAGTATTAACTTCATAACGCTGGTATTCGGGAGTGTTTTGTGCAGCGGTAAGTTTATCATATGCTTCCGCGAGTTTCTTATTTTCATCGTCTAAACCATAGTATTCGCCTAATAGACCGGTGATAGTCATTAACTGTTTAATGTCTTCAGGTTCCATTCCCATGAGAAACCCAGGGTTTTCCATGCTTTTAGTTAATTGCGTCGCAAAGTTTTTATTTTGCGCATCTAGCCGATCCCAGGTTTCTTGGCTTAAGCCGGTCAACCACCCATCGGTAGATTCTTTAGCTGCTTTCCAATCAATTGTTCTATTAACACCTTTCATGCCACCGGTAGCTTCTTCACTACCCATAATGCCACTCATGCCGTAACCTTTTTCATTAAGGTCAGCAACATCGCTAGTATAAGCCTGTAACCATTCGGCAGTATTTTCTGGATCACTTATGCCTAGATCCATACCTAACGACTTAAAATAACCGACGCTTTCTTCATTCTTTATGTTATTAAGCTTTTCGTTGAGCTTGCCATCAATCTCTGCATAAAACGCAATGCGTTTTTCTTCCATCCAAGCATTTATTGCAAAACCACCTGCAGCAACTGCTGCACCAATAACTGCTATTACGCCAGTGAATGGATTAGACAATGCAAGCTGTAATAAAGGTATTGCTGCTGCGCCTGCAGCACCACCTATAGTACTAAAATCTGCTGCGTCTAATTCCGCACCAAAAGCTTCAATGATACCGTCTTTGTCTTTATCAAGAGAAGCAAATATTCTTTCGCCGATTGCAGATCCTGCCCCAGCTGCAGCAAAAATTAGTCCAATTTTGCTACCAAATATTCTACCAATGTTTCCCCAAGCTGCAGCGCGACCCAGAGCGCTACCAACACCATCTGCAAAATCAACGTCTGCACCTAAGTTTTCAAGTATTCTACTAATAACTCCACTTAAGAATCCTTCTATTGGCCCTGCTAAAGCAACAGCTAAACCTGCACCAATAAGGTTCTTAAAGTTGAATAGTTCTAATCCTGCAACACCGAATGTAAAAAGTTTAGCTAAAAACTGAGTCAATTTTGACTTATCACCTGTAGCACCTTCTGCTGCAGCCTCACCGGTGTCTAATTGTTGTGGAGTTGTTTCTGCAGTTGGTTTCATGCGCAATAGATCAAGTTCTCTTCGACGCGTCTCTTCGCGCTCCTTATCGAGATCTAGCTGATAAGTCTGGATGTTGTAAATCGATTCGAGAAAACTCGATTGCATGATCATCTGTCTTTCGATGCTCGTGAAGAGTCTTTCGAATTTTGCTGAGTCAAGAGTAACTTGGGTTGCCATGATTAGCCCTTTTGTTGTTCTTTTAGGGTTTCGAGATGATCAATTAGCATAGATGTATATAGATCACGTTCATAGGGGATCATTGAGTCTATATCAGATATGGAGTATTTATGATGCTGAGCCAACGCGAACACTAATTGGTAATAACCGCTTAGAGTCATGTGACTCATGATTAGATAAAAAAAGACTCCATACCCTCCACCACAAATACCCTTTTGTTGCCGTTTTTGTTAGTGTATTCACATTCAAATCTAAGCACTGGTAGAGTATCAAAGAACTGCTTAATGTCGCCAAGCGTCGAATTACTTAACCCGTCAACAAATGCAATCAACTCTTCTTCCGTATACTCATTTGTTAAATAGACTGAACCACCTGATTCAATTGATGCAATGCAAGATACCATGATGTTAAACATTGATTGTTTATTTTTTGCTTTGAACAGGGTCTTCAACTCATTAATGGTCGGGTACCTCATTATCAATGCACTATCGTCGTTAATCTTAATGACATTCTTATGATCAGGTTTAAACTGAACTTTTACATCTTCAATGTTTACGGTCAGTGAAACTTCTTCCTTAGTGTCAGGATCGCGAATCTTAAAGTCTACAGTATTGTTGACAGACTTAGCTCGAATGTTGATCATAATGTATTCTAGATCAAACATAGGAAGGTTTTCCGGGTCTATATCATAGACACAGTTTGCAATGATCTGCTTTATTGCTAATACAATCTGATCAATATCTTTTGCTTCTTGCGCTACTAGGAGAATCTTTTCTTCTTTTACAGTGAAGGGTCTATACTTTACTTTCTTGCCCGTTGAAGGGACTTCCAATTCAAAGAGCGGTAGCTCAATCTTAGGCAATGCCATTATGTAACCTCATTAGAGTGCGTTGTAAATTGTGTTGATGTTTGTCAACTGAACGATTGCGTCTTGGATGCTTCTTGGGCGTTCGACTTGAGCGATCGCCTGGCCATACGAGTTGATAGCACTGATGTACGATAAGACGCCGTTCTGACGTGATAGGTCTGGACGAATGGAACCCCACTCGAGCGCTTCGGTCGTCATGTAGTCATACTCGAACGTGACCGGAAGTTTCATGATCTGGTCGTTAATCTCCCACGCGACGTTCACTTCGCCGATGTTCATCGGATATGCCTTAGAGAACTTGTACTTATAGACCTTCTGTGTATCATTTGTTGAGAACACAAAGATCTCGATTGTCGCTGCGTAGTTGTCGTGATATTCAAATTCGTATGGAAGCTTGCCCTGTGGATCTTCGCGGACTGCGCTGCCGTTGTTATAGTTGAAGATCGACTGCATCCAACGATGGAAGTACTTGACGACGCCGAACTCTGCGTCCACCATGAAGATCAGAGGAAGTGTCGACTCATTGAACTCGACTGGTCGTTTGTAGCTCTTACCGTAACCGTGCTTCTTGTAGTCAACCATTCCGAACTCCATGCCCGGCAGTGAAGCTGTGTCACAGAAGAACGACAATGTGTTTGAATCGATGATCGACCCAAGAGTGTTGTTGAGTGAAGCCGGAACAGTGATAGTCACATAGAAGAGGCTCGACTTCGCTAGGCCCCTTGACGCAATCTGTGATCTAAATTCGTTGATGTTGAACGCCATGATAGTGACCTTATACGATGAGTTTCTTTGAGTCTGCCCAGACCTTTTGCTTCGTTGCACCTTGGAAGCGTTCGAGAGGCAGGAAGAGTGATATGTCCCACTCCGATGGATAGACATATAGAAAACGACTCCGCACCTGCTCGTTGAGGTAGTGCTTCACGCAAGGAGCAAAGTACTTAAACCGAGACGCACTGTTGAGAACGCTGTAATTCAACTTCAGCCTTGTAGTCTCATCATACTTCTCGTTACTCGCTACGTCGTATAAAGCATCCATTAGCTTAGCTCGATACTGTAACGGAAGGTAGTGCATGTTGAGTCCCATGAATCCGTTCTGAACTTTCTTATATGGGAACACCAAAGGGAATCTGTCATAGTAAGGAAGCGTAGCTTTGTGCTTTGGATCGTAATAGTACATGTACATTGAGCCGATCATGATTTGATTGGTCAGACGTTCAGTGTCTGACTTCATAAGGCTGCGTTCGTCAAGTCTTTTGTATGACTGGGCTGTGTCACGATACCACTGGCGCGCATCTTGAGTACGTGCTGGCAATTGCCCCGCACGAATACCCTTCGATAACACCTCATCAAATATTCTTGCCATGTTACTTTCCGAACAGTTGTTTCTCAGTCAGAATTTGAAACGTCCAGCCACGATCTACACAAAACTCTCGAGCTGCTTTCCACTTGGCCTCATTAGTTCCCCAAGTCTTCACCTCGTTGAGATAACGTCTGCTGATGTTTCCCTTAGCGGTGAGGCGATTCTTTGGTTCTGGAGGACGAGTTTGGGCGTCGGGTTTTACTTCGATTAGGACTACTTGTTTCTTTCCATCTGTATTTATCTGTTCTACGTAAACGTCAGGGAAGTATCTGTGCCATTTCCCGTCTATAGGTGAGATGTATGGAATAAAGAACTCTTCACTTGCCCATTTTTGTACGCTGGGGTGTTGATCAAGGTAACTGAACAGCCTAAGCTCCCAACTCGATCGGTAGATGATGTTAGACGGGTCACCCTTATACTTTTGAGGGTTCTTTGGTCTGAACTTTCCTTGATAGTACGTAGCCATGACTTACCGTATAAATACTTAAAACTCCACGTATTTATAGGAATTTCCTAATGGCAAACATTGTCGTACCAGCAGAAACCATTATCAATAACGCAAGAAGAGCTATTCGTGGTGGCTCAGAGAACCTGCGTTATCCTGAAGAAGTTGGTTCTCACACGATGATCTTTAACTTCAAAAGCTATTCGGCTGCACAGAATGGTCGTGGCACTGAGAATGTTTCATACACTGAGGTTCCAGAAGGATCCATTTGTCTTCCACTTCCAAAGTCGCTGCAAGAAAACACTTCACTCGACATTCAGTCCGAGAAGCTCGGCATCACTGGATCTGCTACGCGTGATTTGTACAGCACAATGAAAGGCGGCGCGGACTTCAATGATCTTGGAAGAAAGCTCGCCGACAATTTGGCCGGAGCAGTTACAGGTGCTACGACTGACTCGATAACAAATTTCGCGATGTTTGCATCTCGAGCAGGTCTGAACTTCCTATCTCCCTCGATTGAAGGTGGCCTTGCAGTAGAAACTGGAACTGCATTGAATCCGCATCAAGCACTCGTCTTCAGTGGTGTAGGTGTTCGACAGTATCAGTTTGATTGGACGCTTGTTCCAAATAATGAAACCGAAGCTAACCACATTCGTAACATCATCCGATCATTTAAGAAGCATTCACTACCTACGTATGAAAGTGTGCTGGGTGGACAATCACTTCCCGATGGTCAACGAAACGCATCTCTGCAATTTAGTGGAACTCTGTCAAGAGGCCTCTTTAAGTATCCGAGCATGGTCGACATCTTCTTCACTGGACTTGATACCGAACACTTCCCAAAGTTTAAGACAGCAATGGTATCTCAGATTCAAGTCGACTACACTCCACAAGGTGGATTTGTGTTGAACAAAGGGCAAACCGGTTCTAAGCCTTCTGTTGTGAATCTCATCGTCAGCGTCATTGAAGCCGACATTCATACATCACAAGACTATTCAGGCGAGTAACACATGGCAAAGTACTTCAGATATTTCCCTACTATCACGTATGATGATCAGCGAGTAACTGACATCACTCGTCGTGTTAAGATCAATGATACTCTCATGAATGATCCGTATCTCTTTCTGCCTTACACACTCAATAACGATGATCGTCCTGAAGACGTTGCTTATTACTACTATGGTGATGTGAATAAAGTGTGGCTCGTCTATCTTGCAAACAACATCATTGATCCTTATACCCAATGGGCATTGAACAACGAAGACTTCGAGAAAACCATTCGTAAGAAATATGCAAAACATGTTGAGACCACGGCAATTGCATCGAATGTAATCACTTCAGTTGGTCATGGCTTTAAGACTACTGACCCAGTCCTATTCACCGGTTCAATCGTTGGATTGACTACCGGCACACGTTACTATGCGATCCGTATTGACAACGACACCTTTAGCCTTGCATCATCGATTACTAATGCTAGAAATGGAACTGCTATTACTCTTGGCACAGTGACCGGTAATCAAGTGTTTGATCTGTATCTAGATGAATACTTCACTTCAGAGAACATTGATTCTAATGTTGTGCATTGTCAGAATGATGTCGATCAAGAATTGCGCATTACATATGATACGTACAAGATGGATCCAAACATCATTCAATCTGAGTGGACGGTCGTTCGCATTTACGAATATGAAATTGAACAGAATGAGAATCGCCGAGTCATATGGCTTGTCAATAAAGATTATGCTGCTCAAGTAGAAGCGGATATTGCGAAGGTGCTGAATGGCTAATCTAAATCAACCCGGCTCATATACGCTCAAGACATTCAAGCTTTGGAGTTATGACCTGACCTACAGTGTCGACCTAACGATGTCGATGCATAGGTTTGATATCACTGAGTCGATGTCAAATGGTTCAATCCGTGGATCAGCGCTTATTGTCGACTCAAACGGAATTCTCGATTCATTCGCAGGCGGACAGGGAATTGACGGCCAAGAGCTTCTTGAAATCGTGTATGAAGACTACTATGGTCTCGCACGGCAAGAGCTTTATGCGGTCTATGCAGTCGACAACATTAATTACGGTGACGAAAAGAAACCTGGATTCTTGGCTTACACAATCTACTTCACTTCACCACATAAGTTCTTTTCTGAAGACTCTCGTGTCCAAAGAGCTTACACCGGCGAAAAGATTAGTACATATGTAAAAGATCTTTATGCTGAGTACATGCGTGGTAAGATTCCTACTCAGATTTTGAATAAGTTTCCATTCGCAGACAAGATGTTGACCGTTGAAGATACGTCAAATGGTCGTAACATTGTCGTGCCAAAGATGAATCCTGAAGGTTCCATGCACCTATTTTCGCGTAACGCTTGGACGGATTTGAATCCACTGGGCAATGGTGAGTCATCTCAGACTTTCCGATTCTTTGAAGCACGTGATAAGTTCTATTTCGCTACAATCGAATACATGAGATCTTTGACTCAATCGCCATTGGTGATGGGCACTGGAAGTAAGCTTGAGCCTGAGAGAGGCATCCTGAAATTCTATCGCAACTATTATGCTTCGGTTAATCCAGAGGCAGGTGTAGCTGCTATGCAATACATCATCAATGTTGACTTTGGAACAAAGGTAAATACTATTGACTATTTGGTCAACGGTGCATATAAGAGAAGAACATACGAATTCGATCTTGCCACTATGAATGTCAATGACTATTTGTATGATTACACTACACAAAATAACGATAAGACTCTTCAGCCAAAGCATTCAGAAGACTTCATAAACAATCACATGAAGAAAGAGAAAGAAGTCTTTATCTTTAACGCAGTCGATAACGCTGGCAATGATATGCACTATCAAGAGTTATATACGACTAAGCCGATGTACTTTATGAATCAGAACAACAATATGATTAATGTAGTCATCTATGGTAGAAACGATCTGTTTGCCGGTAGTACAGTTGACATCACTTTCTTAAAACATGTCAATGCAATGAAAGACGCGCCAACTATCGATGAAGAGAGAAGTGGCGAGTACTTTGTCGAAAGAGCACAATCAATCTTTGATGGTAACGTTTATACTCAAGCATTAGTATTAACACGTGGTGGAGTTACAAAATGAGTTTTAATCCTGAGTGGTTTATCGGTGTTGTCGAGAAAGTTGAGGCTGCCGGAAATGGTCGTCTTAAAGTTCGAGCGTTTGGCTATCATCCCGATGTAACTGCAAATGAAATCGCTACGGATGATCTGCCGTGGGCGTGGATCGTCAACACGAACTTCAACAAAGCATTCATGTGGCCAGAGGTCGGGCAGGTCGTCCTTGGGTTTTTTATGGATGGACGAGACGCTCAAAGACCCATGATCGTTGGTGCGGTAAGCGGTGGCATCTACACTTCAATGTCTCACGATGTCGGTGGAGTCGTTGAAGTTCCTGAGATTGCTCCTATCTCAACTGATGCAATGGATCCATGTGATGCTTATAACTCATTGCTTGCAACAGGTCTCGATCACAATCAAGCAATCGGTGTTCTCGTAAATATGCATCGTGAATCTGGTCTTAATCCGGGCGTCTATGAGTTTGGTGGTGGCGGTGGTATTGGCTTGTTCCAATATACGTATCCATCGCGTAAAGAAGCATTCACTAAGGC
>JACCDH010625355.1_pt1 | contig 12834 bp, 12 predicted proteins | sample 7442481 | NCBI WGS metagenome assembly JACCDH01 (sample SAMN15323433, study PRJNA562643) | freshwater metagenome | isolation source: river surface water | place: USA:Blue River Watershed | collected 2017-08-15
GTCTGATATAGCGTATCGAGTCACACAAGAAGATGCAACTGAACGATCTGGTACGAGTCCGCTTGATCAGGAATATGGTCGTGGTGTGTATGTTGATATCGTATCAGGTGAACCATTGTTTTTATCAAAAGATAAATTCGATTCAGGTACGGGCTGGCCATCATTTGTTCGACCTATTAGTGATAGTGTTGTGACATTACACGAAGACAAAAAATTGTTTTCTACCCGGACTGAAGTGCGATCACGCTACGCTGATTCGCATCTTGGCCATGTCTTTACCGACGGACCAGCCGATCGTGGTGGTCTGCGCTACTGTATGAATGGGGCAGCGTTACGTTTTGTTCCGGAAGCCGAAATGGTTACTGCAGGGTACGAGTATTTAGTTGGTTCATTGTAAAAAGTATGAAGCGTCAACACCGTAAGATGCTAGCAATACTTGGCCTCGTACTACTTGGCGGTACAGTGATCTGGTACTTCAATCTCAGCCAGTGGTTGTCGGTTGAAAGCATTACTGCCGTCGTGACTAACTGGGGATGGTACGGTGGGTTAGCTTTTATTGGTCTGTATGCGATTGCTTCTGTGCTATTTGTACCGGGGACACCGTTGACAATTTTGGCAGGCGTGTTGTTTGGTCCGGTGTATGGCGTCGTCTATACCGTGATTGGTGCTACGATCGGAGCGACATTGTTGTTTCTCATTGCCCGGTACTTCGGGCGCGGGGTAGTCGCACGGTATCTCGCCAATCATGACCGCCTGCAGGCATACGATGTGCGTTTGGCCGAAGAAGGTTTCGTGACGGTACTTATTCTTCGGTTCATCCCGCTCTTTCCCTTTAATGGATTGAATCTCGCTCTTGGTCTGACACCAGTCCGTCTGCGTACGTACATGCTAGCGACGTTTCTCGGTATTATCCCCGGTACCGCCGCGTTGGTATATTTTGGGTCAGCACTCGCGACAATCAATATTTGGCAGATACTGATAGCGGTTGGAGTGTTAGTTGGATTAACCTTTAGCGGTAAGTGGCTCGCCACACGATACAAATAGTATGCATAAAAATAATAGATTTGATTTGATTGTGATCGGTGCCGGTGCTGGCGGACTCAATGTCGCTGCATTTATGAATAGCATCGGCGTACGGGTACTCCTCATTGATAAAAGTGCCGACCATATTGGCGGCGATTGTCTCAATGCTGGCTGTGTTCCGTCAAAAGCTCTGATCCATGTCGCCCGGCAGTTCCAGGCTGGTCGATCTATCAAGTCGTACGGAGCGACACTCGAAGGAGAGGTCGATATAGTAGCGGTTATGGATTCGATCCGAGCAAAGCAGGCAGTGATTCGCGAACATGAAAGTGTCGAGTATTTTACCAAGAAAGGTATGACGATAGTGCTTGGTGAAGCTCGTTTTGTTGGCCAACGTGAAGTCGAAGTGGCTGGTGTTCGATACCATGGTAAACGAATCGTAATAGCCACTGGTTCACGACCGCGACCTCTCACCTTGCCGGGCATAGAGGCAGTGGCAGACGCTGGTCGACTCCACACGAATGAAACTATTTTTAAGCTGACGACCTTACCAAAACGACTGTTAGTGATTGGCGGCGGACCAATTGGTGTAGAGTTGGGGCAGGCTTTTTTGCAGCTTGGTTCAGCCGTGACCGTCGTCACCACTGATGAAACAATTGTTCCGCGAGAAGACAAAGTAGTGTCTACAATTTTGGCGAGGGCATTAGAAAAAGAGGGAATGGTTATTGCTTGCCTGCAGCAACCGACCCGGTTTGCGGAGGGAAACATTTTGGTCACTACTGATATGCGTACACAAGCTGAAGTGTCGCATACATTTGATGCTGTATTGGTTGCAATTGGCCGCGAGGTGGTGACCAAGAGTCTAAATCTCGAGGCCGCTAGTATCAAGGTGAATGATCGGGGAGGGATAGTGGTCGATGCTTATTTACGTACCACTAATCCTGCCGTGTTTGTGTGTGGCGATGTAGCTGGTCAGCACCAGTTTACACACGCAGCCGAATTGCATGCTGGGGTCGTGATACGGAATCTCTTGACGCCGTGGAAAAAGAAAAAGCTTGTGACTGACACGCTGTCTGCCGTGACATATACCAGCCCAGAAGTGGCTACCTATGGATTATCACCACGGACACTCACTGAACGTGGCATTGCGTTTACTACCCTTGAATCTACCTTTGCAGACAGTGATCGAGCAATTACTGACGAAGCGACCGCGGGGTACACCAAGATGTATATTGATACCAAGACCAAGCGGATACTCGGAGGTACGATGATTGCGCCAGAAGCGGGGGAGTTGATTCAAGAATTAATCTTGGCAACTAGTAGTGGTCTTTCGACCAATGCCATCTTCCAAAAGATTTATCCGTATCCGACCGCCACTAGAATTAATAAAATGGTGGTGATGAATGATGCACGTAAGCGGCTTACACCGTTTGTCCGTAATGCACTACGCTGGCTCTACCGAGTGGGGTAGTACGGGATTTAACCCACAATAAGAAACACCGCCCATAGGCGGTGTTTCTTATTGTGGGCGATGAGGGATTCGAACCCCCGACCTTCGCAGTGTAAATGCGCTGCTCTACCAACTGAGCTAATCGCCCTTCATTCCTAGTTACCTAAGATTGCACTATACTACCTGTTTTTAAAAAAAATTCAATAGGACAGTACTTTTATGTATACTAGTACTCATGATTGAATTACAGGCGATTGTCAGTGGTCAGGTGCAAGGGGTGCGGTATCGTGATTTTGTGCAGCAGGCTGCAACTGAGCTCGGCCTGGTTGGGAAGACGTACAACCAAGACAACGGTACGGTTTTGGTGATTGCACACGGTATGCCAGACACACTCAAAGAATTTGTCGAATATCTACATGAAGGATCACTATTATCGAGGGTGGATGGTGTAGCGGTAGAGTGGCGCAGTGTCTCTGGCATCTATCATGACTTTTCAATTATGAATCAAGTATAGTTATGTCTCTTACTACTTTGCAGTGTGTTGGATTTATTATGGATGGGAATCGGCGATGGGCGACCGAACAAGGTTTACCGACTCTCGATGGGCATAAGGCGGGCGAACGAGTGTTTTTTGAATCATTCGCTTGGCTCAAGGAATATCAGATTCCGCATGCGGTGTATTATGCATTCTCGACTGAGAATTGGAAACGCAGCGAGATGGAGGTGGCGTACCTCCTCACGTTATTTGCACATGCGCTTGAGGCGGTAGAAGAAGTAGTGTTGCGAATTGTCGGCGACCGTAGTTACTTTAGTGACGAACTACAGAAAAAAATGGCAGACCTCGAAAATCGTAGCCAACAATTTACTGGAGGGACTACTATTTGGGTTGCCTTATCGTATGGTGGTCGAGCAGAATTAGTGGCGGCTACAAATGAGGCAATTACTAATGGGATACCCGTGACTGAAGAAACATTCGCACGTTTACTGTGGACAGCTGGTATGCCTGATCCTGATCTCATTATTCGCACTGGTGGAGATATGCGCTTGTCCAATTTTTTGCCATGGCAATCGGTATACAGTGAACTGATATTTACCGATACATATTGGCCGGCATTTACGAAAGACGAATTTACGCGTATGCTGGCAATATATGGAGAACGCAAACGCCGTTTCGGCCGCTAAAGAAATTATTGATCCGATTGTTATCTTTGAAGATGATGCAGTTTTGGTGGTGAATAAACCCTACGGTATGCTCGTCCATGAAGACTGGCAAAAAGCCGATCGAACCTTGGTCGATTGGTTTTTGGCACGTTGTCCCGAGGCTCAGGGAGTCGGTGAACAGACAGCCACCCCTGACGGCAAACCGCTCGAACGTTCGGGTGTAGTACATCGACTCGACCGCGAAACCTCGGGGGTCATGATACTAGCAAAGACTGCCGATGCTCATGCACACCTGAAGGCGCAATTTCATGATCGCCTGGCCAACAAAGAGTATCGTGCCTTTGTGTACGGTCGTATGCATGAACGGTGGGGAACAATTAATCGTCCCATTGGACGTAATACCCAGAACTTCCGCCTACGCTCTGCCCAGCGCGGAGCCAAAGGGGTCTTGCGTAGTGCGGTGACCGACTGGGAGCGAATCGCTTCTGGCGAATACGAAGGTCAACCGTTTTCGTATGTAAAGTTACAGCCAAAAACAGGCCGTACCCACCAATTACGTGTCCATCTCAAGGCAATTGATCGACCAATTGTGCAGGATGTATTGTATAGTGGCAAATACCCAGAACAATCAAACAACCTAGGACTCGATCGTTTGGCATTACATGCGCACATACTCGAGCTCACACTACCTAATGGCAGTCATGAGCGCTTTATCGCCCCTATGCCCTTTAGTTTTGATGAGGCGGCTGAGCGATTAGCTACCGAGTAGCCAAAGAGTGCCCCGTGTTGCAGAATAGGGTTCTCTGTGGTAGATTAGGGCACGTTTTACACGGACAAATCCTTATTATAGACATTTATTATGAATACAGCATTACAGGGCGTGATCATTTCGCCAGTACAGATGGCAGACCGTAAAGCTCTTGGTATCAAGCCAGGGGATACGGTAAAAGTACACCAAAAAATCGTCGACAAGGGCAAGACTCGCTTACAGGTGTTTGAGGGTATCGTGCTTGCACGTAAGCATGGTGACGAGGCAGGAGCTACCTTTACCGTACGTAAAGTATCAAGTGGTGTCGGAGTCGAGAAGATTTTCCCACTCTACACACCGCTTATCGAAAAAATCGAAATCGTGAAGCGTGCCAAGGTCCGTCGTGCCAAGTTGTACTACATCCGCGAAAAGGTGGCTCGCGAAATTAAGCGTCAGATGCGTCGTATGTCATTGGTATCAATGGCTACCGAATCAGAAACTGATGCGAACGCTCGCATTGAAGCAGAAGCCAAGGCAGTAGCCGAAGCAGCCGCTGCTGCTGAAGCCACAACAATCGCTGCTACAGCGCCAGACATCGCTCCAGACGCCCCAGTTGCAGACGCTGAAACAGCGACCGCACCAACTGAAGAAAAGAAAGACTAATCTCATTTGAAACAAAATGCCAACCGAATCTTTGGTTGGCATTTTGTTTGTATATTATTGGTAGACCATATACACCAGAGTTATGTTATTCTTATGTCTATGGGGAAGCGTGGTCCAAAACCAAAACAAATTGTTAAGATTCGTTGGTCTGAAAATTTTGCATACGCAATTGGACTTATTGTGTCAGACGGTAACTTATCAAAAGATGGGAGACATATTACTTTTACTACAGTTGATTTAGATTTAGCAAATCACTTTATGGAGGCGCTTGATATCTCTGTCTATATGCGTAAAAAGTCTGATCAGCGAAAACGTGTTTGCTACGATCTTCAATTTAGTGATGTTTGCTTTTATCAATTTTTAAATACCATTGGAATTACTCAAAATAAATCAAAAACCATTGTTGCAGTTGATGTTCCTGATCAATATTTTATTAGTTTTGTAAGAGGAGTTTTTGATGGTGATGGTTCCGTTCATAGTTATTACGATAAAAGATGGCCCAGTAGTTACTTGTTTTATATGAGCTTTGCTTCAGCTAGTTATAAGTTTATAGTGTGGTTGCAAGCAATGCTTAAAAATAAATTAGATATTAATGGTCATATTGTAGAAGCAAAATCAAGTTCCGTTTTTCAGCTACGATACGCAAAAAAAGAATCTTATATATTACAGTCCGCAATATATCAAAATTCACCAGTTTTATGCTTAGCACGAAAACGCTTGAAAGTTTCCAAAATATTGAGTATACTCAGCCAATCTTAAAAAGATACAGATGCCCAGGTGGTGAAATTGGCAGACACGCTACCTTGAGGTGGTAGAGCCCGTAAGGGTGTGCAGGTTCAAGTCCTGTCCTGGGCACAAATACAAAACACGCACCTTGGTGCGTGTTTTGTATTTGTCTGAGCATAGACACTAGCTACTTTTGTGCCATTGCCAAAGACCGACCCCAAAACAAATGATGGCGACAATTATGACAGAAATGAATCCCTCGCTGTTGTCGATCGTTTTAAGGTTAATAAAATAGGGGAGTACTAGTGCGTATATGGTAGCACCAAGACTCGCCCAGACTTTTACCCGTAGGGAAGACAGAAAGGCTGTGCGTGGTGTATGGCCGGCAACCACATCAGCTACTTCTTTGTTGGCGCGAAAGGCTGGATACCAGGTCGTCCACAGGTTGTCTTTGACTATGGTTGGTGGTGCTGCCAGTGCGAGCTTCTTTATGAGTCGAGCGGTGACATAAATATTGATGATTCCAGCCAGCACCCAGCCGGCGAATACTGCACCAATGGTACTGAGAAAAACCCAGGTGCCACCAGATTGTGCCACCATCGCAAGGATAAGTACCAGGGTAGATCCTGGTAGGAAATTGCCAATGATATATAGTCCTTCAAAAAATATGGAAATGAAGGCGGCTATGAATATATAGTGTGGGGGTATACTTTCGACAAAACTGACCAATTCTTCGACCCCTGGAATCGCGATACCATATATACCTAATCCGCTGTAGAGCAGCAAAACCATACCGGATACTATCCAAACCAGTGCACTCCGATGTGTATGTAAAGACATGTTTGTATTGGTATAACACGCAAATGATATACTGTGTCCATGCAGTATACACTTCCAAAAAATTATGAGCGAGCTTTTAAGGATGCGGATATTCGTGGGGTATACCCAAATGAAATAAATGCTGGCGTAGCATATAGCGTAGCGCGGGCATTTGTAGAGCTTCATGGCTACACATCGGTCGTAGTTGGCTGCGATATGCGACTGTCTTCACCCGAGTTACATACGGCCTTTGTGACGGGTGTGCGAGCTAGTGGAGCCAAGGTGATTGATATAGGACTGGTCGCAACTCCACAATTGTACTTTGCGTCTGGCTCACTGGATCTACCTGGTGTCATGATCACTGCTTCACACAGTCCAAAAGAATATAATGGCCTCAAGCTCGTGCATGCGGGTGCAATCCCGTTGACCAAGCAAACTGGCCTCGCTGCTATTTTGCGATCCGTGAAAAAGGGCATATGGATTGATGCGCCGAGGTTGGGTGACGTGACAAAAAAGAACATTGATAGTGCGTACCAAAAGTTTGTCCTCGCTGGCGTAAAACCAAAGCGCTACACTGGTCTACGGATCGCTACTGATATTGGTAATGGTATGGCGCATGACATCGTACCGCTCTTGGCAGCCAAGCTTCCAATCCATTTTTCCACTTTGTTTGCACGCCTCGACGGTCGATTTCCTAATCGTGATTCGGATCCAAATCTCCACAAAAATCAAATTGCCCTGGATGCCATGTTAGACACTGGTGGATACGATTTTGGAATCAGCTTTGATGGTGATGCTGATCGGATTGCCTTTCTTGATGAGGCAGGTAATTACGTCAATAGTGCTGCGATTGGCGCATTGATAGCTGTGCGTATATTAGCTCGTGAACCAGGAGCAATAATAGCAAGTACTAATCTAAATAGCCGTATCTATGGCGAAACTATTACAGCAAATGGTGGGAAGGTAGTGATGGCTCGCACAGGTCATACTTTTGTGAAAGAGGCGATGCGCAAGCACCAGGCCGTATTTGGTTGTGAATATTCAGGACACTTTTTCTTCCGGGATTTCTTTTATACGGATTCGGTTGTGTTGACACTCAGGGAGGTGCTCGACGCGTATGTCGAAGCCAAGGCACAAGGCCGGACATTTGGCCAAATGATGGAACCATATCTTATATATCAACAAACTGAAGATATTGTCATTAAAGTCGCTGATAAGGAGGTGGCTATGGCGGCAATTGCAGAGTATCTGCGGTCACTAAAACCGCAGCAGTTAAAAAAGTTTGATGGGTACTTTGTTGACTTTGGTGATGTGTGGGGAGCTGTCAAAATGAGTGTGACAGAATACGCGGTAAAGCTGATGTTTGAATCAGCTGATAAAGCCAAAGCCAAGCGGTTGCAAAAGCAGATTGCGACATTTGTAAAATCTATCAGCAAAAATACCACCTAATACAAAAAGACTCTGCCATAGCAGAGTCTTTTTGTATTAGTGCTTAGAAGATTTCATTTCGTCACCCAGTGTTACAAACAACTTTGGGGTGATGAGTTGACGTTCGTAGAGTTCATGGAGGACAGTTTCTTCAATCTTATGTACCCCACAGAGTGCTAGAGAGCGTGCGAGTTCGTCGTAGCGGCTCTTGTGTTGTACTTCAATTTCTTTCATCTTAGCTTCTGATTTATTTTTGAATTGGGTGTACAGACCGATGACTCGAGTGAGTACTTCCGAAGAGAAGATATGTTCAGCCTGCTCGGTACCAATCGCATCAAGCTCTTTGAGTACCTTGCGGGACACAATACTCTGTGCGCGGTAGTACATGTAGAGATGATCAATTCGCTCGGTAGCGGTCTCAGTATGGATGAGTCCACGGACAAAGTTGGCAAGTCGGTCGAAAATATCTTTACCATCTGTGTGCATAGACATATCTGGATCGAGGTTACCTGATTCGATTGACTCAAGTTGTAACTGTAATTTACCTGAGAGGTGTCTAAAGACCGGTTCGTTTACTTCACCATGCTGATAGAGTTCCTTGAGATGCTTCTTTTCGATCCCGATAGCAAACATACGGAGTACTCGTTCAGTCAGGTCGCCGGCAGTTTCGTCGCGTAGTGCCTGGCAGTTCTTTTCGAATTCGCTATCGTGTGAAGCGAGTAGTTCGGCGGCGACTGTAGCATCAATATAGCCACGGTTCTTGTACCGTTCTATACGGTCGCGCACTTCATGATGAATGAGTGCCTTGGCTTCGAGTGATTCCACTTGTTCAATCGGAGTTAATAGATCGAGCTTTAGTCTACGCATCAGGGTCTGGATTGTTGGCGCCTTGATGAAGAGGGTAGCCGTAATACAGCCGACAGTAATAGCAAGGAGGAAGTCTTTTGGACTCGTAGCGAGTGTCCAACCTTCTACGGTGAGATCATTGGGAATAAGTAGTACCATCGTCACTGCGAGCGCACCACGGAGTGATCCCCATGAGAGGAGGTGCTGCCATGCCATAGGGACTTTTTTGTCTGCACTACTCACGGCATTGAAAGCGCCGATCACAGGGTAGATAGAAATCGCCCGGGCTACCGCTACTACGACGATCGTGAGCGCAATGATTCCGATCATTGAGAGACTGAGCTCGGTAACTGAAGCGACAATCACACCAATCAAAATAAAGATGAGTGAGTTGGCCAAGAAGGCAAATTCTCCCCACAACTTCTCGACAAATTCTTCGGCCTTTGGGTTGATTTTGCTACGACCGTAATTACCCATGAGGAGTGCTGCGACTGTAGTGGCAATGATTGGTGATAGGGGAAGGTGCAGGTCTCCAAAATGCAGATGGTGCGAAGCGATTTCGGCACCAATAAAAGTAATGTGCGCGAGTACTATAGTGAGTGTGATACTCGCCGTTTCGTTTTCGCGTGCCAAACCAACCAGCTTGGCAAAGATGCCTCCGACAATCACACCAAAGATGATTCCTCCAATCATCATCGACAAGAAACTGACTGAACCTTCAATGATGGTAGTTGCGCCGTGGTAGCCATGAAGCACAATATCAAGAAGCACCAAGAATAGAGCCACTGCCGTAGCATCGTTGAAGAGACTCTCGCCTTCGAAGATGAGTGACAGGCGACGCGGTGCTCCATACTCTTTGAACAAGGCCAGTACCGCGACCGGGTCGGTAGCAGAAATCAAGGCACCAAACAGCAACGTGATCATGAATGGTACAGGATATCCAATGGTATCAAGGAGGAAGTACAAACCACCGGCGATCGCCAATGTAGAGACCACGAGTCCGACGACTGACAGGATCATAATGATCCAAGTATCTTCCACCATTCTCCGTACATTAATATTGTACGCGGACTCAAAAATCAACGTTGGCAACAATAAGAAAAAGAGTAGCTCGGGAGTCAAATGAAATTCTTGAAAGAACGAAAAGAACGAAAATTGTGATAATGCACCGATGATTAAACCGATAATAACCAAAAATACGGTGTGGGGTAATTTGACTTTACGAGCCCAAAAAATGGCTAGGCTGGAAATGCCGAGCATGGCAAAGATTGCGAGCGTGGCGTTGGCGGTTAACATATATATGTATACTAATATCTCTAAATAGACGGACACTATACTCCTGCTTGTTTTGTCTGACAAGCACCCTGATTGCGTATACGAATAAGTCTTTATTCAAGACTGAACGTATCCATAACTAATTCAATTGCGGTTGGCTCGGCCGCAATTAAGATAATGTCTGCTCCTGCCGCTAGTGCGAGACGACTCGCCTCAGCTGGTGACCACGTGTCTGCGATAGCCTGCATGCTCATATCGTCGGTGATAATAAGGCCATCAAATTGCAACTCGTTTCGTAGCGTGGTGGTAAGCCAATAGGGAGACAAAGTGGCTGGGAGTGGGTCAAGGTGCGGATAGACAACATGTGCTGTCATGAGGGCGGTTGGTTGGGTATTGGTAATGTATGTGGCAAAGGGTGCAATGAAGTCACTTTTTTCCTCGGGTCTGAGCGGTGAGTTTGGTAATACATGATGTGAATCCTCAGGGGTGTCTGGGTGTCCGGGAAAATGCTTGGCTACAGCAGTAACACCCGCCTCAGCGAGGCCATTTGTCATAGCGGTTGCCAAAGTAACGCTATTGGTAGGGAAGACTCGGTTGTACAAAAATGAATCAGGCTTTGTGGCAGTGTCGAGTACTGGGGCAAAGTTCATTGTAATACCGAGCGCTGCGAGTTCTGTACCGCGTATCTTCCCGATCCGGTACGCCTCTTCCGCGGTAGTGATCTGGCGCTGCCCGGTAGTATCAAAATCAGGTCCTCGCAACCTCGACACAACACCTCCTTCTTGATCAATAGCAATATGAAGCGGGTAATCAACGGCGGCTTGCCAGGCTGTAGTCCAGTCTTTGATGATAGACGCATCTTCAGGCGCACTCATAATAATGATGCCACCCAATTGGTATTTTTTTATAAGAGCGGTAGTGCTAGCGAGTGGAGTATGAGCCCAATGACCTATCATAAAGTGTTGACCGAGTGGGAGTGTGGTAACGGGAGCTGAAACATCCTCACTACTACTTTCTGAGAGTAATGTTTGTGTGTATTGCACCCCAACAAATAATCCGATAGTACACAGTATGGCAACCGTGAGTACAATGTAGCGCATTCTGCTAGTATAACCGACTGCATGTGTTCCTGTCACAACTTGCGGAAATACGCCTTGTAACCTAGCATAGTACAATGCGTAAGTTATGGAATCGACCTAATCTACCGGTCTGGAGTCTTGTCACCAAAGATGCTCGTGGCCAATTCAATATGAATATTTGTACGTATGTGACGAGTGTCTCTATGGAACCAAAAATACAACTCGTAGCAGTCTATGAAGGTACTAAAACTCTCGCTAATATTCTAGCTGACACCACTGCACCAGTGTTACTGCAGTTGCTGAGTGAAGAGTTGGCACCAGTAGTGCGAGTCTGCGGGCAACAGTCTGGAAATACGATTGATAAAATCACGAGACTACAAAAACGCTATGAGTTTTTGGAACATGATGGGATACCGTATTTTGCCAAAGCAGCCGGTGTGATGCAATTAGAAGAACTTACTGTAACTAACTGTGGCGGAGACCATCAATTGTTGACCGGCGAGGTGACCTGGTCACAAAATTTACATGACGTACCGCTACTCACTACCGAGTATTTAAAGACTAATAAATTTACTCGCTAACATATGTCCAATCGTGTGGTGTGGTGGGTGAAGCGTGATGCTCGATTGTACGACAACAGTGCTCTTACTGCAGCTGTCGCAACAGGTGCAGAGGTGATACCGCTGTATGTAGAAGAACCGTTACTCTACCAAGGGCCTGATTGGTCTCTGGTACATACGATGGTGTATCACGATGCGCTTGATAGCTTGGCCAAAAATCTTCGACATCACGGAAGTGCTTTATTTGTGCGCCAGGGTGACGTCATTACTGTGTTGCAACAGTTACATACAGAATTACCATTTACCGCTATCTATACGCATGAAGAAACTGGACTTGGTCATACCTATGCCCGTGATCAGGCTGTGGCAACGTGGTGCAAAGAGCAAGGTATTCGTTGGTATGAATACCAGACTAATGGCGTGACGAGGCGTCTACGCAGTCGGGATGATTGGCAACAAAAATTCTTAGAAGCAATGTCCGGAGTATTACTACCTATTCCTCGACACTTAGAATTACCAAAAGGCAGTATTCAATTGGCTGGTCGATTATCCAGTGTACCGACTCCACTGGTCGATCGCGTATTACCTCGTGTATCTGAGCGGACGGCACACGATACGCTGCGTCATTTTTTGCACACAAGAGCGATTGGCTATAGTGGTGGAGTCAGTAGCATGATGAAAGCGCCAACAGCTTGTTCGCGCTTATCAATCCATTTGGCATGGGGGACTATTTCATTACGGACAGTATTTCAAGCGACTGAGCGTCGCCTGGTTGAATTGGCTGATGATCCAAGTGCTGCACATTGGCGTCGTTCTATTCGGGCGTTTGCGTCACGACTATTTTGGCACAGTCATTTTGTACAGCGGCTCGAGGATGCAGTAGAAATGGAATATACGCCTCTCAATCAAGCGTTCACCGATGCGTTACCAGGAGTGATAGGGGATGAGGCAGAACGTCGACTCATTGCTTGGCGTACGGGTGTGACCGGATTCCCTGCTATTGATGCAGCGATGCGCTATTACCAAGCAACAGGTTGGCTCAATTTTCGCTCACGTGCA
>JACCDH010127192.1_pt1 | contig 12833 bp, 6 predicted proteins | sample 7442481 | NCBI WGS metagenome assembly JACCDH01 (sample SAMN15323433, study PRJNA562643) | freshwater metagenome | isolation source: river surface water | place: USA:Blue River Watershed | collected 2017-08-15
TACCCAGCGGTTGCACGTTGAACATAAATTCAACGCCTTCTTCACGGGCATTTTGCACTTCTTTGCGTGAACCCGGCATGTTGGCTTCATCGCGACGGTATGCACAAATAACCTTGCTGGCGCCTTGGCGAATTGCGGTTCGTACACAGTCCATCGCGGTATCACCGCCGCCGAGCACGACGACATTTTTGCCTTTTAAATCAACAAATGGATGCTCTGTCTGCCAGCCCATTAATTGGTTAATGTTGCCAATTAAATAGGGCAATGCCTCAAAAACACCTGGCGCTTGTTCATTGGCAAGACCACCCGCCATTGGCGTGTAAGTACCGAGCGCTAAAAAGACTGCGTCATACTCTGCCAGCAGGCTATCAAAACTGATATCGACGCCAACAGTCGTATTTAAACGAAACTCAATGCCCATCGTGGTGAAAATCTCGCGACGAAGCGCCAGTACGCCTTTTTCTAACTTAAATGGCGGGATCCCAAAGGTCAGTAAGCCACCGATTTCAGGGTATTTGTCAAACACAACTGGCGTGACGCCGTTACGAATAAGTACATCGGCACACGCAAGGCCGGCCGGGCCTGCGCCAATCACTGCGACACGTTTATCGGTCTTCACCACAGCCGATAAATCTGGGCGCCAGCCCATTTCAAAGGCTTTATCGGTAATATATTTTTCAATGGAACCGATAGTAACTGCACCAAAACCTTCGTTGATGGTACAAGCGCCTTCGCAAAGCCGGTCTTGCGGACAAACCCGGCCACAAACTTCAGGTAAGCTGTTGGTTTTATGTGATAACTCTGCCGCCTCAATGATTTTGCCGTCATTGGCAAGTTTCAACCATTGCGGAATGTAATTGTGTACTGGACACTTCCACTCACAATAAGGGTTACCACAGTCCAAGCAGCGGTCAGCTTGACCTGCAGCTTGGGTGTCGGTCATCGGTTGATAAATTTCAACAAATTCAATTGTCCGCGCGCTTAATGACTTCTTTGGCGGGTCAACCCGCTTTACATCGATAAATTGATAAACATTCTGTGCCATAGGTCCCCCTTACATCGCCTGAACTCGTAGCTCTGCTGACGAGCGGGCGCGGTGGCCCAGCAAACTATTTACATCGCTAGTTTTTGGTTTAACCAACTTAAATTGGCCTAAGCAGCTTTGGAACGATGACAAAATTTTGTGTGCACGTTCCGAGCCGGTGGCTTCAAAATGTTGATGAATAAGGCTACGCAAATGCTCCTGCAAAATTGGCGTGCTAATTTCTAAGCTTTCCACCAGTTCTGGGTTGATGCGTAAATCTAAATCTTGATGTTCGTCATACAGGTAGGCAAAGCCACCAGTCATACCTGCGCCAAAGTTAACGCCAGTTTGACCCAACACCACAACGACGCCGCCAGTCATATATTCACAGCAGTTATCGCCAGTGCCTTCAATCACCGCAATAGCGCCAGAGTTACGAACCGCAAAGCGTTCACCTGCGCGGCCTGCCGCGTACAAACGTCCACCGGTAGCGCCATACAAACAGGTATTACCGATAATAGTGGCGTTTTCTTTGGCAAAACTCACACCCTTCGGTGGGAAAACTGCCAGCTGGCCGCCAGTCATGCCTTTTCCGACGTAATCGTTGGCATCACCTTGTAATGACATGTGTAAACCGCCGGCATTCCAGACGCCAAAACTTTGGCCCGCGGTTCCGGTGAAGGATACTTCGACAGGCTCTGTCGCCATACCTTGGTTGCCATGCTGGCGGGCGATTAAGCCTGAAAGTGCAGCACCAACTGAACGGTCAGTATTGCGGATCGGTAAACTTAACCGGCCGCCAGTTTTGTAGCGCACCATATCGCCGCACTTAGCCACTAAGGTTTGATTAAGCGGTCCAGAATCAAATGGTGGGTTATTTTGCACGCAATACAATGGTTTTTCTGAGCTCACACCTGATGCTAGCAGGATAGGGGTCAAATCTAACTTCACTTGACGTGCAGTTTGACCTTCACGGCGACTCAGTAAATCGGTGCGGCCAATCAAATCGGTCAGCTCTTTAACACCCAATTGTGCCATTAGTTCTTGCACTTCTTGCGCGATGAACTTGAAGTAGTTCATTACCATTTCTGGCAGACCATTAAAATGGTCGCGACGTAAAGTCGCGTCTTGGGTGGCTACACCGGTGGCACAGTTGTTTAAGTGGCAGATCCGTAGGAACTTGCAACCCAATGCAACCATTGGACCTGTACCAAAACCAAAACTTTCTGCACCTAAAATCGCAGCTTTCACCACATCAACACCGGTTTTTAAGCCGCCATCGACTTGCAGACGGACGCGGTCACGCAGACCATTCTCCACTAAGGCTTGATGAACTTCGGCAAGACCAAGTTCCCATGGGCTGCCTGCATATTTCACTGAAGTCAGCGGGCTTGCACCGGTACCGCCATCGTAACCAGAAATGGTAATTAGGTCGGCATAGGCTTTGGCAACGCCGGTGGCGATAGTACCAACTCCAGGTTCAGAGACTAATTTCACTGAAATTAACGCGTCTGGATTGACTTGTTTTAAGTCGAAAATCAGCTGCGACAAATCTTCAATTGAGTAAATGTCATGGTGCGGTGGTGGCGAAATCAAGGTGACGCCAGGCACTGAGTAGCGCAAGCGCGCAATTTCGGCCGTGACTTTTTCACCAGGTAACTGGCCACCTTCGCCAGGTTTAGCCCCTTGCGCAACTTTGATCTGAATAACTTCCGCATTTACCAAGTAGTGTGGGGTTACGCCGAAACGACCTGATGCAACTTGTTTGATTTTACTATTCTTTTCCGTACCGAAACGGCGTGGATCTTCACCACCTTCACCTGAGTTCGAGCGGCCGCCTAAACGGTTCATGGCGATAGCCAGTGCTTCATGGGCTTCTGGGCTTAATGCACCAATCGACATGGCTGCGCTGTCAAAGCGTGGATAAAGTGCTGAAGTTGGCGCCACTTCCGAAATAGCAATTGGCGTTGCTGCGCTGGTGTTGATCTCCAGCAAGTCCCGAATATGCGCAACTGGTCGTTGATTTACAAAGTCAGCGTAAACTTTGTAATCTTCATAATCGCCACTGCGAACAGCTTTTTGCAGTGTTTGCACTACATCTGGGTTGTAGGCGTGATATTCACCATCATGCACATATTTCAGCAGGCCACCGTGATTCAATGGCTTGCGTTTAAGCCATGCCATGTTGGCGCGCATTTGCACGTCTTGTTGGAAATCATCAAAGTCTGCACCACCCAAACGTGATGGCACATCAGGGAAACATAAGTCCATGACCTGACGATTTACCCCAACGGCTTCGAACAAATTCGAACAGCGATAGCTGGCGACTGTCGAAATACCCATTTTCGACATGATTTTATAAAGGCCTTTATTGATGCCTTTTCGATAATTCAGTACTGCTTGGCGCGCAGAAATGTTGAGTTTGCCTTGTTCAACCAGCTGCTCCACTGTTTCATAGGCCAAGAATGGATAAATACCAGTAGCACCAAGACCTACCAACACTGCAAAGTGATGCGGATCACGGGTAGTTGCGGTTTCAATAATGATGTTGGAATCACAACGCAGTTGTGCATCAACCAAGGCATGATGGACACCACCTACAGCCATCGCCGCAGGGATAGGTAACCAACCTTGCTGAATACGGCGGTCTGTGAGGATCAACAACACAACTTTATCTTCACGCACTACTCGAATTGCTTCAGCGCGAATACGCAAGATTGCTTGTTCCAGTGTTTCCACCGTCGCATCGTAGTTCAACGAAATAATGTGATGTTTGTAGTAGGTAGGATCCGCTGATTTCAGCTGTTTAAGATCCGAGTACATCATCACTGGTGATTCAAATTGAATACGTCGAGCATAACCTGCGGTTTCTGAGAACACGTTATGTTCCCGGCCGATACTGGTTGCCAAAGACATTACATGAGCTTCACGTAACGGATCGATTGGCGGGTTAGTGACCTGCGCAAATTGCTGACGGAAGTAATCATAGAATGTGCGAGGTTTACGTGATAACACTGCCATTGGCGTGTCATCACCCATAGAACCCACGGCCTCTTGCGCATCTTTAGCGAGCACAGTGATGACTTGGTCGATTTCTTCATAGCTGTAATTAAACAACTTATGCATGACCAACATCTCATCGTCGGTAAATACGCGTTTGCCGATTAAATCGGTTTCAAACTGTTCGTAAGGAACTAAACGTTGGACGTTTTGGTTGAGCCATTGCCGATAGGTGTGACGGGCTCTAAGGTCGAGATCAATTTCATCGGAGCGCCAGATCTTACCGGTCGAAGTATCGACTGCCAGCATCTCGCCCGGGCCCACGCGGCCTTTTTCCTGCACTTCATCAGGTGTGTAATCCCAGATGCCAACTTCAGAAGCCAGCGTTAGTAATTTATCTTTAGTAATAACAAAACGCGCTGGGCGCAAACCGTTGCGGTCAAGGTTACAAGCGACATGTTGGCCGTTGGTTAAAACGATACCTGCAGGACCATCCCATGGTTCCATATGCATCGAGTTGAACTCGTAGAAGGCCTTCAGATCATCATCCATTACTTTGTTGCCTTGCCACGCTGGTGGCACAAGCAAACGCATAGCGCGGAATAAGTCCATGCCGCCGGCAAGGAACAGTTCCAACATATTGTCGAGTGAGCTCGAATCCGAACCTTTTTGGCCGACAAATGGTGCGGCTTGTTTTAGATCCGGCAGCAGTGGCGATGCAAATTTATATTGGCGCGCGCGCGCCCATTGTCGGTTACCAGTAATGGTATTGATTTCGCCGTTATGCGCTAAGAACCGGAACGGTTGTGCTAATGCCCAACGAGGCATGGTATTGGTCGAGAATCGTTGGTGGAATACGCAAATCGCTGTTTCCATCCGGATGTCGGCCAAATCTAGATAGAAGCCTGGCAAATCAGCAGGCATCATCAGACCTTTAAATACGGTTACTAAACATGAAAAGCTCGGGATGTAGAAATCGCTATCATCCGGTAGCTGCTCAGCAACTTGTTTTTCGACTCGCCGACGCAGCATATAGAGTCGACGTTCTAAATCGTGATCGCTCCAACCTGGCTGTGCGCTGACAAAAACTTGCATAATTTGTGGCAGTGATTCAAGCGCAATAGGGCCAAGCACCGATGAATCAATTGGCACTTTACGCCAACCGACTAAAGTCAGTGTTTCCCGAGTGATTTCGTCTTCGACGATCTGGGTGACAAGCGCAGCTTTAACCGGATCTTGACTTAAAAACAGCATACCTACGCCGTATTTTTTACCCAATACCCAGCCATTTTCCTCGGCAACTGCCCGGAAAAAGCTATCTGGCTTTTGCATCAGTAGTCCGCAACCATCGCCAGTTTTACCATCTGCAGAAATGCCGCCGCGATGTTGCATGCGGGCAAGTCCACTAATAGCAGTTCTGACGATCCGGTGACTGGCTACACCCTCTAAATGCGCAATAAGCCCAAAGCCACAGTTTTCTCTGGCTTGGCTGTGGTGATACAACGCCATGACACATCCTCCAACCTGTCTTAAAAGTAAATAAAAATTTATAAAAAGTGAATTAATATTCTTGTTATTCTAGTTTTTACGTCTGAAAGAAAATAACGGCATTACTTTCAAGGGTCAATGGTTGTTAGAGTTTTTATTCTATTTTTATTTGGACGTCTGTGCGTATAGACTCTACACAGGTATACCGATTTTTATCGAAAAATGCAAGCCAACTTTTGGCGAAAATCCGTGCGCTTACCAGAATCGATTTCACAGTATATTTCGTAATTAAATTACAGAAATTGGCTGTTTTGCGGTTTTTAGGCAGAAAAAAAGCTGCCGAAGCAGCTTTTTTTGTAGGAAGAGCAAAAAATGCTATGCGCTATTTATGCGCGATAACCACCACTGATACCTTTAGCGGTTACTGCAACAGCATCATGCGCATGCAGCGATTCATAGTGATTGACCCGCAGCCAGAAATCATCAAATTCGCTAAGTTGATTTAACGCATGTTTTAAACGACGAGCCGCGTCTTCGCAGAACATCAGGTTTTGACCGTTTAAACGAGCAAACTCTTGTTCGTCTGCGCGTTTAACTGCCGCTTGCACTGGCGTTTTGAGCGCGTCTTCAATTGCATCAATTAAGGCGATAATTGGGAACTCAACGAGTTTGCTGTTCAGCTTAACTTTTACTTCGGCAACCGAGCGTTGGCTGTGTGGTGTCGCCACAATACCTTGTGTGGTGCCTAACCAATCAATTACGACGTCACGACTGATTTGCTGTTGTCCGTCGAATTTTGCCACAAATGCTTCTTGAATAAGTTGGCGAGCCAGTGCAGCAGAACATGGGCAAGTTGACGAATAAGGTACTTTCAGGGTGAGCTCAACCTGCAGCTGTCCTGCCAGTACTTGTCCAGTAATAGTCACCGGATATGCTTTCCAGCCTTGTTTTTCGGTGATTAACGCTTTGCGGCGCAAATGCAGCTCAAAATCGAATTTTACGAAAGCTTGGTCACTTAATTCTTCGTGGCTAGTAATAAAACCGTCCAACAAATTGCACAAGGTCGCATGGCTTAAAGTCGACTCGGTCGACAGCTCATCCAACAATAAGTACAAACGGGACATATGAATGCCCTTTGCTTTCGGATCTTTGAGATTTACAAAGGCCTCTACGCTGGCGCTGACTTGACGCGGCGCTTCTGAGGCCAGCGCCAACATCAGTGGCACTTCAATATTGCTCATACCAACCCAATCTAAAGTGCCTTCAGTTGTGGCACATGAATGGTTGGCTATATCTGGCATCGCTGTCGGCATGAAATCTCCAGGTTCCGTCGATTACTACTACATCAGCAGGCTTATCGCTGAAAAAGGGCGGCATTTTAACTCATTGTGCAAATTTGTCTTATGAAAAATTTGCGTGAGACCAATCCATTTTTTCGAGCAATCGAGCCTGCGAGTGATTCTGGCCCTCTGATATGGCGCTTTGAATCCAATTATTCAATAGCTGCATACAGCGGCAGGTAAAATACCTGATTAAATCACTCAAGTATTTTACGCTTTATAGTTACGCGCTGACAAGAGCACTGGATCAATCCATCATGCGCTGGACTGGTTTTTAGCAATTGCAATAGATTTAAATTAGAAACATTACATTGACGATATTTCGCCAGCACGTTAACTAGGGTAAAATCGGCACTAGAAGTTTGCTCGAACGTCTTTATTGATAAGGCGTCTAGCGCTTATTGCGAAAATACATTCTGTAAAATCACAGCCAAAGAGACAGGTTTTGGCGGTAGTAGGTCGCGCTTCAGTGAATCGGCTTTTATAAAAGTTATTTATAAACAAATGATTGCAGCTGAATGCCAACTTCATTTCCATATGAGAATTATCTCTAATTGGCAAAGAAGTCAATACCAGTTAATCTATCGCAAATTTGTCGTAGTTAAATGACTACGGTTGTGGCCATGTAGGATATAACGATAAGAAGCCCCTATGAAATTAGCCAAATCGCGCTGGTCTTTACTGGCAATTGTTGCACTGTCTTTTTCGACAAGTGCAGCACCAGCAAAAAAAATGCCGTCTCATTCGATGATGTTGATCGGAGGCGGGGTTGATGTGTGTAGTACTTCACAGCAGTCTTCATGTCAGGCTAATGTTGAGTGGCCAACAAGTTTCCGTAAAGGCACATTACATCAATTAGATGACCGTTATATTGAGCTGATTGCTCAAGATGAAATTTGGAAAGGCGGCCGCGAGCAAGTCGGTAGCCAAGTGCAAGCTATGCTGAAATTCTTAAAGCCGAAATTGGCCGATAAGACTGTCAGCGAAAGAGAATTGACCAGACTTTGGCGTAGCAGCGACGTCGAAGCTGAAGGCGTTTGGGTTTCTGGACGTGAACTTTATAGCGCTTTAACCGAAGGTGAAAAGAACCTAATTCTCGATCAGTTGGAAGTGCTGCAAGCTCAATCCAATGGTAAGCGTATCGAAGAGTTCGTTAATTTCACTGCAACTCAAAATGAGTATTCAAAGCAGCTGTACCAACAATTTGTTGCCTTGGCGACAGAAGTGACGAAAAAGCCAAAGCCAACAGTGTTAGTGGTTACAGCTTCTGGGCGTGATCCATATGCATCTGTCGACTTTTATTTGGATTTATTCAAACAAGTTGGTGCTGAACCAATTTGGTTTCCGGTGAACTCGGCATATCAGGCAGCGCAAAATCAAGCCGATCCTGTTGCTGCTTGTGCGGATTTCCTAAATATTCTGCGCAAAGAGCAAGGCACGTATCAGCGCGGTCGGATTTATCCAGATTTAATTCTGAAGCAAAAAGAGTTTTGTACTGCCGGTCACAAGTCTGCAGTTGCGCAACTAAAACGTGCTGATGCAGTGTTTTTCAGCGGTGGTGATCAATCGCTGCTGTTAAAAGCTTTGAAAAACAAAGACGGTACTGATACGCCTGAACTTGCGCAATTACGTCAAATGTATGAACGCGGTGAAATCATTATTGGTGGCACCAGCGCAGGTACGGCAGTAATGGCTGGTGGCAATTATCAAGGCAGCAGTTCAGTAATGATCAGTGGCGGCACCAGTATCGATGCGATTTTAAATGGCGCTAAGCCGTTAACTCCGGAACTCATTGGTTGTGCGGCAAACAATACTTGTGGCGCCGGCATTGCTGAAGATACCTTAACTTATCAACCGCAGGGCGGCCTTGGCTTATTTAGCTATGGCGTACTCGATACTCATTTCTCTGAGCGTGGCCGTCAAGGTCGGTTATGGCGTTTATTGTTAGACAGCGGTTCGCGTTTTGGTTTTGGTATTGATGAAAACACAGCACTATTAGTATCTTTGCAATACAAAGGTGAGCAGTTGCTAAGTAGTTTCACAGTTGCTGGAGAGGGTGGTGTGTACGTCGCTGAAGTTACCAGCGAAACTAACAAGGTTGATAACAACTTTGCTGGCTTAATGACGCACTATTTTACCCAAGATGACCAGTTCTCTATTGTTCAAGGTCAAATTCTCACTGAATTTGCTCCTTGGAAATATGCGCAAGGAGATAGTCAACAACTGATGGTTAATAGTGCTGATTTGTTTAGTACAGACACTTATCGCACCATGACCAATTTGTTCTGCACTAGCCAAAGCCCGCAAGCTGTGGGGCGATTTGCTGCAGATGGTCAAGACTATCAAGTGACAGTGCGACGGGCCAAAGGTTCTGCGAGTCGGCAGGGGGTTTATAACCTCGGCAGTACCAAACGTTCATACTGTTCGTATCGTAATTTTTCAATTCAGCTTAACATCGCGCCTTAAGGCGACTTAGGAGCAGCTGCAATGAGTCAATACCCGGTCCGATACTGGGTTCGACAATTAGCCTCAGTGCAAAAGCAATGGGGCTGGTTGCAGCTGTTTTCTCTTGCAGTTCTGTTTATCTTAGTCACTGCCGGTCTGGTTGCTCTTGCTTTCAGTTTGACTATTCACAACGCCGTTGATTGGAACTTGGTTACCGGCGCTTTGTTATTTGCCGCAGTATTTTCGCCTCCTCTGGTTTCAACTTGTTTGTATTTGATTAAACACTTAGATGCGACGTTATCCTATTTGCAAGATTCTGCTCGGCAGGAAAAATTGCTCAACGAAAACCTGCAGGAAAACATCAGACAACTGAACTTTGAAATCGAAGAGCGGAAAAAAGCCTTTCAAGCTAAACGCCGGGCCATTGACGAGTTACGCAAAGAAATCTCCGGCCGGAAAAAGACGCAAAAGGAACTTGAAGAACAAAGCTTATTAATGCGCTCTATCGTCGACAGTTCGCCCGACTTATTCTATTACCGCGATGAAACCGGACGTTTCGCCAGCTGTAATAAAATGTTTGAGAAACTGATCGGCAAAACTTCAATTGAACTGATTGGCAGATATCCTTCAGAGATTTATGCGCCGGATATGGCGCCAGCTGCCATTTTGACCGACCATGAAGTTTCGGTAAGCCAAGCAGAACTGACCGTTGACGTTGAATATGTGACCCCTGATGGCCAGACAATTTGGTTTGAAATGCGTAAAGTCCCGTTTTTCGACCGCCAAGGCCGCTATATCGGATTACTAGGCTTTGGCCGTGATATCACCTCACGTAAACTTGCCGAACAAGCCCTTGAACGCGCTTATCTGGATAAAGGGAAATTCATCGCGACCCTTAGTCACGAGTTAAGAACCCCGCTTAACGGTATCGTCGGTTTGACTCGTCGTTTGCTCGAAACCAAACTGAGTCAGGAACAGCGCAGTTGGTCCAACACGATTTTTAGCAGCGCCGAAACCTTGGGTAATATTTTCAACGACATCATCGACTTGGATAAAATCGATCGCCAAGATTTGGATATCGTTTATCAAAGCATCGAAATCGACAAGTTTATTGGGGATATCGCCAACTTCGCTGAATTGATTTGCCAGCAAAAAGGCCTGAAATTCAAGTTGCAGTTGCTGGGTGAACTCGACGGTTTCTTAAAGTTGGACCCAACCCGTGTTCGGCAAGTTTTGTGGAACCTTATCAACAACGCGGTAAAATTTACCGCTCGTGGTCAAGTGAGTTTGACTGCGGAATTTAGTCAAACTGCTACGCCACAACTCAAATTCCAAATTACCGACACCGGCATCGGTATTTCTGTCACTGAGCAGCAACGTATATTCGATATGTACTATAAATCCAGCGATGGCCGTCGGTTATCGATAGTGGGTTCAGGCATCGGGTTATCGGTATCAAAAGCTTTAGTTGACGCCATGCACGGCGATATTAGTGTGAGCAGCCAAATCAACCAAGGCTCCACCTTTACCGTGGAATTGCCAACTGAGGTCTTATTAAAACCTGAAGCGACACCAGCAGTAGTGTGCCCAAGTCTAACTGTGTTGCTAGTTGAGGACGTGCCGCTCAATGCCGAAATCGCGACCAATTTATTAGAGCAACGAGGCCATACGGTCGTTCATGCTGAAACCGGTGAGGATGCTCTAGCGCTGCTTGAGACTGAGGATGACATTGATTTGGTGCTGTTAGACATGCAATTGCCAGATATGACTGGTGATCAAATTGCGCGATTTATGCAGGAAGAACCGCACTTAGCACAAATACCTATTGTGGTGCTCAGCGCTAACGTGCGAAAAGCCGAAGAGCAATTGGCAGGGATCCAAATTGCTGGTGCGTTGGCTAAGCCAATCAACACTAATAATCTTGATCAAGTCCTTGCTGAGCTGTTTGCACCTAGTTTGATCCGTAGCCAACAAAAAGCGGTGGCTAGCGATGAAGACGCTGTTTTGGACCTAAACATCCTGCAAGATTATCTGCAGTCGCTTGGTGTGAACTCGGTCAAACGCAGTATTCAATTATTCCAACAATTACTGCCTGGTTATATCAATAAAATGGTCGAAGCGGCGACGCAACAGCAGTTGCATGAATTCCAGGAAGCGGCGCATAAATTAAAAGGCGCAGCTTCATCAGTAGGGTTGTTGTGGGTTCAGCAACAAGCCAAGGAGTTTGAACTGAATGAAACGCCTAAATGGCAGAGTGTAGAGCGGCAACTAATTGAATTTCATTTAACTATTGAACAACATCTGAAAGTTCTGCAAGAGTATGTCGCTGCAGAGGCTAATGAGTAGCTATCGTAATTGCCGCCACTTGCGATCACCGCTAAAAATTACTGTACCTTTGTATTCACCTTGCTGAAAGTTCACCCGATTAATTTGTTTGGCCAAACTATCCTGTAGCACGGTTTGTTGCATTTCTAGCTTAGTTAAATCCTGTTTCTCAGTTGATTCTTGATAAATTTCAACAAGCTGAGGTGTGATTTGGATACCTACCCATTGCAGTTCAACCACGTCGTCACCCTGACGTAGTTTGAAATGTCGCTCAATATAGTGCCGTAACACGGCCTCATGCTCAGGATGTTCTAGGTTAATCGCTAACTGTGTTTGAGCCATTAATACCGCCGTTAGGTCGTGCAACGTATAACTATGCACGATCTCCAATTTCCCTGATTTAGGGTTTGTTTCAATATTAACGATACTTTCAAAAAAGGTATGTGAGTAAGCGAATTGACTGAATGTAAACGTCAGCACCAAGAAAAAGCCACGCACAGCGAGCTGCTGTGCGTGGCGAATTTTGCTAAGACTTACTGCCATCAAGGTTGCTCGTCCGTTTTGGCGTCTTTATCGGCTTTTTCATCTTTGGCAGGTTTTAATTTTTCATTAAAATCCTTCATCTGATTGTCGCCTTTTTTCCGTTTGTAGAGCTCTAGTTTGCTATGCGCAACTTTGCGTGGCCAACTGTTGTTGTTGACATCAATATCGGCGGTTTCCCAATGTGGATCTAGCTCAATCGCCACTAGCTCTTTATCAAGAATAAGTAACTTACTGACGTTTTTACTGTTTTTACGCCAAATTTCCGCAGGGATCCGGACTTCTTCGGTAGAGCCATCTTTGAATTTCAGTTCAAGAATAATAGGCATTACTAATCCGCCGATATTGCTGAACTCTAGTTGATAGGCGAGTTTGTCATGGCTTAATAAGGCTTTTTCATAGTCTTCGAGTTTTGCCATTGAACTCTGATACTCATTTCTATCAGCATTGGTCACTTCAAACTTCGCATGCTCGTTGTAGAAATCCTTCAACTCTGGTTGGGAATCCAAGCGTTTTGGTAGTGATTTATTGCGTTTTTCACTGAGGGATTCAGGTTGTGCAGCCTCCTGACTTTGCTCCCAAGCCTTTTCTGTTTCTGGATTTTTACTGTCGATATGCACTAGTGTCACTTTATCTAATGCAATATCTACTGGATCTGTCGTGTAAAACCA
>JACCDH010688626.1_pt1 | contig 12833 bp, 17 predicted proteins | sample 7442481 | NCBI WGS metagenome assembly JACCDH01 (sample SAMN15323433, study PRJNA562643) | freshwater metagenome | isolation source: river surface water | place: USA:Blue River Watershed | collected 2017-08-15
AAAAGCTCGCTAGTATTGATATAAGAAACTCTCAACCATACTTTAGTTCAAGATTATTCGATTTAGACTTCTGGGACAACGCCAGACAAAAAAATGACGGTTTTGGAGTTGATTATAAAGTAGGTATTAAGGATATAGTAAGTAAGAGGTGTATTATTAGTATAAAGGAAGTAATAGTATATATTATGATCTGGAAAAGTAATGAAACTCAATATAGGAAAGAGTTTGACAAGTATATTACACTCTTATTACAAGGGCAACTATATGAATACTTCCAACCTATACTTATAGAAGAATTAGGTCCAGAATACATAGACAGAACCCTAGTTAAAAGACAAATACTTATGTGTCTATATTCTGATAACAAGTATTTCAAACATGAAAAGGCTGCTACCAAGAGAATCTTCAAACAACACTTCCCAAATGTATACGATCTATTTGCCACTATCAAACAACGTGATAAAAGGCATTTATCTTGGATCCTACAGCGGATAGAAAGCATGGCTATGCTTGAGGTCATAACTAAAAAGATAGCTACAGAGAGGCCAGAACTGCCATTATTTACCATTCACGACAGCATAATGACAACCGAAGGAAATGAGGGATATGTAGCCGAGATATTAGAGTCAGAACTCACTACTTTGATCGGTTATGCCCCAACACTTGAATTAGTAAATGATAACAAAATTAGCCAGACCAAAGAAGAAACAAATACTAAACAAAGCTATACCCTACCTACAGATTTCACCCCCTGTTTTTACCCTATATACGAACAAGGTTTAGAACCTTTGCTTCCTAAATAAAAATTTAATGAAACAAAAAATCACAGTAAAAATTGGAGGGGCTTGTCCGGTAAATCCTAATGGAGAAATGCATTTTGCATACATGATTGAGTACCAAAATGGCGATGTTGAGTCATATGTTAATGTTGTTGAAGAAAAATTTGGAAATTCATTGAATACAGCAGAATACAAAGCTCTTAATTCGGCGTTAGAAAGGCTTATTGAACTTAACTTAACTAAGAATGAAATTGAAGTTCAAACTACATCAAGCAATATATTAATGCACCATATGAACATATTCAAGCCCAACCAAGGTTTTTACTTAAAAGAAGCAATAAGAGCCCAAAAAAACTTCAAAAGGTTCTTAGATATCTCCATAATAAAAATTTACAAGCCTGATAATGCAGAGTTAATGTTACTAATTAAAAAATAAAATAGAAAATACATAGATTCATAAATGGAGTTAACCAAAGTATATAACGTATAATAGATTTATTTAATTCAAACAAGCAATCATATTAAATTAACTACTAATTTAGTATAAAAGCTAAACAGATGGATAAGTATATAATTATAACAGAAAATGATGAATCACATTGGGATGATCAAACTGGGGTTAAATACCATTACCCTGCAAAATACAAAAATAAAATACAGCCCGGCGCAAATGTAATCTATTACAAAGGACGACTAAAAAATCCCAAATTCAGTTCTAAACGTTTGTCAAATGAACCACATTATTTTGGAGCGGGCATTATTGGTAATATTGAACAACAAGAAGGTTCAACTAACTTTTTTGCAGAAATTCTCAACTTTAAGCTATTCAATGAAGCAGTTTCATTTAAAAATCAAGAGGGATATATAGAAAAAAAAGCGAATGATTTCAACGGTAATTACTTCAGGGGTAATGGAGTTAGAGAGATTTCTAAGGATGAATTTGATAACATAATTTCAAATGCTGAACTTTTGGATCAAACATTAAATGACCCCGCTGCTGAATATAACTTAACTCATACAAGCAATATTAGTGAGGGTAAAAAGATTGCCATCTATACTACTAAATATGAGCGTAGTAAACAGAATAGAGACTTGGCGTTAAAAATACATGGATATAGCTGTTGCATTTGCTCCATAAACTTCAAGGATAAATATGGTGTACTTGGCGAAGGATTTATACATATCCATCATGTAAAACCACTGTATTCACTGGAACAGGAAGTAGTTATCGATCCTAGACATGATTTAGTTCCTGTTTGTCCGAATTGTCATGCAATCATACATAGGAAGAAAGGTGTAATATTGAGTATTGAAGAAATGAAAAATATTTATAACAAAGAATAATTTTAGAGATTAAATAATAGATGAAATAAACAATCACCTTATCTATATTCTTCGACTAAATCTCGCCCTTATACTTTCCCCATATTTGCTACAATCCAGAAAATGAAGAAAAAACCAATAATGATAGACAATACTACGATTTTATTCGCGACTCTAGACCACCAAAAGGTTTCCTCATGAATATCTTGAAGGATATATTCTCTTTTTTGCATATCTGACATGTTATTGAACTCAATCTCAGTCAACTTATCTTTTTTATATTCTAGTTTCAAATCTTATTTATTTTGTGTTTGAAATAATGCTCTTCATCCTAGCTACCTCACTTATCATTGAAGTAAAATATTCTTTAATTCTACTTCTTGACTCTATTAAACTTGAATACATAATCAAGTGTTGATATGCTAGGCCCTTGTTGAACTTTGGGTTTGATTTTTTATCAGAAAACAATTTTTTTGTGGTTTGATAAGCTAAGAGTTTATTATTGTAAGGTGAAAGCCTTAAGTCAGAATAAAAATATCCACCCTGATTCATTATCAAGTTTAATTCATTTTCAGAACTTAAAATTATAGAGTTCTTAGTTACATTAATCTTCAATGAGAAAATAATATCTGAAAAGTATGAAAACTCGTTTCTAACATTAACAACATAGAATCCGTATTCATTTGTATTAAAGATTGAATTATATGTATTTGAAAGGATTTCTGAAACTATAAAGTTCCCATCTTCAAAATGGATATTGTCGGGGAACAACAAAGTATCAGAAAATTTAAAAACCCCTTCAGTTTTAGAAAAGTTATCAAAATCAATTCCTTTATAAAATTCCTCATTAATTACATCTAATTCAGAAACTTTAAAATACTTTATAGCCAAAAACAACTCATCTTCAAGTGCATAATTATATTTGAATCCATTGAAAGACTTATACTTGTATACCTCTGATATATTAAGCTGTTCATTGTTTTGATTTTGAGCAAATGAGAGCTTACACATCAATATCAACAGTAGAGTAATAAACCTATTCATTCTATCTATTTTTTGTATTTGAGATTTCTATTACATAATCAGAAAAATACTTCTTTATTCTTTCTCTTGTTTCAAGTAAGGATGAGAGGTAAATAAGATGAGTATAAGCTTGTTTATTATTAAATTTAACTACTTCAACGTTTTTTTTTCTGGAATCATTGAAGGTTTCATAATCTAAGTAATTATCTATAGAATATCCAAGTAAATGGGAGTTATATGGTCCTATGACTTTGGGGTCTAAATATGAATATGATGATTTAATAGGAAGATACAGTTTTTGGTTAGCAGTAAGGGTAATATAATTCTTATGAACATTAATTTTTACACTATAAACCAAGTCTGATAGGAATAAGAATGAATTTCGTACATTAATAAAGTATAGTCCATAATCATTTGTCTTGAATTTTCTAAAATAGCTATTAGATAAAATGTCAGATACTATAAAGTTACCATCCTTAAAATTAATATTATTAGGGAAGATGATTGTATCAGTGTAATAATAAAGACCGTCAATTTCAAATAAATTATTGGCAATGTTTAGATCTAAGTTACTATACACGTCTTCAGTTAAATCTTTTAGTTTGTTTATTTTAAAGTTTTTTGCTACCAATTGACTTAGATCTTTGTATGAGTAATCATAACTGAACCCATTATAATTTTCATACTTATATAGGCTCCTAGTGTTAACTACCTCGTTAAATGAATTATAGACAGCGACATTCGCAACACCAGCAGCTACACCAACAGCGACATTTCTCAATATTTCATTTCCAACTTGCGATTTTGATTTGAGGCTAAATAGAAGGAGGAATAGAAATAGCAAAATCTTATTCATATTAAGGTTATTTAAAAAGCCCAATTAAAATCAACTTTATTGATTTTTAAATAAATATCTTTCTTAATACCACTAAAAATACCATTACAATTTAAAGCAATTCTCTCTCCTTTTTCATTTACGATATCCGTAATAGTATTAAGATAAATATCTTCACTAAAAATTACAAACCCATCTTTATCAATAAATCGGAAGATTAAGCGATCATTATAATTAGGGAAGTTTGGATACGGAGTAGTGGCCTTAAATTCTATCCCGTGTTCATCAACTAAATCTGCAGAAAACATATATAAAACTTTTCCGTTTTCAAATTTTGACTTTAAACTAATATTATGTAAACCAATATTGTCTTTATTCTCAATATTGAAAGTTTTTACTTTTGAAATAGAATCTAATATTTTTTTATCGATTGCTGCTTGAATTATTTTATCATTATCGTTTTTTAATTTAGTGTACTCAGACTTTGAATAGAAATAAACAAATGGTAATAAAGTCAAAAATATGATTAGTAGAATTGATTTTATAGTAGTCGCCTTTTTAACAAATTGTTTAAACATGGTTTTAAGTTTTAAGTATTAATATTCAATTTTACATTTCCTTCTTCCTAATTTAATTGCCGAATCTTCGTATATTTTTTCAACATTAGTAGAACAAAACTTCAATCCTCTACAGTTTTCAGATTTATGATAAACCTTAGATGATTGTCCTTTGCATATATATACAATTGATTGAGGAACTTTATATGACGAGAATACCAAAGTGATTAGTGTGAAAATGATTGGCTTTTTAATACTTTTTATTTTATTGATTTACATTTTCAATTCCTTCATCTGATATTGATTCTAATTTAATTATAATTGTTTTATCTACCTTTTTCTTTTCTTTCTTTACAATAGATTTGAAATCCTCAATTATAACACTTTCCATTGCAATTTTTTTCACTGCGTTTTGAATATTAATATCCTCAAACTTTATATTATGCTTCTTCTTCAGTTCTTTTTGCAAAAACAATACTACTTCAGAGGAGAACAATAACTTGGAAAGATTTTTTGGAGAAAGTGCCGAGTGTCTGTCCCACAATGTCTCTAACCCTTTTTTCAAAACTGAATCTTTATGCAAGTATTGTAATTGTTCAACGATTCCCTTTATATTAGACAAATCTGACAAATTCAATGAGAATATCAATTCATGAGAAATAGGTTTTTCAAATAAAACTTTATATAACTCAAATACTTTACCATTTGTTAATAATACAAAATCAATTCCTTCGTTCGCCCCATAGTTGATTGATTGTCTAAGATGGTTTGAAGATAAATTTAAGGATAGTGCTTTTACTTCAACTAAGAAATGCCTTTTACCTCCTATTTGGATAACATAATCAGCGTAAGTCCCCTTGATCATATACTCGGTCTTAACTTCTGATAAAGTTTCATAACCAAGCATCTCAGTTAGAAAATGATTAATTAGTAGGCGAGTTCCACTTTCATCTAATTCACCTAATGGTTTATCTAAGAACTTCTTCTTATACTCTTTAATTGATTGTGTGAACTTTACTTGTTTTTGCGTTGATAGCATAATTTTAGTTTTGAATAAAATAATTAAAAGCAATATATTTTTAAACCTTATCTTATACAACTATAATCTTAGATACAAAAAGTATAGATGTAGCATATTCATATGGTTATAAGTCCGTGAAAGTATCATTTTCATGTCCAAATCCAGATATAGAAATTGAAATTAAAACAGAGCTCTACTATATCTGTTCATATACATTTCTAAATCTTTTGTTTGATTATTCTCTTTCATCAGCTGAATAAAGAAAAAACCTATCTTTTTCGTTCTTTTCATCAGGATAATAAAAAATAACAGCTTTTGATAAACTCAATGCGCCTAAACCATTTTTTGCTCTATATTTTGATTCAATGTCAATTTTACCTATCTTATCCTTTGAAGTAGAATTAATAATTTTTAAAATTGAGTCTCTACTATATCTCAAATCTACCCCCTCTTTTAAAAAATGACTAGCCTCTTTTTTATCATGTGTTTCATAGAATTTTGCCATTTTAAACTGATGTTCAATATCTGTTTCTGAAAAAAACAACTCCATTTGTTCATTTAAAATCTCAACTTCAGTTATAGTATCTGAAATTCTTGATACAATCTTTTCATAAGACTTGGGGTCTTTAAGCTTTGGTATTAACTCTGTTTTAATGAAATTGTCACATTCTGACAGAAGTAATTCTTCCGAATTAGGACTGCAGCTAACTATTGAGCTTCCTAAAAAAATTATAGTAATCAAAGACCTGAATAATTTATTCATAAGCTATATTTTAAAAATATCTTGAAAATAATGATTCTTATAATATGCCCATTCAGTATAAATACTGAATCAGAATAATTGAAAAAAACTATAAATTTGCAAAAAACATCAAGAATCCTTTAATAGGTACCAACCGAGAGCGCTACTCCACGGTGGTAAAATGATGAGGACTTACAGTCAAAATCTAAAGTAATCTCCCCGTTCATTTTGTTGATGTGAATTAGAAATTAAACTTGATATCAAGAAATAAAATAGAACCTGAGAAGAATCATTATTCATACTAAAGGATTATTATTCTAGAGTAGAATTATTGGGTATTTACAACCACACCTTCTTTGGATCGCTCAAAAATGCATGGCCATTGGAGTCCTACTATTACACTCAATATACTAGAAGATATCTTCAGTCACTTAAATATGCTTTAGATAAAGTTAAGCTAGATATTTTCAATAATATAGAGCAAAATGATATTGACCAACTAAACGAGTTTATTACAAAAATAAAATAGATGTATTCAAACAAATTAAATCAATCAAAAATTGATAATATGCAACTTGAACAACAAATTAATTACACTGGACTAAAAATATTTCTTAAAACCTTTGATAAGTCATCTTCAAATATAGTTTTAGATAAATTTTCACATCCTAATCCATCATTTAAAACTGTTCATTATAGGATCAATTTATTGAAAGATAAAATTGAACATGTATTCAATTTTAGATTAAGTTTCACATACATGGCATTATGCTCAATCAGTCCAATTTCTGGCATACTTGTTAATAGCCTAGATTTACCTTCAGACACAATTAAATCAAATGAGGGATGTTATATTGGCACTGATAAGCAAATTACTCTCAAGGGCGAGATGGAGTTATTTAGAATGCTTAAAATATACTTTAGTGTATATAAATTTATATTAGACTATCCAGAATTGGTAAAAGAGTTCTACTTCGATTGTTTAAATGTTGCCATAGAAATAGACCCTACTGTTTCTGGTGATAGATTGGATTCAAGTAGACACACTAGATATTACCATCATTTAAAGCTTAAAGTAGATAAATTCTTATCGGGATTCAATCAATACAGCTTTTCAAATTTTTATGACACACTTTACTCTATTCAATCATTTGTTATAAATAATCGAATAGATTATGGAAAAGTTTAAGAATTAATGGAACATTTTGTAAAAAAGATGACAGAAGTAAAAAGAGATAAGCTGCCCGGTAATGGATTCGCCAATCTTTTGAGAATAGGATAAGTATTTATATTGGTTGCTTGATATAAAATATATCCTGTTTCTAAATCTTCACTTTATAATGCTGCTTTTTGAGAGTTGAATTATTTATAGCACATTCTTTAATTCTTAGAGATTTCTCTTTTTTGGAAAGACTATTAAACTCAATAATTTTATCAAAATAAACAAATTTTTCTTCGTTTCTAGGGAAAAATGTCCCGAAAGAGTTATCAGTAAATATCTGAGCAATAATATAATTTGAAATAAAGAATAAAAGAAAAAAAATATGTACTTCTTAAAAAGTTAATATGTCTTCTGTTATATATGATGAAATAGATTTTGTCAATCAACGCTTGGGTAAATATTTATATATATTTCAAAGGTTAGTCATATTGTTTTACATTAAAGTATTTCACAATATGATAAGTCATATTGTATTAATAATTTGACTCTTCAAACACTATTTTATTTCGATCCAATTTAATGACCTTTTCTTCATTTCTTTCTCCAGATATGTAATAATACCGCGCCCACTCATCATCAATTTGTTTTAAGAAGGCTTCCTTAATTCTTGAACACTTTTCACTCATAGAGTTTGAATATGGATTCGCAAGCTCTTCAATACTTGACCTAAGTGATTCATAATTAGTCCTTGAAGATACTCTGGAGTAGATATCTAAAAGCTCTTTTTTGTACTCAGGAAGATCTTTAAAAAATATTCCCTTAGGCTTACTTAAAAAGAATAAATAAACCGTTTTCTGAAGTGGCGTTAATTTAATTTCTATGTTATAGTCTTTAAGATAGATTCGACCAATTGGCGATATTATTAATTCACTGATTTTGGGCTGTATATTAGTGTGTAAGTCGTTCAATATTGACAACATTTTTCCTTCTAAGCCCAAGCGTTCGGGGGAAACCTTTTCAATCAGCGAAAACATTGTTTTTATTGTTTGTACTTTGCCGTTATTTAGCAATAGCGTTTCAAGTTCTCTTTTAAAACCGCTACTTACCTCAATAGATGATTCTAGTGATTCTGTTTTGATTTCATCGACATCAATATTAGATTTCGATTTTCTGTATTGTATTCCTTGATATCTTTCATCATATGGTTTTGTTACTACCCATAAGTAATGATAAATCGCCTCCTCTATGTCCTTTGATGTTTCTTCTGGCAAGTAAAATACACTGTAATTGTACTCCTTTTCATTTCTTTTTTTTAGCTTAATAAAACAAGGGTTATCTAAAATATCACCTTTAAAAAGGTTGCCAATTATATTGTCCCTTAGTAATGTTTCTTTAATTTCTGACACCCCGACACTTGTTTTATTCTTAGGGTTCAATTGTGGAAAATAATAAGATATAATATCCGATGCATCTTTTAAGTCTATCGTATCTAAATCTCCTAAATATAAAAAGTCTAGCCCCTTTTTATTCAAAGCCGTTTGAATCTTGTCTTTATGTTTTTGAATGTACTCGTTTATCAATGGCGTAAAACGAGGTTCATAATATACCACTATATTTTGTTCGGGTAATAGTTCCTCATTACTAACTAAAAAATCAGGCAGATCTTTAATTTCTTGTGTCCTTGGGTCAATTAAGGAAACTATGCTTTTCTTTTTTGCTTCCTTGGTTTTTGCAAATTTGAGTATCTGTGTGTATAAGTATTTATTGACACCCATGATTGTCTCTAGCATCTTATTGGCTATTCTGAAATTAAATTGATGTTGAATTATTGTTAAAATGATCAAGGGAATGACTATTACGATTATAAATGCTGCAAGAATAAAGCATAGTTGTATAGCTAATATCTTGTTTATCATTCGCATAGGTATTGCTTTTTATATTGTTTATGAAATAACTGCAAGCTTGCAAAAAGCTTATGTATCTGTTATTACTTATGATATTTGATTTAAATATAAACAATATGAGAGTCAAATTCATCATCACGCTTGTTATTTTCATAGCTATAGGAAAATCAATATGTGCGCAGATAACAAGCGAGCAATTTTTTGATACAAGGATCAAGAAACTACTTGATTCGGAAAACATAAACTATTCAATTACGAAAAATGGTAATTTTAGAATCAACTTGGTTACTCAAAAAGATCCCAAAGAAAGAACCCAAGCAGTAGTAATTTATTCAAAAAAAGAGTCATATCTTGAATATGAAATTTTAAATATAGAAAGCACCGCATTTAAGATTTCCAAAAACAGTATTAAATTATCGATATTAACAGATCTGCTTAAATTTAATGGGTCCTCAAAAATTGGAGCATGGTCAATTTACGAGTATTCTTCTGATCCAGATTATTACTCTATAAGTTATGAAATTAAAGTTGGATATAACATTAGTGCTGCTGATTTAGTTTCATTGTTCAATTATGTCGGATTTCAAGCGGATGCAAAAGAAAAATTATTCGGAAATGGTATTGATGAATATTAAATGACTAAAAACTTATTAAAATGATAGAAATAATATTTTATTTGTTATTCATATCGCCAATAGTATATTTAGTATCTAAAAAAAGAGCGATGAGTTTTGGATGGGGTTTGTTTTTTAGTTTTTTTTATACCTTAATTCCCGGACTGATAATAATTTTAAATAGTGGGAAAATAGGATTTTCAAAAAAATATATAAATAAAGGGGGGAATTGGTATAACATAAAAACTATTTTATGTTTTTTGTTTGGTGCGTTTTTTATTTTGTATGGAATAATAAATTACGGGACACTTCAATATGAAATGAATAGATCTAGTTTTTATCTTTCAATAAGTATTGGAATTGGATTAATTGGAAATGGTATATACCTTCTTTCTGACGAGGACGAGCTATTTTATATAACAGACGAAGAAAAGATTAAAAAAGGAGATGAATAGTCTTAGATAAGCAATTATAGTTTAACTAAATTAAAAATATATAACACAAGAACGGCTTTAAACCGTAAATTTTGTTCCGTTCTTAAAGAGACACGAAACAATTAACATCAAGAACTCTTCAATGAGTACCAACCAAGAGCAACAACTCTATGGTGGTAATACGATGAGGACTTACAGTCAAAATAAAATGTAACACTCTCATATATTTGATGTGATTTTATAACCTAAAATTCACAAAATGAGTACTGAAAAAAAATCCAAAACAAGTAATGAACACCTAGATTTAATCAATCAAAAATTTGATGAATTAGATGAGCTTTTCACTAGTTATTTAAATCATGTAAGAAATAGTGGAGGCACAAGAGGCTTCTTTATTGGTAGCTTACGAGAAAAGATACGTTACTGTCGAGAAAAAATAAATAACATGTGTGGGCGGGTTGCGGACCATATCCCACAATTAAAAAAACTAAATAACACAAGTCAACATGCCAAATTGAATCCAAATACATACTGGGAAAGCAACTTAAAGGATTATATAATTCTAAATCATCCAAATCAGCTCCATTATAATCCAACACTATTGGAAGTAACGAAAGACAATATCAGTTTTGGCATGAAGAAACATATAGGTGTTTTAATATTATCAAAGAAAAAAATTATCGAAAGCTTATATCCACATTTAAACTAAAAATTTAATGAACTTTTTATCATACCCATTTCCTAATACCTGTGAAATAACAATAACAAGAGGGGGGAAGCAAAAGAAATTTTTTTGTGAAAGCGCCACGTCTAAAGTTGAGGTCTTCCAATCTCTTTGTTATAGAAAAGCAAGGGAATTTAATAGACCGCTTGTGCTTATTTTTGATAGTCCATATAGTCAAAACTTATCCATGATTGACTACAAATTCGATGTTGAGCAACTATTTGTGAACTATGATACTGATTTAGTTAATAAGTTCAACACTTTATATTCTAAAAAGAAATCAAGCCTTTTAATTCAAGGTTATTCTGAATTTTCTATGGTTATTTTAGCACCAATTGGATTTTTAGCTTCTCAAAAAATCAAACTATATGAAACCAAAATAACACTAACTCAAAGACAAACAGTAGAAATAAAGAAATGGTCAATTATAAAATAGAATGACTATTCGTCTTTATTAGCAATTAAATTGTTAAATTAGTTTTTATAAAATATGTAAAAAACAATTTATGAAACTAGAGAAACCCACATTGTTCCAGTCAGCACTGCTCGTTATACTTATTATATTTTGCACCTTATACTATCAACAAAGCAAAATTGGCGCTTATACTTTTTCGGGTGATAACGACAACTTAATGCTAGATACTAGAAATGGAACTGTCTATTACTGGGAAGATGAAGATGACTGGGAAGGTGGAAATGCTAAATGGAAAATTGGTGTAAAAATAAAAAATTAATTATGAAAAAAACAATATATGTAATTTTGCTTTGTTTCTTTTTCCTTTCTTGTGGAAGTTTAAATAAAAAAGACATTAACGATACAGAAACTGATCTTAGGCAAAAAGAAGTAGATAGTCTGATTTCAAAATATTCTCTTGATTATGATGTTAAAAACATGATTGATACTTTAGACTATAATTTTACAATTGAATTACAAAATCTAATTGGGCAAGATATTCAAATAATTAGAGACTTTAAGCTAATAGATATTTATAATATCGGTGACTCCTCTCATGCATTAATTCAAATAGATAGATTTTCTCGAGACTATTTCATAGATCTAAATATCTCAAAAGAAGATATTAAAGAATTAATCGATAACGATGGGGGGTTCTTGGGAGAATTCAATAAGGGGTTTCTTTTGATTAAACTTTCTAATATAAAAAAAGCTCAATTCTCTCTTGAAACCCTAAACTATGATGAAGACGCTTCAAGTATAGTTCTGTCAGATTTAAATGTTTTTAAAGGTGACGGAGATCTTATCAAAATAGTGCTCTATCCAAAAGTTAACAACAACAGTTCGAAATAGAATTAATTTAAACAAGTTATCAATTCAATTTTCCCCGTCTTTTTGCACTAAATCAGTCATAAAAGTACCCCATTGCGTTCAAGTGTTTAAATCTAATTAGTGGTTACTGTTTAAGCACAAGTACACGAAAATTAAAGCGAGACAGTAAAAGAGACAGGAGAATGAAAATAAATCGTAATTTTGAACAAAATCAGTTCTTTAACCGTCTGTTCTTTATACTCTATCGTTAGTATAAAAGCTTGATAAACAATAAATTATTGGGAAAAGTGGGCTGTTTTTGTAAGGGCTCGAACCGGGGACACAAGGATTTTCAGTCCTTTGCTCTACCAACTGAGCTACAGCGCCATCGGATTTGCATCCATCCAAACAAATTGCTTTGTTCGGGGAGCAAATATAAGCAGACCACCCT
>JACCDH011572656.1_pt1 | contig 12832 bp, 6 predicted proteins | sample 7442481 | NCBI WGS metagenome assembly JACCDH01 (sample SAMN15323433, study PRJNA562643) | freshwater metagenome | isolation source: river surface water | place: USA:Blue River Watershed | collected 2017-08-15
AACTTAATACTCCAGTTAATGACAATGCATCAGCACTTGCAACTCTAGCTTTAAATCTACTTAAAGTTGTATCTGCAGTAGTACCTGCCAAATAAATTAAATTATTTGCGCCTGGTGTACCTGCATAAATTAAGTTGTTGTTAGATGCATTATTATAATTCGTAGGATTTGCAGCAGATCTTCTGATCGCTACAGTTCTACCAGTACCAGAACTCGTAGAAGCGTTATATAAAATATTATTTCTTACAATTAAATTTGTAGGTGTTGTACCAAAACTTAATGCTGTAGTTCCAAAACCAGATCCAGAAGATGTGGCATTTAAGTAAACTGTATTATAATCAATATTAACTGTAGTTCCACCGGTAGCAGAAATACCAGTAACTGCTGTAGCACTTGTTGATAGTGGTGCTCTTAAATTATATACATAGTTGTTGTAAACATTTACAGTAGTACCACCACTTATGTTTATACCTGTTACAGTATTTCCAGTAGCTTTATTGGCATATAATCCACTAATTAAATTGTTATTTAAATTTGTTAATGTACCACCAGTAATATTTATACCATTCATGGTACCACCTGCAGTAAATACAGAGTCTACAGAGTTGTTATTTATATTTCTTAAATCAGCAGTTGCTGAAATGTTAAACATGTTTAAAGTCCCTGTACCAGAAGGAATACTTAAATTTCTGATTCTGTTGTTTGTGAAATTCAAAGTTAACGCAGAACTTGTTAAAGTAATACCATTAAAGGACCCTGCCAAGCCTGTGCCTGTTTGTTGAATTCTCGTAATATCTCTAATTATATTATTAGAAATATTGTGTACAGAGCCAGCATTTGAATTGGTACCCGACAAAGTAATAGCAGTAATTGTACCAGTACCAGTCGTTGTCGAAGTTGTTGCACCTATGTTGAAATTTCGAATAATGTTACCTGTAAAATTCAATGTGTATGCACTTGCCGAATTCGACAATCCGGTAGCAGTACCAGTTGTAATTGTTGTAGATGATAAAGAAACAATATTTCCTCTAATATTAACAATGTTGTTAACACCTGCTAATGCAGTACCCATAGAATTACCAATACCCATGTAAGTTCCAGTAGGTCCCGCCCAACCTGATAAATTAACATTATTTGAATCTAAATTCACAAAAGAACCAGTACCACTAGATAGGAAGATTCCATAAAATGTAGTAGTTTGTCCTGTACCTCCAGAAATACTATTTTTAGATACTGTTAAACTATCATGATAAATTGCATAAAGACCATATGAAGTATTTCCTGCACCACCATAATTAGAAATACTATTATCTCTAACAGTTATGAAATGATCATATAAGCCATATGGAACAGCAAATATTGATTGACCATTTAAGTATACACCTGTATAAACGTTACTAATATTGTTGTTTTGAATTACAATATTCTCATTCCTTCCAACTGCACTGCTCACCGTTACTGTACCGAATGTTTCGGTTCTATTTGCTACCAAAATACCTACTGATAAATTGGTTGATCTATTTAAACTAATTGTACAATTTCTGATATTAATATTTTTTGATCCGTCTGTCGCAGAGGCTCTTAAAATCGCAATACCATATTCAGTTAATGCAACAGAACTTCTACCTACAGGCTCAACAAAATTGATACCATCAATTGTTAAAAAATCTGTTCCAACTATTCTCAAAATTGCATCACCCGCAACACCATAGTCAAATGTACTAGTTGTTGTTGCAATTGATCCAAAAGCCGGATTTACGATTGGGTTTGCGCCCGCACCAGATTTTTGAAAAACAATTGGATTCGAAGCCGTACCCGTCGCTCTTAAAATAAGAGTACCTGTTTCAGCAAATGTTGCACCTGCAGCAACATTAAAAGTCACACCACCTGTTCCAACTCCTTTTGAATTCAACGAATCAATCGCTGCTTTAAAAGTAGTGAAGTTTGTAGCACCCGAGCCAGCTGGATCAATTGTAAATGTTCCAGACATTGGTTGAGCGTACAACAAGGTAGTAGAGAATAGAATCATCACAACTAGTGCGATGTAATTCTTAACTTGTTTGTAAAAGTTCAAACTCATAAACGTTTGTTTTTAGTAAGTGTATAATTGTTTTAAAAGGGTTTTCTTATACGAAGTATATAATTACACCTATATAAGGATTTGCAAGATATAGAAAGATTATTTCATTGTCAATAAAAAATTACAAAAATTTCTATTTTTTTATGAATTGTAGAAAAAACAATGGTTAATTCATTGATGAATAATTAATTAATGAATAATTAACATTAATTACAAAAAATATGATTTTTGAAATATATAAATGTAATATATAACTACTTAAATATCAATAATTTATAAATTGAAGTATATACAATAATTTTATACTTGTATGAAAGCGTATTTTTTTTTATTATATGAAGTTTTGTAAATAAAAAAAGTAAATTTTTTTCTATTATAAATCAATTTAGCTAGAGGTCATTACATGATCTTTTCAATTATCAATATCATACTTTTTCATTTAAATGTTTGGGGGCTTATCTCTGGTGACTAGTAACTGGTAAAAGGGTGCGCTTAGTTTACTTTTTTAGAATTATTGGGGCATTTTGGGTGTAGACGTATATTGGTGACTGGTGACTAGTAATCCTAATTAGGGATTCAAAAGTTAAATAAGATATCATCTTTTAATACAAATATTAAAAGTTTGTGGCGGTATTAATTCGTAGCTTTTTTCTAATTACTAGTTACTAGTCACTAATTACTCACCTTCTTGTTTCACGTGAAACAAGCAATGTTTATATATGCGAATCAATTGATATCTTTGTATCGTTTCACGTGGAACAAGAATATGAATCAGAAATATAATGTAATTGTAGTAGGGGCCGGACACGCTGGTTGTGAGGCAGCGGCGGCGGCGGCTAATTTGGGATCAAAGGTATTGTTGGTTACCATGAATATGGGTGTAATAGCTCAAATGTCATGTAACCCGGCAATGGGTGGTGTAGCTAAAGGGCAAATTGTAAGAGAGATTGATGCAATGGGCGGATACAGTGGTATAGTGACTGATAAAAGTACTATTCAATTTAGAATGCTGAATAGATCTAAAGGTCCAGCGATGTGGAGTCCCAGAGCACAAAATGATAGAATGCGTTTTGCTGAGGAGTGGAGAATAGCATTGGAGAGAACTCCTAATGTGGACTTCTGGCAAGATATGGTTACGTCGTTGATTGTAAAAGATAATAGAGTAGCTGGTGTAAGAACTAGTTTGGGAATAGAATTTGAAGCGGATGCCGTTGTATTAACCAATGGAACATTCTTAAATGGAGTAATACATATAGGTGAAAAAAGAATGGGAGGTGGTAGGGCTGCAGAGAAAGCTTCAAGTGGAATAACAGAACAATTGGTAGAATTGGGATTCGAAGCTGGAAGAATGAAGACAGGTACCCCGCCTAGGGTTGATGGTAGATCACTTGATTATTCAAAAATGGAAGAGCAAAAGGGTGATGATGATAGGGGTAGATTTTCATATACAGATGTTGAATTACCAAAAGATCAAAGAAGCTGTTATATAACCTATACAAATGAAGCTGTTCATGAAACACTGAAAGAAGGTTTCGAAAAGTCACCAATGTTTACTGGGAGAATTCAAGGGCTCGGACCTAGGTATTGCCCATCTATAGAGGATAAGATTAATAGGTTTGCTGAAAGAACAAGACATCAAATCTTCGTGGAACCTGAAGGATGGAATACAGTCGAAATATATGTAAATGGATTTTCAACTTCTTTACCTGAGGATGTACAATATAAAGCTTTGAGGTTAATACCCGGATTTGAAAATGCTAAGATGTTCAGACCTGGTTATGCAATAGAGTATGATTATTTTCCACCTACACAATTAGGACTTACATTAGAAACCAAATTAATTGAGAATTTATATTTCGCTGGTCAAATAAATGGAACAACCGGATATGAAGAAGCAGCATCGCAGGGTTTTATTGCTGGTATTAATGCTCATTTAAAAATCAACGAAAAGAATCCTTTGATCATGAAAAGATCAGAATCTTATATAGGTGTATTAATAGATGATTTAGTTACTAAAGGAACTGAGGAACCATATCGTATGTTTACTTCGAGAGCTGAACATAGATTATTGTTGAGACAAGATAATGCTGATATTAGATTAACAAAATTATCAAATGATATCGGACTAGCTTCTGACGAAAGATTAGAAAAAGTAAATCTTAAGATTAAATATACAAATGAAATTATGCAATACTTGAAAGATAAGAGTATTGAACCAAATAGTATAAATCATATTTTGAATGAGAAAGGTAGTAATGATATACCTCATAGTGTTAAAATGATCTCTATATTATTAAGACCTCAAATAGAATTAAATGATTTAATTAAAGCTGATGAAGGCTTACGTAATTTATGTTCTAACCTTGAAAAAGAAATTATCGAGCAAGCTGAAATAAATATTAAGTACGATAGTTATTTGAGCAAGGAAAAAGAAATGGTTGAGAAATTAAAAAAATTAGACGATAAAATAATTAATCCTGATTTTAATTATAATAACCTTGTTTCAATTTCTAAGGAGGCTAGAGAAAAATTAATGAAGATTAAACCATTAACACTCGGACAAGCATCAAGGATATCTGGTGTATCTCCTGCTGATGTGAGTGTTTTAATGGTACACTTAGCTAACTAATTGAATATCAAATATTTAATCAAGTATAATTTTATTGCTTTAAATCAATTAAAAAATATTTTTAATACAATTAGATAGAATTAATGCAAAAACTCTCTAACAGGCTAAAAATAGCCTTAAACAGAAATACATTAAAATTTAATACATTTTTAATAGTAACTTTTCTATTGTTACAGTCATGTGCTAATATGTTGGCACCTACGGGCGGACAAAAAGATATTACATACCCAAAAATTGTAAAATCATATCCTGAAAATTATTCAAAAAATTTTAAAGGCAAAAAAATTGAAATTGAATTTAATGAATATATAGTATTAAAAGATATTCAAAATCAATTAATAGTAAGTCCGGGTAATATCGAAACAGATGTTAAAAAAACTGGTAAAAAAATAATAGTAGAGTTTAAAAATGATTTACAACCGAATATAACTTACATAATAAACTTTGGTAATTCAATTTGTGACTATACTGAATCTAACATAAACAAAGAATTTAAATTTATATTATCAACTGGTGCTGATATTGATTCATTAAATATTTCAGGTAGATTAATTGATGCGTATAAAACAGATGCTATCAAGGATGCATTAATTTGTTTATATACAGATGTAGAAAATGATTCGATTATATATTTATCTAAACCAGTATATACTACAAAAACTGATGAAGATGGTAATTTTATTTTCAGCAATTTAAAAGAAAATATATATAAAGTCATTGCTCTTACAGAAACAAATAACAATAAAATATATGATAGTCAAGATGAGCAATTAGCATTCGTTGATACTTCAATTATTCTCAATAAAAACATAGATCTTAACCTATTAAAATTATTCAAAGAAATACCTGAGAAAACTAAAATATTAGATAAAAAAATTGAGTACCAAAAAGTTGATTTAATATTTAATAAAAAGTATGCAGATTATACATTTATAAAGTCAGATTCATTATTAGATACAATAGTATATAATAAAACTAAAGACAGTGTAAGTTTATATTATAAAACAAAAATAGATTCCTCTTCATTTGTAATTAATTATGATGATAAAATTGATACTGTAAAATATAAATTCGCAAAAAATTTAAAACCTAAAAAATTCATAATTGATATTAATACTAAGAATGATAGTGATAAAATATTCGTCTATACAAATAATAAAATAAAGGAATTTATAAAAGATTCAATCAATTTATATGAAGATAGTATAAAAGTAAATTTTGATTTAAAAATAAATTTAAATCAACTTGAATTAAAATATGATTTTGATACACACAAAAAATATTTCGTAATATTAAAAGATAGTTCTTTGATAGATTATCAAAATCAAAAAAATAAAAGATTAAAGAAAAATATAGAATTTTATAAAGATGAAGATTTTGGCATTATCGAATTAAAATTCAAAGGTGCGATAAAAAATAAAATAATAGAGATATATAATGATAAAGGAATAACTGTAAGTAAAACAGAATTAAATAAAACAAGTAATATAAAAGTCAATAAACTTAGTGCCGGTAATTATAAAATAAGAATAATTACAGATATAAATAATAACGGAAAATGGGACAGTGGAAATTATTTAAAAAAAATACAGCCTGAACCAATTGAATATTATAAAGATGATATTAAAGTTAGAGCAAACTGGGAATTAGAATTAGAAATTAATCTTTAAACCAATCTGAATACATTATATAATTGTTAGGTAATTTATCTAACAATTTTTTTTGATCTTCAGAAATAGCTTTAATTTTTTTAGCTGGTGAACCTGCATAAATATAGCCTGATTCACATATTGTATTTTCTAATATTATAGAACCCGCAGCAATAATACAGTATTCATTTATGACTGCATTATCCATAACAATCGCACCCATACCAATTAATACATGATCATGAACTGTACACCCATGTACTATAGCTCTATGTCCGATTGAAACATCATTACCTATAATAGTTTTTGCTTTTTGATAAGTACAATGAATAACAGCACCGTCTTGTATGTTTGATCTATCGCCGATCTCTATACTATGTACATCACCCCTTACTATAGCATTAAACCAAACACTACAATTATTCCCAAATTTTACATCACCAACAATAGTAGAATTTTCTGCTATAAAACAATTGTCTGGTATCTGTGGATGTACGTTATTAACAGGTAGTATTAATGCCATATTTATAATCCTAATTTAGCTGATATATCTAACATTTTTATAATCGGAGATTTAGCCTTTTTTATTAATTCAGAAGAAAGGATAATCTCTGGTGATTCATACTTTAAACAATTATAAACTTTTTCTAAAGTATTTAATTTCATATGCGGACAATCATTACAAGCACAATTATTGTTTGGAGGTGCTGGAATAAATTCTTTATCTGGTGATGATAATATCATTTGATGTAGAATACCGGATTCTGTAGCTACTATAAATGAATTACAATCTGATGTCTTAGTATAATTTAATAAAGCAGTTGTAGATCCTATAAAATCAGCTAGATCTAGAACTAAAGCTTCACATTCTGGATGAGCAATAAGTTTAGCATTAGGATATCTTTCTTTGAGTTTTATAATTTTTTCTCTAGAGAATATTTCATGAACCATACAAGCACCATCCCATAAAACCATATCTCTACCAGTTTTCTTTATTATGTATGCTCCTAAATTTTTATCAGGTGCAAAAATAATTTTTTGTTCTTTTGGTAAACTCTCAACTATTTGAACAGCATTACTTGAGGTACAAACTATATCACTTAATGCTTTAATATCGGCAGAACAATTTACATATGTAATAACTATATGATCAGGGTATTTAGATTTGAATTTTGCAAATAAATCAGGCGGACAAGAATCTGCTAATGAACAACCAGCTTTAAGATCAGGTAAAATAACTTTTTTATTTGGTGATAATATTTTTGCAGTCTCAGCCATAAAATGAACACCTGCAAATAAAATAATATCAGCATTTGTCTTTGCTGCTTCTTGCGATAATCCTAAACTATCACCAATATAATCTGCTATATCTTGTATATCAGAATCTTGATAATAATGAGCTAATATAACTGCATTCTTTTCTTTCTTTAATTTTTCTATTTCTAAAAATAGATCTAAACTAGGGTCAACAGGTATATCTAAAAAACCTTTATCGGTTAAATTTTCCATTTAATTTTTTTTGGAATCCAAATTTGAAAATTATTCACGTCTTATTATAATCATAAATTAATTTTTAAAAAAATTTGAAGATGATGATTAGGGTGTTGAATAAGTTAATTATTCAAACTCTTATCAACACTTATTTATTTTTAAAAAATTACAAACAAGTTCTTAACACAAAATTAATGATAAATACATGATTTTCTGATAACTATATTTTTATCAATTTATGTGAATTGTAATTCAGTTAATAATGATTGTGGTCAAAAATTGTGAATTAAATGTTAATAGTGAACTAAGTTTAGAGGATAAATAACTAACAAGTTCTTAAATTTGATTCTTGTATTTATTTATTCATAACTTCTTTACAACATCTTAACATAAAATCAACGTTGTTAACATACTTATTAAAGAACAAATGATTTATAATATGGTTTCATTAATAAAAGCGTCATGAGACAGGTAGATTTTTTAGTAATAGGCTCTGGTATAGCAGGATTAAGTTTTGCTTTAAAAGCTGCCAGTAAGGGCAAGGTGTTGATTGTAACAAAATCAAACGAGGATGAATCAAATACTAAATATGCGCAAGGTGGTGTAGCTGTGGTGATTGACAAAGAAGATAGTTATGATAAACACATTCAAGATACATTAATTGCTGGAGACGGTTTATGTGACCCCAAAATTGTAGATCTTGTTGTTAAAGAAGGTCCAGATAGAATCGCAGAAATAATTGAATATGGAACCAACTTCGATAAAAACAGAAAAGGCGAATATCATTTAGCGAAAGAAGGTGGTCATTCAGAACATAGAGTATTACACTTTAAAGATATCACTGGATTTGAAATAGAGAAAGTGTTGTTAGACCAAATTCACAAACATCCGAATATAGAAATACTCACTCATTATTTTGCAGTTGACTTAATCACTGAACATCACATAGGTAAAGAGATTAATAAAGCTTCTAAGGATGTTAGTTGTTTTGGAATTTATGCTTTTAACACATATACCGCAGAGGTAGAAAAAATATTATCAAAAGTTACGGTGATGGCATCTGGTGGTGCCGGACATATATATAGTACAACTACAAATCCGACGATCGCAACTGGCGATGGAGTAGCAATGGTATACAGAGCGAAAGGCAAGGTTCGAAACATGGAGTTTATTCAATTTCACCCAACCGCTTTGTACCACCCAGGTGAATACCCTAGTTTTTTAATATCAGAGGCAGTACGCGGACATGGTGCTATTTTACGTAATCGTAAAGGTGAAGCTTTTATGGAAAACTATGATTCAAGAGCTTCATTAGCACCACGAGATATAGTTGCAAGAGCGATTGATTCTGAAATGAAAAAGTCGGGTGATGATTTTGTTTATTTAGACATCACACATATTTCAAAAGCAGAGCTTTTACAACACTTCCCGAACATTTATGCAAAGTGTTTGAGCATAGGTATAGATATGAGTAAAGAATTTATACCGGTAGTGCCAGCTGCTCATTATATGTGTGGTGGTATTTATGTAAACGAATATGGCGAGTCAACCATCAAACAATTATTTGCTTGTGGAGAATGTGCATCAACAGGTTTACATGGAGCAAATAGATTAGCATCAAACTCATTATTAGAAGCATTGGTATTTGCACATCGTAGTTATTTACGAGCATTAGAAATTTTTGATAAAATAGATTTCAGAACAGATATACCCGATTGGGATGAGAAAGGAATTTCACTTTCAAACGAAGATATTTTAGTAACACATAATATCAGAGAAATGCAAAGAATTATGAGTGACTATGTAGGTATCGTGCGTTCAGATTTTCGATTAGAGAGAGCAATGAGAAGGCTTGAATTAATTTATAATGAAACAGAAGAGTTTTATAAAAAAACGAAACTATCAGTAAAGCTTTGTGAGTTAAGAAATCTAATTCAAGTATCATATATAGTAATTAAATCAGCAATGATGCGCAAAGAAAGCAGAGGTTTGCATTATACGACTGACCACCCCACTAAAAATGAAATAGAACTAATTGATACGATGTTCTAGTTATTAATTACTTTTGTAAAAAGATATAATATGTTTGAGAATACTTCAAGAAATGAATTGTCGGCTTTAGGCGAATTTGGCTTAATAGACCATATCACCAAACACTTTGAAATAAATCACGCGAGCACGATTAAAGGTGTTGGTGATGATGCTGCAATTTTAGATTATGCTGATGAACAAATTGTAGTATCAACAGATCTTTTATTAGAAGGAATTCATTTCGATTTATCATACGTGCCTTTAAAACATTTAGGTTATAAATCTATTATGGTAAACCTCTCAGATATCTATGCAATGAATGCTATACCAACACAAGTATTAGTTTCAATAGGTATATCGAATAGATTTTCATTAGAAGCGGTTGAAGAATTATATCAAGGAATGTTAATCGCTTGCAAAAAATATAATATTGATTTAGTTGGAGGTGATACAAGTTCATCTAAACAAGGTTTAGTTATAAGCGTAACAGCATTAGGCAAGTCAAAAAAAGAAAAAATAGTAAAAAGAGACTCTGCACAAGTCAATGATTTAGTATGTGTAAGTGGTGACTTAGGTGCAGCATATATGGGCTTACAAATTCTTGAAAGAGAAAAAAACGTATTCTTAAGTAATCAAAATTTACAACCCGATTTAGAAGGGTATGACTATATTGTTGAAAGACAATTAAAGCCAGAAGCGCGCAAAGACATTGTTGAATTATTAGCCACTTTAAATATAGTGCCAAGTGCTATGATGGATGTTTCAGACGGATTAGCATCGGAGATATTACATATTTGCAAAGCATCTAATGTTGGATGTAGTATATACGAAGAAAAAATTCCTATAGACCCTTTAACCTATAATACTGCTCGCGAATTCAACATAGACCCTACCGTATGTGCATTAAGCGGAGGGGAAGATTATGAGCTATTGTTCACGATAAAACAAGCTGATTATGAAAAGATTAAAAATAATTCGGATGTTAGCGTAATAGGTCATATAACTCAAGCCTCAGAGGGAGCTATGTTAATTAGCAAGGGTGGAAATCAGCATAAATTAGTGGCGCAAGGCTGGAATGCATTTGGCAATAATGCTTCTTAATTATTAATATAATTCGAATACATTTCATTTAATGATTTGAATTATTAACTTAGGATTGATTAAATGTAAATTGCATGATATTTTACCCTAACTATTCGAAGAATTTATTTTCTATTACTACGCTATTTTTATTATTAACTAGTCATTTAGTTTTTGCACAAACACAAAAAATAAATGGTACAGTAAAAGATAAAAACACAAAACAAGCTTTGTATTCTGCAGTTGTTAGTGTTAAAGGCACTAGTATTGGAACGAATACTGATTTAGATGGAAAGTTTAGTTTGAATGTTGATTTATCTTCACCTAAAACATTGGTAATTTCATATTTGGGATATCAGTCAATAGAAGTAGTGGTTTCTAAAAACAAAACTTCTGTAGATGTTACTTTAACTGAAAATGTTGTTACAAGTAAAGAGGTAACCGTACAATCGTCTCGTTTATCTGAGAAACAAAAAGAAGCACCATTGACAGTAGAGTCGATGGATTTAATTTCTATCAAACAAACTTCTGCAGCAAATTTTTATGAAGGTTTAGGTCAACTAAAAGGAGTAGATTTAACATCTGCAAGTATTGGCTTTAAGGTTATAAATACAAGAGGTTTCAATAGTACTTCTCCTGTACGTTCATTACAATTAATTGATGGAGTAGATAATCAAGCACCGGGATTGAATTTTTCATTAGGAAATTTTTTAGGATCATCAGAACTTGATGTTCAAAAAGTAGATTTAATTGTTGGTGCGAGTTCTGCTTTCTACGGACCTAATGCATTCAATGGTGTAATTAATATGCAAACAAGAAATCCGTTTAATTCACCAGGATTAACAGTAATGTCGAAAGTGGGTGAGAGAGGTTTGTTTGAAACAGCTGTTAGATATGCGCAAGTTTTTAAAAACAAAAATGGTGTTGACAAATTTGCATACAAAATAAATCTATACTACATGAGAGCTTATGATTGGGAAGCAACAAATATGGATGCAACACCTCAATCTCTAGTAGGCATTAACAATCCGGGTGGCTACGACGCTGTTAACAGATATGGTGACGAAAATTTTGATAACCGTGGTAATAACGCAACTAGTAAATCATCTAGAAGACAATTCCCTGGTTTGGGTATATGGCATAGACCTGGTTATGAAGAAAAAGACTTAGTAGATTACAATACAAAAAATATTAAAATAGGTGGAGCTGCTCATTATAGATTTACACCACAAACAGAATTAATTTACTCAACAAATTTCGGTACAGGCACTACGGTTTATCAGGGTGATAATAGATATTCATTAAAAGATATTTTATTTTTCCAAAATAGATTAGAATTAAAAAATGACAAATGGTTTGTAAGAGCTTATGCAACCCATGAAGATGCTGGAAACTCATATGATGCGGTATTTACAGCGCAATTATTACAAAACGTAGCAAAAGATGACTTCAGATGGAGTGGTAATTATCAAAATTATTGGGGTGGTTATATAAGAAAAAGAGTAGAAGCTTTACCGGGTTACCCATCTTCACCTATTTTTCCGAACCCATTTGATTTTGATACGCAAGACTCTGTGTTAAATGCAAACCAAGATTCGTTATTCGCATGGCACCAACTAGCACAATATTATACTAACAAAGCAACATCGCCAAACACAAGTACGCCTGAAGGACAAATATTTGAAAACCAATATACCGGACTACCCAACACCCAAAGATACGAACCAGGAACTGCACGTTTCGATTCAGCATTCAGAGCAATAACATCGAGAGTTTCCTATTTAGAAAATGGATCTAGATTTTATGATAAATCAGCATTATACCATTTACAAGCAGAGCGAACATTTGACGTTGCAAGTTTTGAATTGAAAA
>JACCDH011661344.1_pt1 | contig 12831 bp, 11 predicted proteins | sample 7442481 | NCBI WGS metagenome assembly JACCDH01 (sample SAMN15323433, study PRJNA562643) | freshwater metagenome | isolation source: river surface water | place: USA:Blue River Watershed | collected 2017-08-15
CACACCAGTCCGAACTACAGCACAATCTACTAATAATCATGTAACGCTATCTACTCCTGTAGAATTATTTCAGGTAATACCATCTGTATCTGTGGCAAACGATCATATTCGTCATAATCCATCACTGTGATATACTCTACCTGGATTTGCAATGAATCATGAACTCACACCAATAGTAAATGGTAATGAAGTCAGAGAAATATCAAACGTCGAAGCGTTTCGTGATTTTTGAAATGAAGTATTCGTATTATCAGATGATTGTACTGATGATTGATCTATATCAAATCTATCTATCTCTTGTCCATCATATAGCAAACTCATTGCTACTGGATTTGAATCAACCAAAGATAATCCACGTCCAGCCAATACCTGCAAACCATCAAATGTGGACAACATAGACAAGTTATCGCCAATCAATACTGTACTCATAGGTGAAATAACAATAGGTCATATTGATAGCAATGCAGCTTTTGCACCACTCACCTGAAATGTACCATTAAATTCATCAGTACCAGCATTGGTCACTTCAAATCGCTCATCAGATCAATCCACAAATACCTCTGTAAGACGCAAATCAAATGCAAATGCAAAAGTTATCGATATACAAAAAAACACAAAAATAGCTATTATTTTCTTCATATGTGTGTGGGTTCTAATTTATTAAGATAAAAGCATCATATCAAGAATTATCTTCTTGGCTTTTTGGATAGTCGATTTTGTTTTCTGAGGGTTGAAAGTGCTATGTTTTTTTTGTGTTTTCGTGATATGTTGAAAGAGGAGTTGTATAAATTGATCACTATTTTGTGATACGATACTATCATGATACTGATCAACATAGTATTGTGCATTTTTAGCTTGGTCATGAGTCACTGGAAGAGGAACAATAACGAGAGGTAGATCAAATAATTTACACTCTGCCAATGTGGTTGTACCACCACGAACAATAGCCATATCAGACTGAGAATAGAGCAATCACATCTCAGATTGGTCTGTTAACAAATCTGTAATGGTAATATTATTTTCAATATCTTTATACTCTCTAGCATCAATCAGATGATGTCCATTTACAAACGTAAAATGATAAGAAGAACGTTGTGATAGAGGAATCAATTGTATGGCTGACAAGACACCATCATATAATTTCTTAGCTCACAATGATCATCATGCAATTAATATTTGTATCTTGGAAGATTGAACAAGCAATGATGGGTGAAATGCGATCAACTGATCTGATAGTATCTGTCATAGAGGTAAGGTATTACATAATGTATCTGGAAATCCAGAAAAATTTTGTGTTGCAAAGTGTGATGCAAGACGATTGGTTAATCATGGGGTAGTGTCACTATCATGCACATAGATCTTCTTACGTAACAACCAAGCAGCAATCACCACTGGTAGTGATACATATCATCATTTACAAAATACGATATCAATATGACATCTCAATATCCAGTAGAGTGATTGTATAATACCTATAGGAAACATAAATAAATCGCGAATATTTTTTAGTCTCGATCTCCAAATAGTCTCTCTACGATATTTACCTGCCAATATAGAAACGAATTGTGGATGAATATGAGTAAATGTCGTCACATACTGCATGAAGAATTTATACTCCATACCAGTTTTTTCTCAAAATCGATAGATATTGTCGATCTCTTGTCTATAGTGACTACTAGCATCTATAGTCTGCAAAAGTGATATCAGTGGCAAAATATGACCTCCTGACCCTCATCCTGTAATAGCTAGTGTACGATGTTTTTTCACAGATAATGAGTAACAATATAAACATCATCATACTAAAAAAACACCTCAGATTTACAAGCGTTTTTTTAGAGAAAACAAAATATGTTGACTTCAGTATATGAATCCATAAGATGGGAGCTTGTGAAAAAACAAAAATACCATTCTAAAACAAAATCGTATTGCTCTTTGATAAAACAAAAACAAACATCAAAACGACTATTTTGTCTTCATCTGAATGTCAGAATATGTACTACATTTTTTTATTTATAATGGAAACCTCAACTCAACGATGCTTTGACTCTCTGATCTTCGCAAGATGATCGTAGTCGCTGTCGTATGGTGATTCTTCGGAATAGGAAATGTGTTTGGAAGTGAAAGTACTGCCGTACTAGAACAACCAGCATTATCATATACATTATGATATGCAAAATTTGCAAAAGGAACCTGTACAGAATATGTAGCATCACGCAGAAAAGATCTCTTCCCATCACGTCATGGGAACGATCGTCGTTTCTGAGGAAATGCAATCTCATGGTTATCTCAAGCAAAAAAATCAAAAGTACCCACAGGAAAAAAACCTCAAGTATGATCGATTGCAGTCTTTGGACAATGAAGAGGAGCAAGCAGTGTATATGGACACGTCGCTATTGTAGAAAAGATCATAGATCGCGATACAATAGTAGTCAGTGATATGAACTATGCTTGACATGGTAAAGTCACAAAACGTACTATATCAAGTACACTTGCTTTGGGATATATACATAAAATCCCAACTACAACAGATGACAAAGATCATCAAGTGAATACAATTATTTCAATACAAGTACCTATCTGAGATATACAAGAAAGTGTAACAGCAGGCTCTATCTCCCTATGAGATGACACGCTATGACATGATCTTCCAACTCAGACTATAATCTATGCTATCTCAGCTAATCAATGATTACCACCTACAGATACTGAAGATGTAATTAAAGAAATGGCTATTATAGCAGACAACAGATATATTATGAAACATCTTACCTATCAGATCAGTCGTACAACTCTCATGACACCTGAATACATAGATTATCAATATACTGTCTAGAATCTCCCTTGTGGGATTTTTTTTGACATATTTTTTTATAAAATAGAACATATTCTAAAATACTCTTGAAATATAATATTTTTTTATTATAATAAGAACATATTCGTATTTTTATTTAATAAAAAAGTATTGATGGACATACTCTCTCATATCAGACAAACTCATCCTCATCAAGATGAATTTCACCAAGCAGCACAAGAATGGTACGAATCAATATCACCATTCGTACAATTACATCCAGAATACTGAACAAACAAATTACTCGAAAGAATACTTGAACCTGAAAGAATTATTATATTTCGTATATCACGAGTAGATGACCATGGAGAAATTCAAGTCAATAGATGATACAGAGTTCAGTTCAATTCTGCGATCGGTCCATACAAATGAGGACTTCGTTTTCATCCATCAGTCAATCTTTCTGTAATCAAGTTCTTGGGATTTGAACAAATATTTAAAAATGCATTGACCTGACTACCTTTGGGTGGGTGAAAAGGAGGTTCAGATTTTGATCCGAAATGAAAATCAGATAATGAGGTAATGAGATTCTGTCAGTCATTCATCACAGAGCTCTATCGTCATATCGGTGCAGATACTGATATACCAGCAGGAGATATCGGCGTATGATGAAGAGAAATCGGTTATATGGTTGGTATGTATAAAAAACTCAAAAATGAACGAGACGGAACATTCACAGGCAAATGATTAAGCTATGGATGATCTCTTATTAGACCTGAAGCGACAGGATATGGTCTTGTCTACTTTGTAAACGAGATGCTTCAACATCAATGAGATATTATACAAGGAAAGATAGTAAGTGTATCTGGATCTGGAAATGTTGCACAATACGCTATCGAAAAAGCCATGGAACTTTGAGCAACAGTGATCTCAGCCTCTGATAGTGATGGAACGATCTATGTAGACAATGGATTCACTACAGAATTATTAGAATCATTAAAGTCATGGAAAAATATTACAAGATGACGTCTATCAGAATTTGCAAAGCAACACAATCTTATATACCTAGACCAACAAACACCATGGACACTCAAAGCAGACATTGCACTTCCTTGTGCGACTCAAAACGAACTCGAGCTGGAAGATGCTAAGATACTTGTCTCAAATTCCGTACAGATTGTTGCTGAAGGAGCAAATATGCCAACCACTTTGGAAGCGACAGATTATCTTATAGAGCACGGTGTTCTTTTCGCTCCAGGAAAAGCAGCGAATGCAGGAGGAGTAGCAACATCTGGTCTCGAAATGTCACAAAACTCTGGAAGACTGTCACGAACACGTGAAGAAGTAGACACTAAGTTACAACATATTATGAAATCTATCCACGATACCTGTATTCTTTATTGAAACGATTGATCATCAATCAATTATGTTCAATGAGCAAATGTCTGAGGATTTATTAAAGTTGCTGAAGCAATGATTGCTCAAGGAATAGTTTAGGAAATAGGGAATACTAATTTTTGGATTTTAAATAAAATATTAATTACTTTCTATCTTTTATATTCTTATCATACTACTATGAAACATTTAACACAGTCTGAATTTAGTCCAGCAATCGCTCAAGGTATCGTCGTCGTAGATTTTTTTGCAGAACGATGTGGACCATGTAAAATGATCGCTCCGTATCTTGATCAGATGCAGACACAACTTTGAGATAGTGTAACATTTTACAAAGTCGATGTTGACCAAGAAAATGCTATCGCAGCATCACAAGGCATCACTGCTATGCCAACTCTCAAGATCTTTAATAATGGGAAAGAAGTTAAAACCATCGTCGGTGCAGATCTTCAAGGTCTTTGGGATGGAATACAAGCAGAACTTAGTAAATAATTTTTATATTACTTTCATCATGTACCATGAAATGACGTAAAAAAATACCAAGATGTACCACATTTGATACCGGTACACTTATCTGTTCTTGTCGATGACCTGTATGATTACCACAAGAAGAATTAGAAACCAGACCTAAAATCATCCTGACACAAGACGAACTCCAGACACTCATCGATAGAGATATCGAAGGAAAGATTATGGATGAAGCCTGTGTCTGTATGGGAATATCTAAAACTGTCTATGCTGGTATCCATGCTTCTGCTCGTCGCAAAGTTACCGAATCGCTCATCTCATGAGCTGTATTGACTATAGAATGTGATAAAAAATAATTTTTTATAATATATATTACTCATGAGTTATTGAAAGCTAATTCCTTCTCTATGATCGAGAAAAAATAGTACATATTGATTTGTCAATGAAACTCAAATCCGTATCTGAGCCGGTATTATGTTTACAGTCTGATTATTTACTTTTCTCAGTGTCTATTATGCTGGGATGTATAATCTTGCTCTTATAGTCGTGTGATTATTTTGGTTAGATTTTCTACTCAAAGTCATCAATCCCAAATATTCAATCATCGGAATAATTGCACAACAATTATCAAAAAACAAAGAACCTCAACGAGTATGAGCTATCCAAAAAAGATTTGCTTGGTGAATAGGATTAGCTATGTCGAGTATAGTATTATTTATGCTTATAAAACATAATTTCTTTATGGATAGTAGTCATCAGATGGTATATGGCACGATAACTCCTCCTATGATATTGTGTATGATTTGTCTCTCATTTATGTGGTTAGAATCTATCTTGTGATATTGTGTAGGATGTACTATATTCGAATATCTTGTCAAACATAAGATACTAAAAAATACTGATAATCAAACTTGTCCTGATGGACATTGCTCTTTATAATTACAATTATATTGTTTATGGACATCAAAGAACTATTTAACCCCAATGCCTGTGATCCTCGTGGGATGGCTTCGAAGAACAAATGGACACGAACCGAGTATTTTACTTACAAAAAAACACTAGAATCAGACTGAATTCAGGTTGTATTAGTAGACATGATTTGACATCCTGTCGAGTGAGCTGTAGAGATCAGTAATGAGCTATTTTTCTGAAACCAATATCCTGATGGGACATACTTCGTCCTCTACTGTCATAGTGGATGATCTTCTGGATATGTACAGATGCAACTTACTCCTATGCTTCCGCAGTACAAGTTTATCAATATGGCATGAGGTATTGGGATGTATGAGTTTGAGAAAAATAATAGATAATATAATATTGTTTTCTTAGAAGAATTTAATTATATTATAACTGTAGTTTTATTATATTATCATTAATTCTATGAAACAAATCATTATTAATGCTGATGACTTTGGTATGTGTCATAATTACAACAAATGAATCTTGGAATTGACTAATTCATGATATATTACATCTACATCTGTTATTGTAAGTCGTATCAGTTCTGATCAAGCAGAAGACATCAATAAGCTTAAAAAAACAAATATATCTATTGGTTTACATATAGAATATTTTGATACTAACTTTCAGTTTCATCTTGATAGACAATATAATCATTTTATTAAAATATTCTGATTAAAACCTAGTCATATCGATTTACATGGAGCAACATATAAAGAACAATGATATAAATATATAGAAGAGTTATGTATAAAAGAATGAATAGCATGTAGAAAGTATAACCAAACAATTGCCAAAACTATCACAAACGATCGTATTAGTGGTACATGATTGTCAATACAAGAAATAGAAGAAAAACTAGAAAACATGAAAGAATGAAGTTCTGAATTAAGTTTTCATCCCTGATATAGAGACGATTTTTACTTATCCTCTTTTCAACAAGAACGTGAAGACGATATGGAGAAAATCAGACAGATGCAATTATTATTAGAAAAATATAGTATCAAAAAAATTACTTATAATGATCTCTAATACTTTATAATATTACAAGCCTTACATCTTATGAATTCTATAGAAAACATTATCATCATCTGATCTGGTCCTGCTGGACACACTGCTGCGATCTATGCTGCGAGAGCTGATCTCAAACCGCTTATGTTTGAGTGACGACTAGCTGGAGGTATCGCTGCGGGAGGACAACTCACTACTACGACAGAAGTAGAGAACTTTCCTGGTTTTCCGACTGGTATCCAATGACCAGAACTCATGGATAATATGAGAAAACAATCTCTCCACAACGGGACTCGTATCGTGACGAAGACTGTCGACAAAGTCGATCTTTCAGTCAGACCGTTTAAAGTTTTTGTAGGTGTAGATACCTATGAGACGCATAGTATCATCATCGCTACAGGTGCGACAGCGAAGAAGCTTGATATCCCAGGAGTGAAAGAATACTGGATGAGAGGAATCTCATGATGTGCGGTCTGTGATGGAGCATTACCGATCTTCCGTAACAAACCACTAGTAGTAATCTGATGAGGAGATGTTGCTATGGAAGAAGCAATGCATCTTGCTAAGTTTGGATCTAAAGTTACTGTCCTTATCCGTGGATCAAAAGATAATCTCAAAGCATCGAAAGCGATGCAAGAAAGAGCTTTTGCCAATCCAAAGATTACTTTTATGGAATATACAGAAGCAGTAGAAGCAGTAGGAGACAAACTCCTCACAAGTGTAAAGATTATCAATAATCAAACGCAAGAAACTTCTGAGATAGAAGCTAATGGTCTGTTTTTTGCTATCGGACATACACCAAATACAGGATTCTTAGATGGACAAATACAAATCGATGAAACATGATATATTCTCACCAAACCTGGTACGACAAAAGTAGTCGATCCAGCTAAATTTACTGGTAAGGTATCATGCGGAGTAGAGACGATTCCATGAGTGTTTGCTGCTGGAGATGTACAAGACCATATCTATCGCCAAGCCATTACATCTGCTGGTACTGGATGTATGGCAGCTCTTGAAGCAGAGAAATATCTTAGTGAGATGGAATAATACATCTTGATTTTCAGGTTAATTTAAGGTATACTGGATAGTATATCTTTTTTATATTATGATTTATAATAACGTATGAAAAAACTAGCTCTTTTCTCAACATTGGCTTTTGCTGTGGTACTTTTATCTGGATGTATGGACAAAACTGAAACTACTCCTGCTGACATAGACGATAGTGTAAGCATGGAAGAGATCGTAGGTACTGGGACCACAACATCAGATACTGGAACTCTTGTAGGTAATGACAAAGATGAACATGGTTGTATCGCATCTGCTGGTTATACTCGAGACGAGACTAAACAAGAATGTACAAGATCTCGAGAAGAATCACAAGCTACAGGAACTACTACTACCACTAAAGTAATCAACATCTCAGATGTAGCACAGCATAAGACTCCTGAAGATTGTCGAACAGCTATCAATGGTACTGTATATGATGTGACTGCGTTCTTTGGAAAACATCCTGGTGGAGATAAAAACCTCTTCAGAGTATGTGGTATCGATGCTACAGAAGTATTTAACAAAAAACACGGTAACGATCCAAAAGCAAACAATGTACTAGCTGGATTTGAAATAGGAACATTAACTCAATAGTCATAATTATAACAACATGAAGATCAGATCATTCTGGTCTTTTTTGATTATCTAAAAGTGCTTGACTTTTGTATATTTTTAGTTAATATAATTCCAGATCAGGCGAAGTAACAGCGATGCCTTCATAAATAATCTGGTCATAAAACAAAAACACAATGAGTAAAAAAATCTTACTTGCAATCATTTTGATTATAGTTTCTCTAATAATTTCTATTTTTATGAACAAGATACTTGATATAAAAGTATTTTCAAGAGAATGGATATTATTAAAAGTAGTAAATGGTTGTTCATTTTTTATGGGGTGTATTGTATATTCCATAATAAGAAAAAGGTAATTCACTTTTCCGTGAATAAAAAGCTTATCTGTCCATCAGATAAGTCTTTTTTTTATTTTATTTTTCTTTTGCATCCATCATCAAAATCTCTATACTCATGTCTTATGAGCTTTATAATCTTATCTATGTAAATGTCTCTCAATCAACTCATCGCACAAAAAACTTGACTGAAATTGTCTATCGTAGATACTATCATCGAACTTCTGGATGAAGGAAATACCGTACCATTTATCGCGCGTTATCGTAAAGAACTCACTGAAGGAGCGACTGATGAACAACTTCGTGATTTTCATGATATCTATATGTATACGAAGAACCTAGAATCTCGCAAAGCAGATATCATCCGTCTCATCGATGAAAAAGGTCTCATGACTGATGAACTCCGTACAGAGATCATGGCAGCGACGACATTAGCCAAACTCGAAGATCTCTACAGACCGTACAAAGAGAAGAAGATGTCCAAAGCAAGTATAGCAAAAGCCAAAGGACTTGATCCGCTGGCAGTGATACTGAGAGAGTGTCAACTTACGAAAGAGCAGTTTGAAACTGAAGCCAAGAAGTTTGTAGTGGACACAGGAGACAAGAAAACGACAGTAGCAACCATCCAAGAAGCTATCCAATGAGCGATGGATATCGTAGCAGAAGATGTCTCCGACCATGCCAAGCTAAGAGACACCATTAGAAATACAGAAACCAATCAAGTTATGCTGCAGACTAAAGCAACAAAAAAGTTTGATCCCAACGGCGTCTACAAGATCTATGGTGACTATACGAAGAAACTCGCTGATATGCCATCATATGCGTATCTCGCTGTCTGTCGCGCAGAGGAAGAAAAACAAATCTCTCTCTGACTCCAACGAAAGATCGAATCACTCATCGTGTCAGCTCAAAAGTTTTTTGTACCTCGTGGAGCATCAAATCTCATCGATTATCTCAATCAAGCTATCGAAGATGGACTCAAAAGGCTACTCATCCCATCACTGGAGAGAGAACTTAGAAGTGATAAAAAAAGACGATCTGACGAAGCTGCGATCAAACTTTTCTGAGAAAATCTCAAACAACTCCTCCTTACTCCTCCAGTAAGAGGGAAAACAGTCTTATGATTTGATCCAGGATATCGTACAGGATGTAAACTTGCCGTCATGGACGAGACAGGAAAATTTCTAGCTAAAGATGTCATCTACCCGACAGCACCACAAGAAGATTTTGTATGATCTGAGAAAAAAGTACTCGAACTCATAAACAAATATGGTATCAATCTCATCGTCATCGGTAATGGTACTGCATCTCGCGAGTCGTCTACTTTTGTCGATACGGTAATTAAAAAGAATAAGCTCAAAGTCGATTATATGGTCGTGAGTGAAGCTGGTGCGTCTGTCTACTCTGCAAGTAAACTTGCTCAAGAAGAGTTTCCTGATCTGGATGTCACCGTCAGAGGTGCGATCAGCATCGGACATAGAGTACAAGATCCTCTTGCAGAATTGACGAAAGTAGAACCGAAAGCTATTGGAGTAGGACAATACCAACACGATGTCGATCAGAAACTATTATGACAGAAATTGGATGAGAAAGTAGAAGACATAGTAAACAGCGTCGGTGTGGATGTAAATACAGCCAGTTATACTCTCTTACAACACATAGCAGGTCTCACACCAACTATTGCTAAGAATATCGTATCTTATCGCGATGAGAACTGACCTTTCTCGTCAAAATCTCAACTTAAAAAAGTAAAAGGCCTCTGACCAAAAGCGTATGAACAGTGTGTAGGATTTCTTCGTATCTTGGATGGGAAAGAACCACTCGACGCGACAGGTATCCATCCCGAGATGTATGACAAAGTCTATGGAATGATTGAGGCTGAGTTTTGAGTAAAGAAAAAAGCAGTAAAATTACCACTTACCCTATCATCATTCAATATTCAACAAGCATCTACCAAATATGACATCTGACTAGAGACACTAGAAGATATCATCAAAGAACTACAAGCTCCAGGTCGTGATCCAAGAGATGATCTTGCACCACCATCGTTTGCTGGGAATATTATGGATATCAAAGATCTCAAAGTCGGAGATAAACTCCAAGGAGTAGTCAGAAATATTACTGATTTCGGTGCTTTTGTCGATATCGGATTACACAATGATGGATTGGTACACAAATCACAGATCGCTGATCGTTATGTAGCTCATCCGATGGATGTCGTCAGTCTTGGACAAAGTGTCGAAGTTCGTGTCCTTGAGATAGATCTTGATAGAGAGAAAGTAAGTCTCAGTATGAAGACAGAATGAGGTACTCAAAGCCCTGCTCCTTCTAAAACGAAAGAATTTTCAAAACCCATACCACCCAAGATGGTAGAAGTAAAAGACACTCCATCAACATTAGGTGGGAATATTAATTGGGGATAGTTTTCCATTTATTAAAAAAAGATAATCAATCATGACTATCTTTTTTTAATTATTTTTTGATTCTCATAAGTTCATATCATGATCCTCATGCTTTCTTATATTCACGTCGTCCATAAATATATACATTATCTTCTCAGAAGCATCTCATAGGGTTTTTTACTACAAGTGCATCATATCTATTTCTATCATATACTACTTCCTCTTGCTCCATACTATATCCATCTTTACAAATTTGATAATTATTTCTCTTGTCTTGTACTTGTAGAGATCCAGTACCTGTATAATTTGGGTTTTTTAGTTGTGGATAATAACTAACATAATTCTTCTCATCTACTTGAAATTTTACTATTGAGATACCTAAATCAATATAGAGACTTCCATCTATATATCCATACATGATATCAGCTGATTGCACTCACATATTCCCTAATAATAACCAATTTCTATCAGTATAGTATACTCATTGCCAATTCTTATCATTAATAGTAAACCATTTATCTGCTTGTCGATTTTGTCAAAATTTAGTTTTATCTAATGATAGAACTTGTGGATAGTTATTATAAGTTTCATTTCCTGTAGAAAGATTTTCTGGCATTGTTTCTAAAGCTCACGTCAAAAAAATGTCTCATGTAGAAACATCATCATCTATCTTATTAATAGATGTTTCAGTAATAGAACATCATGAAAATATTATAATAAAAAATCATAATAAACAAAACATGGAATTTTTTATCATTATTGAAATTTTTAAATTATAAAAAAACACCCCTATTTATAATAAAAAGGGGTATAAATTGCAATAAGTTTATAAAAAATTACTTATAAACGATATTGTACATGAATAAATGAAGTTGGATATCCAACACTGCCAGGTGTTAATGTCCTTGTGCCATATGCAAAGCTACTACTACCATTATATTCTGAAATCAGAATTGACGTTACAACATCACTAGAATTTCTAGTAACACCTATAACAAATGCAACATGACCATTTACGCCTATTCCTCCAGAAGCATAAGCTCCCCAATAAGCAATAGAACCAACAATAGGATTATTATTATAATAATATCCCATTGATTGTAAACGAGATCGCCAATTTACAGCATTAGATAGAGCAGGTGATGTCATATTATTCCTAAAAGATGTTGTAGTGCCCCACATTTGATTTACTTTCCAAGAAACCCAAGAAGTACAGTTATACTTATAGAACGACCATTGATCTGTACAACCAGAAGTATTTGGTACACACTGCCCTGTAGGATAAGGATAATCATTACCTGTAGTAATTTTAATATTATCTACATAAGAATTCCAAGAAGTAAGCGGATTACCAGAATTATCTAAATAACGCCAATAATAACGACCATTTTTTATAAGATCTTTATTGAGTATCCACGAACTACCTACTTTTACCATATTAATATAGGTAGTTGTTCCATCTGGCCCATCAAATTGTACCTTAGGATAAAATAATGTTTCGCTATAATCAGTGATTTTCCATTGATAAACATATCCCGGGCTCTTTACAACTTTACTATTAAGCGGTCCTTCATAAAAATCATATGATGGATTATAACCAGCTCTCATAGCTAATGAAGACAATTCATCTTGCATTTTGTCTTTATTACCATTAACAAGATCTCTTTCTTGATCACAAGAAGTAAACATACCTAACCCTACTATCATGATGATAGCAATAATAATTTGAATTTTTGTTTTTAAAATTTTCATAGAAAAAAAAATGATTTATTTTGATTATCTTGATTTTAACTAGTGACAATCTTTACTAGCACTGTGTTTCTCAAGTACATGAGAAGAAATAAGC
>JACCDH010490087.1_pt1 | contig 12829 bp, 9 predicted proteins | sample 7442481 | NCBI WGS metagenome assembly JACCDH01 (sample SAMN15323433, study PRJNA562643) | freshwater metagenome | isolation source: river surface water | place: USA:Blue River Watershed | collected 2017-08-15
CAATCGGGGTTCCAGATGCGGTTCGGGTTGACGATATAGGCGTCCAGCCCAAGGTGGTGGCGCAGGGCATGGCCCAGTACCCATTCCACCATGCCCATGGTGAGCGCCGGGTCCACCATGCGGCAGAGGGGCTGGGTGAGCGTTGCATTGCCCACAATCCGCTCAACGCCGGCCCAGAGGCTGAGCACGGCCTTGCAGCGCGTATAGGGGGTGAAATCCTGAAGCGCGGCCGAAGGGGCATAGACGATATAGTCCACGCTCTCCGGCGCGGCCTCTTGCACCAGATCGGCGGCAACGCCCGCCGTTGCCAGCGCGGCCATCAGCGGGTCGCGATAGCGCTCCCAATTGCCGGGGCCTGCGGCCATGAGAATGGTAAGGGTCATGCGGCGCCTCCGTTCGTCCTGGCGGGACGCTAGGCGAGAGCGCGACGATAGGAAAGCCCGGAACGACTTACCTCAACCTGTGCACAATCGCGCTTTGCACCAGACCGAAGGCCAACATGATGACGAGCGTGGCCGAGCCGCCATAGCTGAGCAGCGGCAAGGGCACCCCGACGACCGGGGCCATGCCCATGACCATGGCCAGGTTGATGGCCAGATACAGGAAGAAGTTGACGGCCACCCCGATGATCAGCAACTGGCTGAACCGGTCCCGGTTCTGGATGGCGGCGACGATCAGGAAGATCAGGATCAGCGCGTAAAGCACCAAAAGCGAGAAGGCCCCGACAAAGCCGAACTCTTCGGCCAGGGTGGTGAAGATGAAGTCGGTGTGCTTTTCGGGCAGGAAGTTCAGCCGGCTTTGCGTGCCCTGCATAAAGCCTTTGCCGGCCCAGCCGCCAGACCCCAGCGCGATCTTGGCCTGAATGATGTTATAGCCCGCGCCCAAGGGGTCAGCCGAGGGGTTCAGGAAGGTGTCGATCCGGGTGTATTGGTAATTGTGCAGCAATTGCCATGGCGTGCCGCGCGTCAGGAACACGGCCGCCACGGCCGCAATCACCATGGCCAGCACCGCCCCGAAATACCACAGGCTGACGCCGGCCGCGAACATCACCGCCGCCCCCACGACCAGAAGCATGATCGAGGTGCCAAGGTTCGGCTGCATCAGAACCAGAATGGTCGGCGCGACGATCAGCGCCACCGGGATCAAGACCCAAAGCGGGCGCGAGATCTTCTTGTCGTCCAGCATGTCGTAATAGCTGGCCAGTGCCATGACCAGCGTGACCTTCATCAACTCGGACGGTTGCAACCGCATGAAGCCCAGATCGATCCAGCGCTGCGCCCCCATGCCGACCGAGCCGAAGAATTCGACCGCCAGCAGCAATAGCATCGACACGCCATAGGCAAAGCCCGACATGGACCGCCAGAACCAGATCGGCGTGAAGGCGACGATGAACATCACCACAAGCCCAAGCACATAGCGTTTCATCTGTGGCTCGGCCCAGACCTCCAGCCGACCGCCGGAGATGGAATAGAGCATCAGCCAGCCGATGGCCGCCACCGCCGTAACCACCAGAACCAGCGCCCAGTTGAGCGCAAAGACCTTGGAAAATCCGGTCGGGGCGGTTTTGACGCGATATTCCAGAAAGCTCATGCCCGAAGCCCCCCTCAGGTTTCCGAGGGGCCGGGATAGCGGCCGTCGTCGTCGCGCAGCAGAAGCGAGCTGAGCAGGCTGTCCATCCGGCCGCGCTGATCGGCCGGATAGGCGTCAAGCGGCGGCACGGCACCGTAAAGGGCGCGCAAAAGCGCGTCGCGCGCAATGGGGGCGGCTGCCGTTGACCCGCCGCCGCCATGTTCCACCACCACCGACACCGCATAGCGCGGATTGTCATAGGGGGCATAGCCGACGAACAGCGCATGGTCGCGCCGGTTCCACGGCAGTTGATCGTTCGAGATCACACCGCTGGCCCGTTCGGCGGCCGAGATGTTGCGCACCTGAGATGTGCCGGTCTTGCCCGCCATGCGCAACCCATCCGCCACGATGCGCGAGGACCGCGCGGTGCCGCCGGCCTCGTTCATCACCGCATCCATGCCCTGCAGGACCGCAGTCAGGTTCGAGGTGGACAGACCCAGCGGCTCGGCCGGTTCGACCGGGATTTCGCGGCCATCAATGGCGCGCACCAGCCGAGGCTTGACCGCGCGCCCCGAGGCCAGCCGCGCCGTCATCACCGCCAGTTGCAGGGGCGAGGACAAGACATAGCCCTGACCGATCGAGGCGTTGATCGTATCGCCGATGCGCCATTCGGCCTGATGACGCTCCATCTTCCAGCCCTTGTCGGGCATGTTGCCTTCGGTGATGGCCGACATCGGCAGGTCATGGCGGATGCCAAGGCCCAGTCGGCGCCCCATTTCGGCGATCTTGTCGATGCCGACCTTCAGCGCCACCTCGTAGTAATAGACGTCACAGCTTTCCGACAGGCTGCGCTCAAGATCCACCGCGCCATGACCGCCGCGCCGCCAGCAGTGGAACCTGCGCCCGCCCGATTCAAAATGCCCGGGGCAGCGGACGGTGGTCTCGGGGGTGATCACGCCTTCTTCCAGGGCCGCCAGCGCCGTGACCATCTTGAAGGTCGATCCGGGCGGATAGGCGCCCTGCACCGCCTTGTTGGCCAAGGGGCGGTGGTCATGGTCCATCAGATAGCGGAAATCGGTGTTGGAAATCCCGCGCACGAAAAGGTTGGGGTCGAACGAGGGCGAGGAGACGGCCGCGATGATATCGCCGTTCGTCACATCCATGACGATGCAAGAGGCGCTTTCCTCGCCCAACCGGGCCTGGATGAAGTTCTGAACCCCTGCATCAATGGTCAGATGCACGTCGCTGCCCGCCTGGCCTTCGATCCGGTCCAGCTCGCGCATGACGCGGCCGATGTGGTTGACCTCGATCCGCTTGGTGCCAGCCGTGCCGCGCAGCGTATCTTCAAGCCAGCGTTCCACCCCGACCTTGCCGATCTGGAATTTCGGGATCTGCAGCACCGGATCGGGGTTTTCGACCCCTTCAAGGTCCTTTTCCGATACCGGCCCGACATAGCCCAGCACATGGGCAAAATCGGCATCGCGCGGATAGACTCTGGACATGCCGGTTTCGGGCGTGACACCGGGCAGGGCCGGGGCGTTCAGCGCCACGCGCGAAAACTCTTCCCAGTTGAGCCGGTCCTTGACGGTGATCGGCACGAAAGAGCTGTTCTTCTTCAAGGCCTCCAGCGCATCGTCAAGATCGGACCGGGTCAGGGGAATGACATGGCTAAGCCGGTTCAGCACCGCCTCGACGTCGCCGGCATCCTCGCGCGTCATCACCACGCGGTAGTTCTGTTCATTCTCGGCCAAGACCTTGCCGTGACGGTCATGGATCACACCACGGATCGGCGGCAGGAGACGGATCGAGATGCGGTTTTCCTCGGCCAGCAGGCGGAACTGGTCGGCCTGCTCGATGCCGAGATAGCGCATGCGCGCGCCCAGGGCGACAAACATCGCCGCCATCCCCCCGCTGAGCAAAAGCGCCCGGCGGGTGACGCGGCGCGCGCTGGCCTCATTGTCGCGCGCAACCCGTTTCACAGCCGCCTCCCATATGCGTCCACCTCGCCCATGGCGGGTTTGTAAAGGTGCAGCACCGCGCGGGAAAGGAACACCACCAGCGGGTAACACAGGATTGACCAGATCACCTGCACCAGCGCAAAGCCGAAGGGCGGCTGCGGCAGAAGGACAAGGCCAAAGCCGATGCGATACAGGATCAGCATCGCCACCATCATCGCCGAAACCAAAAGCCATTCGACGCCGAAGTTCAGCTCGCGCGTCAAGGCCACCCGGCTGCGGATGAACTCCGAGGCGATGACGACAAGCGCGGTCCAAAGCCCCGGCGGACGCAAGAGCACGATATCCTCCAACAGGACCACGCCGGCAATCAGCAGGGTCGGCAGGTAATCGGGCCGCCGCATGGTCCAGCGAAGATGATGCACAGCAGCAGATCCGGGCCAGGCATATGGGCCAGCCAGTCCATCGCGCGACACCAGCCGTCCTGAGGGGCGCAGCTTGCCGTTTCAGGCAGCCCCATCGGCAAGAGACGCAGGAACAGGAACAAGAGGGCCAGCGCCACGAATAGCACCCGGTGCAGCCAGATGTCGCGGTTGGCAGGGTCAATCATTGGCCGCCCCTGCCGTCGAGGACGTGGCGCCGGGCCGCAGATTGGGCGGGGCAGGGGGGCCCTGCACTTCGGCCGGGTCAGGCGCGAGGAGCGCGCCCTGATCGGTGATCGTCTCAAGCGCGTGGCTGCGCAAGACGCGCAGGAATTCCAGCCGCTGATAATCGGCCGCCAAGGCAACGCGCAGCCGTTTGTCGGTGCCAAGCACCACCGATCCCACAAGAAGCCCGGCCGGGAAAACCCCGCCATCGCCCGAGGAAAACACCTGATCGCCCGGCCGCACCTCGGAAAGGTCTTCAAGGAAATCAAGCGGGGGCAGATCGCCATTGTCCCCCGACAGAATGGCGCGCTGCCCCGAAGGTTGCACCACCACCGGCACGCGGCTGTTGGCATCGGTCAACAGGATCACCCGGCTGGTCTTTTCGCCCACCCCCGAGATACGGCCGACAAGGCCCAGCCCGTCCATGGTTGCCCAACCGTCGACGATGCCGTCGCGCGCGCCGACATTCAGCAGCACCGACTGACGGAACGGGCTGCCACTGTCTGCCATCACGACGCCGGTGACATGGGTCAGCCGCGGATCAAGCCGCACCTGATTGAGGTCAAGAAGCCGCGCGTTCTTCTGTTCGAGCTGCAGCGCCGCCTCTTTCCACTGCTTCATCTGCTTCAGCTCTTCGCGCAGCTGCTGGTTCTGGGCCAGAAGCCGTTGGTAGGACTGAAAATTGTCCATTACATCTGCCGCCCAGGTGACCGGCGCCATCGCCCATTGCATCGAGGGCACAAAGCGGTCGATGAGCGCCGCGCGGAACCGTTCGACGCGCGGGCTGTCGATGCGCCAAAGCGCAAAGACCCCGATCAGCGCCAACACCAGAAGGCCCACAAGCACCCGGCGCAGCGGGCGGTGGAATTCTTCGGGATCGGTCGTGTTGCGGGCCATGGGTGCCTGATCTGCTACGGGATCCTTGCGGAAGCCGCCGGGGGTTTTGCACCCCCGGACCCCCGCAGGGTATTTAGGCCAAGATGAAACACAATTGAAATCAAATCATGCGGCCCAAGACGCGGCCAGGGGGCTTGGGCGCTGCCTTTTGGCAGATCAGCTGTCGTAATCGATGACGTGGCTGAGCTGCTTTTCGTATTCGAGCGCCTTGCCGGTGCCGAGCGCGACGCAGTTCAAGGGCTCATTGGCGACCGAGATGGACAGCCCGGTCTGTTCACGAAGCGAAAGATCCAGATCACCCAGAAGCGCGCCGCCGCCGGTCAGCATGACGCCACGGTCGACGATATCGGCGGCCAGATCGGGGGGCGTGGTTTCCAGGGCCTGCATCACCGCGTCGCAGATCTGCTGCACGGGTTCGGAAAGCGCCTCGGCGACCTGGGCCTGGTTGATCTCGGTTTCCTTCGGCACGCCGTTCAACAGGTCGCGGCCGCGGATTGTCATGGAGAGCCCGCGCCCGTCATCGGGCATGCGCGCCGTGCCGATCGAGGTCTTGATGCGTTCGGCGGTGCTTTCGCCGATGAGCAGGTTCTGGTGGCGGCGCAGGTAGCTGATGATCGCCTCATCCATGCGGTCGCCGCCGACGCGCACCGAGCGGGCGTAGACGATGTCACCCAGCGACAGGACCGCGACTTCGGTGGTGCCGCCGCCGATGTCGACGACCATGTTGCCGGTGGGGTCGGTGATCGGCATGCCTGCGCCGATCGCGGCGGCAATCGGTTCGGCAATCAGGCCCGCGCGGCGAGCGCCTGCGGACAGGACCGACTGGCGGATGGCGCGCTTTTCAACCGGAGTCGCGCCGTGCGGCACGCAGACGATGATCTTCGGCTTGGCGAAGGTGGTGCGTTTGTGGACCTTGCGGATGAAGTGCTTGATCATCTGCTCGGCACTGTCGAAGTCCGCAATCACCCCGTCGCGCATCGGGCGGATCGCCTCGATCGTGCCCGGGGTGCGGCCCAGCATCAGCTTGGCATCCTCGCCCACCGCAAGCACCTGCTTCTTGCCGTCCTTGACGTGATAGGCCACGACCGAGGGTTCGTTCAGCACGATCCCTTTGCCGCGCATATAGACCAGCGTATTGGCCGTGCCGAGGTCGATGGCCATGTCGGACGAAAAGAGGCCGTTGAGAAGAGACATGCAGGTCTGGTCCTTGATCCGCGAACAAAAGAAATGGCCCGCGACTCATGCGCAAGAGGCAGGCGCTTTGGTATAGGCTGTGAGGCCGGAAAGGGGAAGGGCCGCAAGGGCCGCTGGCGCTAATCCGCCCGAATGGCCGCCGCTTTATGAAAGGCCACATTTTTCGGCCATCTGATGCCGAAAATCGCGTTCATGCTTGTCTTTTTCCAACAATAGCCGGTCTTGCCCAAGCGCGTGGTCAGTCTGAAATTTTGGGTTCGACCAAAGCCGCAAGTTTGGTCAGAGACTCCTGCCAGCCAAGAATGCAGGCTGCCAGCGGGATCATGTCGGGGATGCCTTCCTGCGTGATCTGCACATCGGTGCCGCAGATGACCTCGGCCAGATCGATGGTCACCTGCATCTCGCCGGGCATGGCCGGATCGTCGAAGCGGTTGGTGTGGCGGATCCGGCGATCTGGCTCCAGCTCCAGATAGCTGCCGCCAAAGCTGTGCGCCTGACCGGTGGTGAAGTTGCGAAAGGACATGTGAAAGCCACCGTCCAGCCTCGCCTCCATCTGGTGCACCGTGGCGGTGAAACCACGCGGTGGCAGCCAGGCGGCATAGGCGTCTGGCTCGGTGAAGGCGCGGTAGATCTTGCCCGGTGCGCAGGTGAAGACACGGTGCAGGCGGACGGTTCCGGGCATGGTCTGTCTCCGAAGGCGGCCGCGCCCCCCCGCAAGGTGGCGCGGCCATGGGGGTTATTCCCCGTGATAGGTGATGGTCTTTACATCATCGCCCGGCGCGGTTTTCTGCCGCCGCACGATCAGCTTGTTCAGCGCGTTGATATAGGCCTTGGTCGAGGCCACGATGGTATCGGTATCGGCAGAGGACCCGTTGACGATCCGCCCATCTTCTTGCAGGCGCACGGATACGGTGGCCTGCGCGTCGGTGCCCTCAGTGACGGCATGGACCTGATAGATCTCAAGCCGCGCCTTGTGCGGGAACAGCATCTTCACGCAGTTGAAGGCGGCATCGACCGGGCCGTCGCCGGTGGCGTCGATGTGGTGGTCCACCCCGTCGACCGACAGCACCATATCCGCCTCTTGCGGGCCTTCGGTGCCGCAGATCACCCGCAGCTTTTTCAGCTGCAGGAATTCATGCGCGTCATTGGTCTGCTCATCGGCGACCAGTGCGATCAGGTCGTCGTCATAGACTTCCTTCTTGCGGTCAGCCAGCGCCTTGAAACGCACGAAGACATCGTTCAGCTGGTTGTCGGCCAGCTCATAGCCGAGTTCCTTCAGCTTGGCGCGCAGCGCCGCCCGGCCCGAATGCTTGCCCATGGCGATGTTCTTGGCCGTCAGGCCAATGTCCGAGGGCTTCATGATCTCGAAGGTCTCGACGTTCTTCAAGACGCCGTCCTGATGGATGCCGCTTTCATGGAGGAAGGCATTCTTGCCGACGATGGCCTTGTTGAACTGAACCGGAAAACCGGAAACCGACGAGACCCGGCGCGACAGGTTCATGATCTTGGTGGTATCAATGCCGGTCCGGTAAGGCATGATGTCATTGCGCACCTTCATCGCCATGACGACCTCTTCCAGCGCGGTGTTGCCCGCCCGTTCGCCCAACCCGTTGATCGTGCATTCGATCTGGCGCGCGCCTGCATCCACGGCAGCCAGCGCGTTGGCGGTGGCCATGCCAAGGTCATTGTGGCAATGCGTCGCAAAGATCACGCTGTCGGCGCCGGGAACCCGCTCCAACAGCATGGCAATCAGATCGGCACTTTCGCGCGGCGCGGTATAGCCCACGGTATCGGGGATGTTGATCGTGGTGGCGCCGGCCTTGATGGCGATTTCCACCACCCGGCAGAGATAATCATGCTCCGTCCGCGTCGCATCCATCGCCGACCATTGCACGTTGTCACAGAGGTTGCGCGCATGGGTCACCGTTTCATGGATGCGCTCGGCCATTTCATCCATGGTCAGGTTGGGAATGGCACGGTGCAGGGGCGAGGTGCCAATGAAGGTGTGGATGCGCGGGGACTTCGCGTGTTTCACCGCTTCCCAGCAGCGGTCGATATCTTTGAAATTCGCGCGGGAAAGCCCGCAGATGGTCGAGTTTTTCGACCGCTTGGCAATCTCGCTCACCGCCGCGAAATCACCCTCTGATGCAATCGGGAACCCTGCCTCGATCACATCGACGCCCATTTCATCCAGCAGGCTGGCGATCTCCAGCTTTTCCTCATGGGTCATGGTGGCGCCGGGGGATTGTTCCCCATCGCGCAGGGTGGTGTCGAAAATGATGACTTTGGGCTGGTCGGTCTTGGTCATGGGGGAAATCCTTGCTTCGTGGCCTTTGTCCTTCGGGCGCTGGTCACCTCCGAGCGGTCGCGCCCAAGGGCACGCTCAGAGGCTGCTAAGAAGGAGAAGCCCACGCGGAAGCCCATTGGGACGCCGTGCCGCAAAAGCGGTCGGGGTCATGCCTGCAATGATGCGGTTCCGTGCCATGGCGCCGGACTATAGCCAGCCCACCCGTGAAGAAAAGAGGGCAAATCAAAAAACACCCAAAGTATTTGCCCTTCTTCAAATACTCCCGGCGGAGGCCCCGGCCTGCCACGTCCCCCCCGCCAGAAGGCCATTCCCGCAGCGAAGAGCGGGCGTCAGCCCGACGATGAGCGCCGCTTCCTCTTGACTTCACGCCGCCGCCCATGTGTATCGGCTGGAAACCACGCCAAGCCTCCTTAAGGGGACCGATGATGCACGCCTACCGCAGCCATACCTGCGCCGCCCTGAACACCGCCCATGTGGGCCAAGAGGTCCGCCTGTCGGGTTGGGTCCACCGGGTCCGCGACCACGGGGGTGTTCTCTTCATCGACCTGCGCGACCATTACGGCATCACGCAAGTCTTGGCCGACAGCGACAGCCCGGCCTTTGCGGCGATTGAAAAGATCCGCGCCGAATGGGTCATCTGCATCGACGGCAAGGTGAAGGCGCGCGACGCATCTTTGGTGAACCCCAAGCTCGCGACGGGCGAGATTGAGGTCTACGCCACCGGCCTGACGGTTCTGGGCGCGGTGGATGGCGATCTGCCGATGCCGGTCTTTGGTGACGTGGATTACCCCGAAGAAACCCGCCTGACCTACCGCTTCCTCGACCTGCGCCGCGACAAGCTGCACAACAACATGATGCTGCGGTCAAACGTGGTGCGGTCCATCCGCAACCGCATGTGGGCCCAAGGGTTTAACGAATTCCAGACCCCGATCATCACCGCATCTTCCCCCGAAGGTGCGCGCGATTTCCTCGTGCCGTCGCGTCTGCACCCCGGCAAGTTCTATGCCCTGCCGCAGGCCCCGCAGCAGTTCAAGCAGCTGATCATGGTGTCGGGCTTTGACCGCTATTTCCAGATCGCGCCTTGCTTCCGCGACGAAGACCCGCGCGCCGACCGCAGTCCGACCGACTTCTATCAGCTTGATATCGAGATGTCTTTCGTCACCCAGGACGACGTGTTCGCCGCCGTCCAGCCGGTGATCCAGGGCATTTTCGAAGAATTTGCTCCGGGCAAGAAGGTTTATTCCGACTGGGTGAAAATCCCCTATCGCGATTCCTTGAAATGGTATGGCAGCGACAAGCCCGACCTCAGGAACCCGATCAAGATGGCCGATGTGTCCGACCATTTCCGCGGCTCGGGCTTTGCCATTTTCGCCAAGCTTCTGGAAACCGAAGGCAACGAGGTCCGCGCGATCCCTGCGCCCACCGGCGGCAGCCGCAAATTCGCCGACCGCATGAACGCCTTCGCCCAGAAAGAGGGCCTGCCGGGCATGGGCTATATCTTCTGGCGCAAGGCCGAGGATGGCACGACCGAGGCCGCAGGCCCGATTGCCAAGGCGCTGGGCGACGAGAAAACCGAAGCGATCCGCGTGGAACTGGGTCTGGCCGAGGGCGATGCGGTGTTCTTCCTTGGCGGCAAGCCCGAGGTCTTTGAACCCATCGCCGGCAAGGCCCGCAACGAGATTGGCCGCGAGTTGGGCCTGACGGAAGAAAACTGCTTCAAATTCGCCTGGATCGTCGATTTCCCGATGTATGAGAAAACCGACGAGGGCGGGATTGATTTCAGCCACAACCCCTTCTCGATGCCGCAGGGGGGATTGGAGGCGCTGCAGGGCGATCCCTTGAAGGTCTATGCCTATCAGTATGACCTTGCCTGCAACGGCTATGAGCTGATCTCGGGCGGCATCCGCAACCATAAGCCCGAGATCATGTACAAAGCCTTTGAACTGGCCGGATACCCGAATTCCGAAGTGGACAAGCGGTTTGGCGGCATGGTCAAGGCGTTCAAATACGGCGCGCCGCCCCACGGCGGCTGTGCGGCGGGGATCGACCGGATCGTGATGCTTCTGGCCGATGAGGCCAATATCCGCGAGGTCATCATGTTCCCGATGAACCAGCGCGCCGAAGATTTGCTGATGGGCGCGCCGTCTGAACCCATGCTGAAACAGCTGCGCGAACTCAACCTGCGGGTCGTTCCGAAAGAATAAGCGCGATTTTCCGCGCAAACCTTGATGGGCAGGCTTTCCAGAACCGGAAAGCCTGCCCATATCTTTTCATACGCATTGTTCCAAAGCTCTTTTGCACCCCGAGACCCGCATGACCCCCAGTGCCAGCCTTGCTGCATTTCGTTTCGGCTATGGCCTGCCCGTGCCGGAGGGGACCCCCGTCACCCCCGATACGATGCTGGCCGCGCTTGCCGGACCGGATGAGGCTGCGCAGCGCTTTGCCATTCCGGGCTATGACTGGGTGCATGGGCATGTCGCCGATGTGGCGCGCAGCAAGCAGGCGGCGCGCGAAGACGCCCTGTTGCAAGCCCGGCTCGACGCGGTGGTGCAGGGGATGCAGGTGGCCGGCCTGATGGCCATGCGCGCCACACTGGCCCGCGCCATCGCCGCACCGGATGGCTTACGCGAACGGCTGGTGGCCTTTTGGGCCGATCATTTCACCGTGGGCGCAGGCGGGCGCGAAGATGCGATCACGCCTTACGCTTTTGTCGAAGACGCCCTGCGCCCGCATCTGACGGGGCGCTTTGCCGATATGCTGCTGGCGGTGGTGCGCCATCCCGGCATGCTGCGCTATCTGGATCAGACCCGCTCGGTCGGGCCGAACTCGCGCCGGGCCTCGCGGCGCGGCGGCGGGCTGAATGAGAACCTCGCGCGGGAACTTTTGGAACTGCACACGATGGGGGTGGGTGCGGCCTATGATCAGACCGACGTGCGCCAATTGGCGCTGTTGCTCACGGGCCTGACCTATGACGACCGGCGCGGTTTTTCCTATGATGACCGTATGGCTGAGCCGGGGCCGAAAACCGTGCTGGGCCAGACCTATGACGGGCCGGGAGAGGCGGCGATCGCCGCCTTCTTGCGCGATCTCTCGGTCCGCCCCGACACTGCGCGCCATATCGCGCGCAAACTTGCGGTGCATTTTCTGTCTGACGCCCCCGATCCGGCAGTGGTTGATGCCATGGCCACGGCGTGGACAGCCTCGGGCGGTGATTTGATACAGGTCTACACGGCCCTTTTGCGCCACCCGGCGGCGCTGTCCGAGCCTGCGGCCAAGGCGCGCCAGCCTTGGGACTTTCTGGCCGCCGCGCTGCGGGGGCTGGGCATCCGGGGCGAGGATGTGATGGGCTGGCCCGATGAGCGGCTGCGCGACGCCCTTATCTTGCCCCTGCGCGCCATGGGGCAGGCGTGGAAATCGCCGCCCGGCCCCGATGGCTGGGGTGAAGCGATTGAAACCTGGATCACGCCGCAGGGTCTGGCCGAGCGGATCAGCTGGGCGATGCGCTGGCCCGCCGAGCTTGCCGCGCCCTTGCCCGACCCTCAGGCCTTTGCGCAAACCGTCTTGGCCGACCGCGCGGCCCCCGCCACGCTTTGGGCCTGCGAGCGGGCCGAAAACCGTGCCGAGGGGGTGGGCATCGTGCTTGCCAGTCCCGAATTCAACCGGAGATGAACCGATGATCAATCGCAGAGGCCTGTTGCACGGATTGGGAATCTTGGGCTGTTCCGCCGCCGCCCATCCGTTCATGTCCACCGTCACGCTGGCCGGGGCTGATGGGGGGGCGCCCTTGGGCGATCACCGGCTGGTGGTCATCATCTTGCGCGGGGCGATGGACGGGCTGGATGTGCTGCGCCCCTTGGGCGAGCGGACCTTTGCAGGCTATCGCCCCACCTTGGCGGCGACGCAAAGCCTTGATCTGGATGGGTTCTTCGGCCTTCATCTGGGGCTTTCGGGCCTGCATCCCCTGTGGCAATCGGGCGAATTGGCCTTTGTCCATGCCACATCCACCCCCTACCGCGACAAGCGCAGCCATTTCGACGGCCAAGACCTGCTGGAGGCCGGGACCAGCCCCGATTTGCCAAGCGCCCATCTGCGCGATGGCTGGCTGAACCGCATGCTGCAATCGGTGCCGGGGTTGCAGTCGGAAACCGCCTTTGCGGTCGGCCGCCAAGAAATGCGGATCATGCGCGGGCCCGCGCCGGTGATGGATTGGTCGCCCGATACGGCGGTGAACCTGTCGCCGCAGGCGCAGCTTTTGCTGG
>JACCDH010606580.1_pt1 | contig 12825 bp, 8 predicted proteins | sample 7442481 | NCBI WGS metagenome assembly JACCDH01 (sample SAMN15323433, study PRJNA562643) | freshwater metagenome | isolation source: river surface water | place: USA:Blue River Watershed | collected 2017-08-15
AAAATATAAAAAAATATAAAAAAAATTGAAATACTTTTTTAACATTTAATCATAATTCCCCCACTTATTCTTATTACATAAATATTTTAATATTTATTCTCCAACTCTCTTAAATCTCTTTAAAAGTTAACTTACTCTATTACTCTATCTTAAAATGCAATCTATTGTCGAATCCTCAATTGAAAATAAAATGAATGAATTAAATTCACATCTGAATTTACACACTTCATTAATCGAAAAGATTTATAATGAATATGAAAATAATTACGGAAATTCTAAAATTCCAGAAGTTATTAATTTTATAAATAAAAATCATACTACACGAGGTGATAGTAGCTATGATGGAAAATATTTCTCATATTTAGATTATACATCTAGTATTCTTAATAATTTATTAAAAGATATATGCAATAATGATGATTCTAAATCCAAAAATATTGAAATTTCAAAAGCATTAAAGGAATTAAATAAAATTAGAAATAAATCATATAGTTTTGACTATTATACACCATCTCCTGCAAACAAATTAATTATGGAAAAAGATATTAAAATCTTCTCTTATAAATTATTAAAATTATATAAATCATTAATGAGTAAAATATAAAATATGAAGAATTATAAAAATGTATAAAATATGTAAAATATAAAATTTATAAAAAATATAAAAATAATCATAAAAATTATAAATAATAAATATATTGTATGTTATATGTATTATTTTCCAGAATAGTTATTAGCTGTGTATGCATTGCCATTTAATGTAGCATATGTAAATTTGTAAATATATTCCAATAATTGATATAAAATATCCGAAATAAAGGGAAAAATCATTAGTAAAATAATGATTACCACTTTTTTTTGTTTTGTCATTGTTGTATTATACATAAAAAGTACTAAAGTTAAAATTAAGAGTGCCATATAATAGAGAATAAAAAGTACATAATTTATTCGCTTGAGAGTGAGAATCTTCTCGGATTGATAGTTGGCTTTTTGATTATCGGTGGAATAAGAATCACTTAATTCTTTTATTTGTTTGTCAATTTGTTCATTTTCTTTTTTAACGGTTGTGAAAAGAACGGCATAATCACCTTGGGGTGCACGTCTTAATTTGTCATTTTGTTCTCTTGCATCATCTCTTTCTCGAGTCCTTGTATCTAAATCAGCAACATTTATTGAATTTGCAGTTTTAAAAGCTTGTCCATAAGAATTTATACCACTACCAGATTGAGATATGTCAGTTAATGTTCTATTGTTTCTTATATCAGTTGCATCATATTTATTAACAATATCTCCATTATTATATTTTAATGGGCCATAAGTTTTTCCAAATAAATTCCAGTAATCATTTCTGTATCTATCTTCTGCACATTGCTTTCCAGGAGAATTTCCCATCTTTATATTATAATATATTCAAATACTTTATATATTATGATATTATTATACAAGGAATATTCACTAAATTCGGATGGAGTAAATGGGGGAGTTTGATTATTCATGCAAGAAAATGCATCAGTACCACATGGAGTAGATGTACTAACGAATACACGTCCGCATGCTTTTGAATCCCTACCACTAGCAGTAGTACTACATGCTGGAGTTGCTGCGGTAGTATCCCAATTTTGATCTGGGTTTCCATCAGTTCCATTAGGACATGTTGGATAACATTTATTTAAACCTTCATTCCATGTAGTTCCAGGTGGGCAACAATCCTGACCAATACATTGATTTCCTTGCACCGCGCCTAATAAATTTCCAGATTCTACTTTCGCTTTAGTCTCCTGATATTTATTTTCCTGTGGCATTGGTGGCAACTTTAATTCATCAAAATTTAAATTATCACGCTGATTCATAGCATAAATCTTCACCACAACAACAATTATTATTACTGCAAATAAAATGGTTATTAATAAATCAAAAATTCCACTGGGAATAAATGGCATCCAATTTTTAAGTTTGATTAAACCAATAAAAATTAGTAATCCAATAACAATAATTATGAAAATTTTATTAATATACGCTTGACGATTTTTATAATTATCATTTAATTGAGCCATGCGTTGAGACATAAATGTTTTTGCATAAATCTGTTGTTTTTTTCTATTTAATCTATTTGTTTCATCAGTAACAATTTGATTAACATCACTTTGTTTTGTTAAAATATCAGCAGTGGATGCACCTGAAGAAGCAATTGCTCCTTTTAATGTATTTAAATAATCTTGCAAATTTTTTATTCCGTTTGTAACAGTTATTCCATTAGTATTTGAGTTACCTAAATCATGTAAATATTGTGATTGAACATTCAATACACCACTTATATCAAAAATTGGAGGCATTTTTTTAAATAATAATATATTATAACTAAATATATTATTGTTTTACTTACTAGATAAAATTATTGCTAATATTAGTAAACTTGCTGTTGTTAAAGTTCCCATCAAATAAACATTATTTTGTTGAAGAAGCATTTCATTTGCATCATCATTCATTCCATCTAAAAGAGTTTTTTTATCAGGGTTTGTTTGATCAACTGCATCACTATATTTATATGTATTATCATTATCAAGTAAATTTTGTTTTAAATTATTATAATTGGTTATATTATTCGATAAATCTATCCGATTTTGTGATAATTGCTGAAGTGCCCTTTCATAATTTGCCGCCATTTCTTTCAATGGTGCAATTTTATTATTACTAATATCTCTTATACAACCATCTGCAGTATTTCCACTACAATTTCGATTAAGATATGTTAAACCTTCTCTAACAAAAGTAAATCCTTCTGGTTCATTATCTTGTGCAGTATTTACTTCATCAACTGGATCACGCCCTCTTGTTCCCCATAATATTTTTTGTAAGTCATTATTTGCATCCTGCCATTCTGATGTGCTTTCTGTTGCAATTACTTTTGGAGTTGAAAAATATCCACCAGAAACATCATGCGCGGAATATAAACTATATCCATTATATGTATCAATATTAGTAACCCCCAATTGCGTTGTCATATAGTTTGAAGACATATCTAAATGTTTATCCTTAATATATAAAGAAGATTTTAAATAATCTTTTGCAAATGGAGGAATTGGATTCATAGAATTAGGTGCAATTATATTTTCATTCGAACCTTTTGGTGTAAAACATAACTCATAATTAACTCTAAAAGATCCAGTATTAAATTTAACTTCGACGTGATTGTAAGAATTACAGGTAGGATCATCTTTGCATGTTTTTTCACATTGTTCTTTATTTGCTAATGAAAAATTAAAATTAGGACCAATGTCTGGTAAATAATTACCAACATTAATAAATCTATCATATCCTAAAACTCCGCCATTTTTGGAATCACTTGATGCTGGTATCATTTCCACAACTTGGTCTCCAGCAATATTTTTGGAATAAAAATATTTATTCTGTTTTTCATCGACATCCAATGCATATAAAAATCTAGCGGATTCATTGTATTTATTAGACATAACATCTTCTCCAGATAAATTTTTTGAAGTGGGTTTACATCCTTGAATTGCATATAATATTACTAAATTTCCATTTGGATCTATTGTTAATTTAAATTTATTATCACTACTAAATAAACTTCTCGAATTATCTATGCGATCATTTATATTCATATAATTTGGTTTTGATTGATTACTTGTACGTTTAGCAATAATTTCTCTTACAAAGGTTTCACTGGCAATAGAATCTCCTGGAATTCTGGTTTTTCCAATATATTTTACTGCTTCTGATCCATTTTTTTGCCTATATAAAACTTTTAAATAAACTTCTCCACCTCCGCGAAGTAAAAACCCTCTTAATTCGGGATTTGATGCCATATTAGATTTTGATTCTATAAAAAAACGCTTTAATTCGCCACCTCTGGAATCATATAAAACAAGACTTGCATCATTTGCATTAATATTAAATCTAGCATAATTACCAGGCTTAATTAATCTAGCATCATTTGCATTCGTTTGATTCAATCCTTTCCAAAGAGCTCTTTGAATAGTTGCCTGAGCTTCGCTGGTTCTAGAAATATTTTCTACTTTGATGGCATTATTTTGAGCATCATCACCAGTGTCAGCAACATAACAGGAATAATATCCTGGATTGGCGCTATCTACTAATGCAAAATATCGCTGTTTCATTTCATAAAATTTGCCATCTTTTTTGAGAATAAATATAATAGAATTAGTTTTATTTTCGCCAGATGGAGAAGAAATGGTAAAATTAAATGTCATATTCGCAGCATTGTTTCCATATTGAATTCTGAGAGGATAAACTTGACCTTTGATTAAATATATTGAACCTTCTCTTGTTTTAGGTCCATGTAATCCACCATTTTTTATTTGAGCATTAGATGTTTTATAATCATATAATGCATGATTTCCAATCCATAAATAGGAGGCATCATCACTCGTTATACTTATTTTCCAATTACCAGTAGCATCTGGAATAATATATCCTTGCCATTCTATAGAGAAGAATTCTCTTTGACCACGAATAAAGGATTTTGTAGATGTATTAAAATCCGACATATTTTGGGTTTCTCCTGAACTTAAAACAGTGGGAGGATTTCCCGAATTTCCATTTATAAAATATGCTGGATTATCTAAAAAATATCCGTCAACAACTTTGAATTGTAATCCAGGAATTTTTTGAATATCATTTTTTTTTATTTGTTGCATTTCATTGTATTTTATATTACTAAATTCAAGAGATGCACCAACTTTACATGATTCATATGTTTGAGGAATACTGTTTAATAATTGCATACCTATTGGAAAATTATTTGTGCCAGGAGTTTTTGCAACACATCCCTTTTGATATGCATCAACAGAATCATCTGTAGGCATCATTCGTAATAATTCGAATTGATTGGCAAATCCTCTTGTTATTTCTTGAAATCTTCTCGATAAATCTTCTAATTTTGTATCTCCCATTTTTTATTATATTATTTATATAATCTATATATTTTTATTATATAATATATATCATAAGATTTATATTATATTTGTATCGACATTGATATCTTCTCTTTATAATTTTCTAAAAACATAATAGAGAAGAGAAGTTGCTAAAATTGTCCAGCCAATACTGGCATACATGGTTGAATCATAATGAAGCTTACTTTGATTTACGAAGGAATCGTCGGTTTTGAGAATTTCTTTCATTTTAAGGTCGAGTTCATTGCGTAAGTTTAAATTATTGGAATACTTATCGAGAAGTTCTTGATGTTTAGTATTAAAATCAGCCATAGTAAATGATGTACTACCATTTTGTATACTATTAATAGCAGTGGCTAATGCATTAGCTCTAATTTGTACGATATTTTGTTTCCCATCAACATAACTTTTATTTAATGTAATAGGTGGGTTTTTTGAACTGTATTTACTTAAAGTATCTGCACAAATAGGTGTTTTAATTTTATTATCATTATGATAATTACTTGAATTATATTGTTGATCATCTAAACCATCGCCTTCGTTATTTGGACCACATCTAATATAATCAGCATATGCAATATAAAAATCATTTATTGCATCAATTAATTTTTTTTCCAAATCATAAATAGTATTAGTTCCACTTGCATTATTACTTGTTCCATAATCATTAAATTTTAAAGAAGAAAAATCTATTTGTTTATTTTCAAAATCTTTAGTAACTGATGTATAATTACTTGTAGGCATTATTATTTTATCTTATCTTATAATCTATTATGATATATTACTTCCAAATAAAAAATTCTAATTAATCTATTTCTTAAATTTTACTCCAAAAAATATTAAAACTACTAATCCCAAACTTAATGCTATCGATCTTCTCAATTCCAAAGAATAAATATTCTGGCTATTTATAAAATTTTGGTCTCTTCCTGAATGATTATTCTCTAAATCATTTAATTTCAAGGCTTTTTCTTTATTTTGACAAACCTCTTTTTTATAACAATTTCCACTATTATCTTGCCAAAATGAACCAACTACTGCATCATATACAATATCATATGTATTAAGCATACAAGAAGAAATATTTTCTGAAGTAGTTTTATAAAATAAAACTAAATTACCTTCTTCAGTAAAAGTTAATTTAAATAAAGGTAAATTTTGGTTGTTAAGTGTATTAATACCATACAAGCTATTATTAATATCTATTTTATCCATACTATTTAAAAATCGATTAGGATATTCTTTTCTTTCAGATGATAATTTGTCAATTTCAGACTGAAATGTTAATGTTGTACTTAAATCATCTGGTAAATCTAAATTAATGATAGTTTTTTTACTACTATCAGAATTATTTCCATCTATCGTAAATAATATACGGTCTTTTATATTTGTATTTTGATTTCCTTTACTAACTATTAGTCGTCCTTTATAATTAATATTATTATAATAATTATTTACTTCTCCTAATGTTTTTAAATTATTATTATCTTTATCATAAATATTAAATTTCCCATCATTTGTAAATTTTGCATAATTACCTGGTTTAATTTTATTTTTTTCTGTATCATCATTTTCATCAAACGCTTTCCATAATATTTTATTAGAACATTTATCTGCTTTTTCTAATATAGAATTTGTATAATTACTTCCTTGTTTGCAAGTATCAGTATTTAAATCTTGATTACTTAATAATCCTGCACATCTAGCATCAGTTGGTTCCGCTTCTCCACCAGGCATTACTGCATTTACATAAAAAAAATCATTTCCCGAAAATTTTATCTTTATATTATCATTATGCGACATTTTTTATTATTTTAATATATATTCTATATACAATTTACATACAATATATTTCTCTTCATTTTTCTTTTTTATTTATTCACACAAATTCTATAATAATTTGTTTCTAAAGCAGTCTGACTATTTCTCACAAACTTAACAACCTGTTTCGGTCTCAACATTATTGCCAATGCCTGTGGGTCAAATCGCGAAATTTCTGGTAACTGCAAATACACATTCTGTATATTTAAATCTTTTGTCAACTTCTCTACTTCTTCCTCGCTCAATATTTGAGATTTTGGAACTAAAACATGATTCAATATATTAAATTGCAATCTTTTAATATTATGTATTACTACAAAAATTCCATATTTTTCATAAATGTAAATCAATTTTTGATTCATAGTTTCATTCGGTTCTTCATTAATAATAATCACTAAAGTATCATTTGTATTGATGACTTCCTCAATTTCATATAAATCAGATATGAAAGTATCTAAAGTTGCTGGGCGTAATTGTTTTGTTCCTGTGCAATAATATTTTATGTATGCTTTGCGTCCAGTTTTTTCATTTGTTATTAACATATCTAACTGGTCATGATTATACATCGAATCTATTTCATTAATACTAAACATATTATATTCGGAAACATTATATCCCAAATATTCCATATGTTGCAAAATAGTATTACGAGATTTATAGACAGTTAAAATGCGATTATTTGAATTAGAGGAAGATGCCATTTTTCGTTAATTTGTTATACAATATAGATAATAGAAATATATATTTATATTGTATTTTTTATTTTTATTCAATTTTTTCTAGAGACCTTTGAGAAGATTTTTATTTTATGCAAACCATAATAAATCATAAAGTCTATTCCAATTTTTTAATAACCAATTTACTAAAATCCACTTTGCTAGTATCCGTAAAATCAACGGGAGTATCTTTCGATTTTTCCATTTTTTGTGGGTGTGAATTCATCGAAATTTTTCCAGGAGAAGATAAACCCCCAACACCCCCCAACATTGGCGTTGCCGTTGTGGAAGGATCAGCGGTTTCAACTTTGTTATCATTTCCAGTAATAATATTGAAAGAAGGATTTATAGCAACAGGTTGCATTCCTCCTCCTACACCATGAGGCATCATATAAGGATATTCTCCTGCCATACCATTTTCCATCACAGGCATTTGACCCCATTGCTGGATATTGGGGTCAGCATAAATTACTTCGGATGGTCTATAAATTTCATGGGGCTCAACAACCTTAATTGTGTCTTGAATATCTTCTAATCCTTCTAAATCCGAGGTTTCTATTGTTATAAATTCATTACCGCCATTATCTTTAACAGTCCATTGACGATTTGCCTTTGTTCCTCCACGTAAAAACACAACTTCTCCCTTCTGAAATTCTCGAGATTCCTCTTTTTCGTGTTTAATGACAGGTTCTGGATATTGTCCTCCTTGCATTCCCATATTAATATGCGAAGGATGTTCTTGAGAAGCTGAATCAATTAATTCTTTGTCATATTTTGCGAATCCTGGATCTTCTTGATATCCACCTTCCAATTCAATAGAATTCAATAATTCGGCTTCTTCAATTTTATCAGAGGCGGAATCTTCCATAAATGGACGTTTATTTTCAGCCTTTTCATTGGTTTTTCTTGCCTTCTCCATTGTTTCATCCAAATTTACTGAGCTGGATTTTATTCCCTTCTTTTGTTTAATATATTCTTCCACTTCTTTTGGTCCAGCATTTTCAATATGCATTAATTTCGCAATATTTTTGGAGAAGGTTAAATTTTCCAATTGATTTATATTATCTTCCGTAATGACACGCATTTGAACATTTATACACTGTAATTCCTGCATCAACAATTTGAATGTATATGGAACACAAATAACACTAAAACTGCGTCCAAATTTAGTAACATTATCAATATACATATCTTTTCCATCAACTGAGCCAGAGAAGCGAACAGGTCCATCCGCCATAGGACTGAAAAACAGATTTTTCGATGGATTAAAAACCGCCAACATTCCAGTTTTATTACAAACCGCCATATAATATTTGTCTGCACGTTCCATCATAGATTCGCGTAAGAAATTACTAATTCCATGAGAAATCAAAACATCACGTTCCATTTCACCTATACGTAAACCTCCATCATTTGCACGACCACTAACAGGTTGTTTAGTAAGAGCAGTATTTGGACCTCTAGCGCGATAATTCACTTTATCTTTAACCATATGTTTCAAACGCATATAATATGTTGGACCAATAAATATACTAGTCTCAATTTGCTCTCCCGTCATTCCATTATATAACATTTCGTTGCCCGAAGAATGAAATCCCAATTTTGACAAATGTTCTCCGAAAACACCGATTTTAGAACCGTCATTATTGAAAGCAGTACAGTCGCCAAATCCACCATACATTGCACATGATTTTCCCATAATACATTCAACCAATTGTCCGATGGTCATACGTGTAGGAATTGCATGAGGATTAATTATAATATCTGGACGTAAACCATCTTTAGTAAAGGGCATATTTTCTTCGGGAACAACCATACCAACTGTTCCTTTTTGCCCACTTCGAGAAGCCATTTTATCTCCAAAATTGGGAATACGAATTTCGCGAATTCGCACTTTGGCAATACGACTTCCTTCTTCTCCTTCTGTGATAAAAGATTTGTCTACAACACCGAGTTGTCCCTTTTTAGGTGTTTTTGAACTGTCGACTATTATACCAGGAGCTTCACTGTTACTAACTGTCATTCCTATTAAAACTGTCTTATCATCAACAGGAGTATTCTCTTTTATAATTCCAAATTTATCTAATTTACTGTAATCATAACCAGGTTTAGTTCCCATTACTCTTTCTTGTAATTCAATATTGGTTAATTTCTTATCTGAATGAGAGCTCTCATTTTTACTGTTTTCTTCGTGAGTTTCATACATTGTAAAATAGGTTGTATTAAACATTCCTCGTTTAATAGATGCCTCATTAATTAACACGGAATCTTCCATATTGTATCCAGTGTAACACATAATAGCAACAATTGCATTTTCACCATAGGGATTTTCCTCATGATTTATATGTTCCATATATCTGGATTTTACTAGTGGAACTTGCCCGTTATTCAAAACAACTGCGGTTTTATCCATTCTAACCTGATAATTAGTGTGATACATTGAAACCGCTTGTTTACTTTGACCACATGAGAAAGAATCACGAGTTGGTGGATTATTTTCAGGAAAAATAATTTGATTGCACATAACCCCGAAAATTAGAGATTCATGAATTTCTAAATGTGTATGTTTTTGTTTTTCATTTTCAATGTCTTCCATTTTAATTGCAATGTAGGCATTTTCACTTTCACTTGGATCAATATATTCAATAATTGCCTGACCTTTCAAAAAACGTTCCAATCTTGCTGGATTTGATTCCGCATCAATTCCCTCATATAATTCATGCAATTCATATATTTTTGGCAAATCTTTTTGAAAATTGGGAATTTTTTTGCGATTAAATCCCGTTATCAAATCTGACCAGACAAAATCATTATCCTTTATTTTTTTCATTATTGCGGGGTCGTCAAATGATAAACCGCCAGATTCATCATCTTTGCGGTAAAAAATGGGACGACAAACACGACCAGCATCTGTATAAATAAATATCAAATTTAATTTTATCTCGAAAGTTGCACTGGTAAATATGGGAATTAATGCATTACGTTTAAAAAGTCGGATTTTATTTATGGTTTCAAATGGATTATCGACAGCTCCAACCAACATTCCATTTACTAAAATACGTGTCATTGTAGACAGCAATTTTGGTCCACAATCCTCCAATAAACGCATATTTACTTTTTCTAATAACCATTTTATCATGGGTTCTCGAGAATATCCACGGGAAACAACAGTACTAATTGCCAAAGATTTATGTAAACCAATATTTCCACCATCAGGGGTATCAATAGGATCCATATATCCCCATTGAGAACCATGCAAAACACGAGGACCAACCACTTTCGCACTAGCATCTAATGGCAAATTCGTCTTTCTTAAATGTGAAATTGCGGATAAAAATGATAGCCGATTTAAATCCTGAACAATTCCGATACGTTTTGTATGAGTTTGCGATCCCCAATTTCCCTTGTAAGCTTTTTTGAATCCAATTTCGACATGTCTTTCGCGGAAAACTTCTCGATATTTATCCATAATAAGTTTTTGCAAATTATCGGAATAAATACCTTGATTAAAATGAAGAATCTTCTCAAACATTAAATGAATTTCTCTATATTGAATTGTATAATATTCACGAAATAAATCATATAATAAGGATCCTACTAATTCAATGCGTTTATATTTGAAATTATCACGATCGGTTGGCTGTTCAATACCAGTATAAACAGAAAGTAATCGAAAAACCATGTATCCCAAATAATAAGCTTTTTGAATGAAATTATTCTCGCCAACATGTGGCAAAAAATAATCCGTTAAAACTTCCAATGCGTAACTCACAGTATTAAATTTGGTTAGAGAAGCAATATACATTAGTGCGGTTTTTTGGGTCATTATTCCTCCAGCATCATGAACAGATGGAATAAATAAATCCAACATAGATTCATATTTATCAATATCGAGAAGACACATAGAAATAATGGATTTATCGGATAAAATTCCCAATGCTCTGAAAACAATAAAAAGCGGAACTGGATTACGAACATTTGGAATATTTACAACAATGTTTTCGAAAGTATATTTTGGAGAAGGTGCACATATTTTCACGGAAAGTGTGCGAATAGGTTTTGATGAATTTTCGGAAACAGAACGGATTTCAGCGGAATAAAGATGTTTGTCATCATTTACCTTTCGAATATATAACATATTATCGCCGAATTTTTCTTGAGGAATGATTGTCTTCTCCTTTCCATCAATAATAAAATATCCACCATTATCATTTTTACATTCTCCCAAAAAATATCGGACTTCTCTAGGCAATCCATTTAAAATGCAATAATCGGATTGAACCATTATAGGAAATTTACCCAAATAAATCTTCTCAATAACATCTGGTCGAATTTGGCGATTTTTATTTATTATTGTTTTTTCCATGGCTTCTCTAACTTTCGCTGCCATATCTGTTGTCATTTCAACTTCCGTTGATTTGAATCGTTTTTTGCGCTCGACTTTTTTGGGACCACCACCTCGCATTTCATTGTAAGGTTTTCCATCAGCGTCATGGACTCCTGGCTCTTCATCAGGATCTTTTTCCAATAATTCCATTTCTTTTTCTTGAAACATATCCAATCTTCTCTCCTTGAAATTTCCTCCACTTAATTCTTTAGCTTCTGCTCGTTCTTCTGAATAATCGGTTTCTTCTAATTCTAATGCTTTATGAGAAGTTTTTCCCCCGCCAGTTTCGCGAATCATATTTGCATCTAAAGTATAGGGAACTTCTCCATCTTCTAGAATATCAATATATTCAATATCAACATCATAATGAACTGTCATAGCATAAGTCATATTACGTAAACGGGCTTCATTTGGAAACATATAATGAGGTTTATCATTATCAAATATAACGGGTTTTCCAAAATAAATTTTATCGCCATTTTTGCCTCCCAAATAGAGATTACATTGATGGCGATAATCTTTGATATTTTCATCATATGCGGAATTAATTGTGATTAAATTCTTCTCCTTGAAAATTTGAAAAATACCAGTTTTATAGAAATCATTATAAGATTCAATATGATGTCTTACTAAAGATTGTGGATTTTCTTCAAATTGAGAATTGATTATTTTCCATATCGATTCTTTGTCCATTTTTATATTATATGGGTAGAGAAAACTATATATTATTTTTAGTTAGAAATAATATATTTTTGATTTTGTATTATTTTTTATAAAAATACAAAATCTTCTCAAATTGATTCTTGTAAAAATAAAATAATTTAGGAATATGAAGTCTTCTAAATTTTTTTATTACTACAATATATATTCAAAATGAGTAACGGTATTGATTCACTTTTTGGCCCTCTTAGTAAGACATATTGCTATTATTTCTTTATAATGTCCGCGGTGGCATTATTAAGTC
>JACCDH010354528.1_pt1 | contig 12824 bp, 12 predicted proteins | sample 7442481 | NCBI WGS metagenome assembly JACCDH01 (sample SAMN15323433, study PRJNA562643) | freshwater metagenome | isolation source: river surface water | place: USA:Blue River Watershed | collected 2017-08-15
ACGATGATGGCGATTGCGCGAATTGGTGCAGGCGTGTCTGCTTTAGCAGGTATGGTAGGACCAGTCTCAACTTTATTTCTTGCAGCACTGATTCTTGGTGAGCCTATCACTGCGATACAGTTAGCGGGTACTGCATTAGTCATAGTCGGTATGCTGCTTTTATCGCGTAAGCATCATCTTTAACTTTCAACATAGAGCAGGAGCGTGACATGGATTTAGGTCTACAAAGAAAATCAGCACTGGTATGTGGAGCGAGCAAAGGTTTAGGGCGTGGCTGTGCAGAAGCTTTAGCCAAAGAAGGAGTGCATGTCACCATGGTGGCGCGCAATGCTGCGAATTGTGAACTAGCAGCAAAAGAAATACGTACCTTGATTCATACAGATGTTGTGATTCAAACTGTGGCATGTGACATCACCACACCAGAGGGGCGTGCACTAGCTTTAGCTGCCTGTCCTCAGCCAGATATCTTGGTCAACAATGCAGCAGGACCACCAACGGGAGATTTTCGTGATTGGGAACGTGAGCAATGGATAGCTGCACTCGATGCGAATATGCTGACACCGATAGAATTAATCAAAGCTACCGTGGATGGCATGATGGCGCGGGGATTTGGACGCATTATCAATATCACGTCCAGTGCTGTGAAAGCACCGATTGATGTTTTAGGTTTATCGAATGGTGCGCGTTCAGGTTTAACAGGTTTTGTAGCAGGCATTGCACGTAAAACGGTGGCGCGTAATGTAACGATAAATAATCTTTTACCTGGTGCATTTGAAACAGATAGATTGAAATCCACCTTAATGGCGATGGCTAAAGCAGAGGGTGTCGGTAGTGAAGAATTTTTAGCTTCACGTCAAACATTGATTCCGGCTAAACGCTTTGGGCAGCCAGCAGAATTCGGTGCTTTTTGCGCTTTTTTATGTAGCGTGCATGCTAGTTACATGACCGGTCAGAATATTTTGTTAGATGGCGGCGCCTATCCAGGCACCTTTTAGTGATTTTTTAATTCACGCTCAGCACGCGACTCTTTCTTTAGAATGGCGTTATCATTCATTTTTTTTGATACACAGGACAAGTAACATGGCAAAAGCAATTCAGTGTTTCACAAACGGCGGCCCAGAGGTTATGCAATATGTTGACGTAGAAGTCGGCGAACCAGGTGCAGGTCAGGCCAGAGTGCGTCAGCATGCAATTGGCTTGAATTACATCGATGTGTATTTCCGTACTGGCTTGTATCCACAACCGTTACCAGCAGGTTTGGGTATGGAAGGCGCCGGTGTGGTGGAAGCAGTGGGTGCAGGTGTAACGCATGTTAAAGCCGGCGATCGTGTTGCCTATGCTGCGCGTCCACCAGGTGCTTATGCAGATTCACGTGTGATGCCTGCAGAAGGGTTAGTTAAACTGCCTGACTTCATTAGTTTTGAAACTGCTGCAGCTATGATGTTGCAAGGATTAACAGTGCAGTATTTATTCCGTCGTACCTTCCCATTAAAAGGTGGTGAAACGATTTTGTTTCATGCTGCTGCTGGTGGAGTAGGTTTAATCGCTTGCCAATGGGCGAAAGCACTAGGCGTGAATATGATAGGTACAGTTGGTTCAGAAGAAAAAGCGAAATTAGCCAAAGCACATGGTTGTGCGCATGTAATCAACTACAACAAAGAAAATTTTGTTGAGCGTGTTAAAGAAATCACAGAAGGTAAGGGCGTACCAGTGGTGTATGACTCAATTGGTAACGACACCTTTATCGGTTCACTCGATTGTCTTTCACCCTTAGGCACCTTGGTGAGTTTTGGTTCTGCTTCAGGTCCAGTACCACCTTTTTCATTGAATGAATTGGCTTCACGTGGTTCTTTATTTATCACGCGTCCTAGCTTGTTTCATTACGCTGCTAAGCGTGCTGATTTAGATGCAATGGCTGCTGAATTATTTGAAATGGTAGGGAGTGGAAAAGTCAAAATCGAAATCAATCAGCGTTATGCATTGAAAGATGCACAACAAGCGCATATTGATTTGGAATCACGTAAAACGACTGGTTCTACGATTTTGCTACCTTAACATTACAAAAGAAAGAAAACGTGAGCGATCAGCCTAAAGGTCAAGCTAATGATCATCTAGAGTCTGCAGATAATCCTATGCAACATCCTGATGAACAACCATCGGGCGGTAGTGATGGACCACATTTTGGCAAGTTACTCATCGTGCTCATACTTGCTGTTGTCATCATAGGCATAGTAACAATAGTCTCTGAAGCTTATTTGTCTTGATTTATTTTTTCACTGGCAGAGTGATAACGCGTGGCGTTCCACTCTTGCCAGGAAAATCTTGTAAAGCACTTTCGATTAAATAAGGCATGAGTTTCGCCAAATTGCTTTCAGCACCCTCACTACGCACTGTCACATCGCAAACAGCAGAACCATTTTTGGCATTGACCATGCTGATTTTTAACTCACGCTGAAAAACGGTATAACGTTTTTCTACATCACGTGGCACTGGCATGCTAGGCCAGCTTCGTCCGTATAAGGGATGACCATAACCAGACCAGCCATACCAATAAGGATAAGCATAGCCAGGGCCGTACCATGGCGTGCCATACCAAGAATCGACCAACACAGTTTCAACTACGCGCACATCGCGTGGAGTGATTTTTGCAGATAACTTGATACTGAGATCGGCATCATTGCCCGACGCTTCTTGCAAACCAACTTGTAAGAGTGCTGTTTTTAGCTGATTTTCATAGCTACGATATTCCAGATCATTTGCTTGCAAAGGAGTAGGATCGAAGCGATAAGTTTGTTGTGCTGCTCCACTCCACTCATGAAAAGTCGTTACCTCGCTAGTAATCGTGCTGGCGCAACCGCTTAATAAGCTGGTTAGCAGAATGAGGGTGAAATACGCAGCTCGCATTATTCATCTCCTAAGTAATGCCCAGTTTAGGCTTATCGTACCTGCAATAAGCATCTTGGTAGAATGCAGGTTGCAATAAAAGATTTTGTATTATTCCAGTGTACAGAAATCTCAGGTTTTTGATCGCAAACTTAATTAATCACCCTTCTCACAACTCAATCATTTTTATTCATGCGCACAGATATTGCTCCAGCTATTCACCGTCTTGATTATGTCGCTCCCTCTTATTGGGTGGAGAAAGTCGATTTAGGTTTTGATCTCGATCCTAAAGCAACCCGTGTCGCAGCGCGCAGCGTCTTGCGTCGTAATCCAGATAGCACCGCACGTGACTTAGTGTTGGTAGGTGAGGAAATTGAATTAGTTGCAATCCGTATGAATGGTAAAACGCTGAGTAAGCGTCACTACCGAATACAAGGCCATCAATTAATTATTGCTGATGCACCTGATGAAGTGGTGTTGGAGATTGAAACTTTACTAAACCCGAAAGCCAATACTTCGCTGATGGGTTTATATGTTTCTAATGGCAGTTTCTTTACGCAATGTGAAGCAGAAGGATTTAGAAAAATCACTTTCTTCCCAGATCGTCCAGATGTGATGGCGAAATATCGCGTCATGTTGCGTGCTAATAAAAAACAATATCCCGTGTTGCTATCGAATGGCAATCTGATTGAAGAAGGTGATTTAGGTGATGGTCGTCATTACGCCTTATGGGATGACCCATTTAAAAAACCATCTTATTTATTTGCCTTGGTTGCAGGCAAACTCGTTTGTGAAGAAAAAACATTGCGACTTAAATCTGGTCGTGAAGTGTTATTACAAGTATGGGTAGAACCTGGCAATTTAGATAAAACATCACATGCCATGAATTCTTTGGTGAAGAGTATTTATTGGGATGAAGATAGATTTGGTTTGGAATTAGATCTTGATCGTTTCATGATAGTTGCAGTCGGTGATTTCAATATGGGCGCGATGGAAAATAAAGGCCTAAATATTTTTAATACCAAATACGTATTAGCGAATTCACGCATTGCAACCGACACTGATTACGCCAACATTGAATCCGTAGTGGGACATGAATATTTTCATAACTGGACAGGTAATCGTGTCACTTGTAGAGATTGGTTTCAGCTTTCATTAAAAGAAGGATTAACCGTTTTTCGTGATCAGGAATTTTCTGCTGACATGATAGGTACGACCAGTGGTCGAGCGGTTAAACGTATTGAAGATGTGCGCTTATTGCGATTGGCACAATTTGCAGAGGATTCAGGACCGATGGCGCATCCTGTGCGACCTGATTCTTATGTAGAGATTAATAATTTTTATACCGTCACCATCTATGAAAAAGGTGCAGAAGTTGTACGTATGCTGCAGACCTTATTAGGTAAGGCAGGATTTCGACGGGGTTTAGATCTTTATTTTGCACGGCATGATGGACAAGCAGTGACTTGTGATGATTTCCGTGCTGCGATGGCAGATGCCAATATTCGCGATCTGACGCAGTTTGAAAATTGGTATAGCCAAGCTGGTACACCACAAGTCAAAGCTACTGCGCATTACGATGCTTCTGCAGCAACGTACACACTCAAACTAGAACAGTTTTGTGCACCTACGTCAGACCAAGCAAATAAAAAACCTTTCTTAATTCCTTTTGCTGTTGGTTTATTAGATGAGCATGGCGTAGACATGCCGCTTAAATTAGAGGGCTCATATAATTTTTCTACGCCTACTGAGACGCTAGTTTTGGAATTAAAAGAAGCGGTTCAAGAATTTGTGTTCACAGGCATAACAAAAAAACCTGTACCTTCATTATTGAGAAATTTTTCAGCACCTATCAATTTAGAATTTGATTATCTTGATGAAGATCTCGCATTTTTGTTAGCGCATGACAGTGATGCATTTAATCGCTGGGAAGCAGGTCAGCGTTTAGCAACCCGCCGTTTGCTGACACTCATCAATCAACAAGCTGTAGGTCCTGATCTGAGTTATGAAACAACAGATCAAGATCAATTGTATTTCGAAGCTTTGCGAAAATTATTAAATGATACAAACCTTGATCCTGCATTTAAGGAATTAGCTTTAACATTGCCATCTGAGGGAATGTTGGCAGAGTATGTGTCTGTGATTGATCCACATTGCATACATTATGCGCGCCGCGCAATGAAGAAAAAAATAGCGCATGCCTTGAGAGATGAATTTATACAGGCCTATCGACACAATCAAGTTGAAGGTGTTTATAGGCCAGATCCTATTTCCTCTGGTCGTCGTGCATTGCGTAATTGCGCGCTTTCCTATTTGGCTGAGTTGGATAATCATGACATCGCTAAACTGCTGCATCATCATTTGCAGCAGGCGGGGAATATGACGGACAGAATGGCGGCATTAAGTACGATGGTACATCAAGGTACATCGCATGCTTCACAAGCCTTAAAGCAATTTTATGCTGAGTTTAAAGATGAGCCGCTGGTGATTGATAAATGGTTTAGCTTGCAAGCAGCCTCGCCAGCAACTAACATTCAAGCTGTCCGTGCATTAATGAAGCATCCTGCATTCACTTTAAAAAATCCAAATCGTGCACGCAGTTTGATATTTGCATTCTGTAATAGCAATCCACTTTCATTCCATGCTACTGATGGAAGCGGCTATGCTTATTGGGCGGAGCAAGTGATTGCACTAAATGCGATTAACCCACAGGTTGCGGCACGTTTGGCTAGAACTATGGATAGATGGCGTAAATATACGCCGCAGTTACAAGCGGCGATGCAAGCAGCATTAGAGCAAGTCTCGCGTAGCAAAAATCTTTCTAAAGATGTCGCTGAAGTGATTAATAAATCACTTTCTCATTAATTGAAATCTAATTTATCAATACATAGTTTGGAATAACAATGAAACGTATCAGCCTGACTCAACATTTAATTGAAGCGCAACGCTTACATAATTCCATTCCTGCTGAATTGCGTTTGCTGATTGAAGTTGTTGCACGTGCTTGTAAAACAATTAGTCATTCAGTCGGCAAGGGTGCGCTAGGTGATGTGTTGGGTTCAGCGAGTAGTGAGAATGTGCAGGGCGAGATACAAAAGAAATTAGACATCATCTCGAATGAAATTTTATTGCAAGCGAATGAATGGGGTGGTCATTTAGCAGCGATGGCTTCAGAAGAAATGGAAGGCATACATCCGATTCCAAATCGCTATCCCATGGGTGAATACATGTTGTTGTTTGATCCGCTCGATGGATCTTCCAATATTGAAGTCAATGTTTCTATCGGTACGATTTTTTCTGTTTTAAAAGCACCTGAAGGAATGGTCACGCCGAGTGAACAAGACTTTATGCAACCAGGCACCATGCAAGTGGCAGCAGGCTATGCAGTCTATGGTCCGCAAACTATGTTAGTGCTCACCACTGGAAATGGTGTTCATTGTTTTACATTAGATCGTGAAATGGGTTCATGGGTTATGACCCAAAGAGATGTAAAAATTCCTGAAGAGACAAGTGAGTTTGCTATCAATGCTTCTAATGCACGCCATTGGTATCCACCTATGCAGCGTTACTATGAAGAGCTACAAGCTGGTAAGACAGGTCCTCGTGGTAGAGATTTCAATATGCGTTGGGTCGCTTCTATGGTCGCTGATGTACATCGCATACTTACTCGTGGTGGTATTTTTATTTATCCAGCCGATGCGCGTGACCCTAGTAAGCCCGGCAAACTTCGCTTAATGTATGAAGCTAATCCTATGGCGATGATAGTGGAACAAGCCGGCGGTGCAGCGACAGATGGAAAAGCTCGCATATTAGATATAAAGCCAAATGGTTTACATCAGCGCGTACCTGTTTTCTTGGGCTCAAAAAATGAAGTTGAGTTGGTTACGCGTTATCACACTGAACATTCTTAACTTTTCCTTGCTTACTTTAGTCCATCTCTTGAAAACAATGGACGAATAGTCGTTGCCGCTATAATCGTTTTGACTCATGAATAGTCTGTTGGTGACGATCATGCAGTTATTGGATTGAATCGACAAATAAGAATAGTTGAGTAGATTTTTGGTTGTTATCAATTTGAGATCATCAGGCGCAATCAAAACTATTAGCCGGCTATCAAAACAGCGGAGAGAGACATGTCAGAAGAAGATTCACAGGTATTTCGTGGAGATGGTCATACAGAAGATAATGATGGCATTCTTGGAAAGTCAAAAAAGCCAACGCCTAAACCCTCGGCGACTCCCGCGAGTGCTGCGCCAGTTGCAGCCCCAGCTCCAGCAGTAGCAGCGCTAGCACCTGAAGCGGCAGCAGCGCCTATATCTAATTTAGCTGAGCAGGATATGGACTTTACGGTTGATAAATCGTCGCTCTGGCAAATGACAGAAGAAATGAAGACGCGCGTGAATCAAATGGCTTCTATGTCCGCTAGTACGAATCAACAGCTTGATATGCAAGAAAAAAATCTGCGTAAATTACAGAAAAAAAATAAATGATAAGTTTGCGTTCAGTTTTGTGAAACTGGGCAAGGAGACCGTATTTTTTAAACAAAATGAGCGGCAGTGCAGCAATACTTCACATCAAATCGCAGACTCAGCGATAATACGGCTCGGTTAAAGGGCTAAACCCACATTGAGATAAGTAGCCGTCTTGTTTTGTAGAGCGATCGAGCTAGCTTGAATCAGGAAATACGATTCTTGCCTTTGCAAATACGAATTCGCGAAACCCCCCGGATCCAGCAGTAAAACAGAATTAAATAGTTTTTAAAATGACACTTTTTGATAAATATGGTGGCGTACCCATGCTGACTGAAGTCGTGAAGGAATTTCACGCGCGCTTAGTACGCAGACCGCATTTGCGGCGTTATTTTTCTGAAATTACCGCTGAAAAAATTATTAATCATCATGTCGAATACATTTCTTTCGCTCTCGGTAAGCCTAGCGTGCATTTCACGAATGATGAATTACACGAATGGCATTTACCTGCAGGCGTGACCAAAGCCTCGTTTCAAGCATCGACAGATTTATTGATTGATGTATTGGAAGAAGTCGATTTTTCTGAAGAAGACTTAGAACAAGTACGTAAGCGCTTAAATAGTGTGCTTGATGAGATAGTGACCAAGGGAATCGAGAAATAAAATCGTATCGCTTGAGTTAGGTTATTCACTTACCAACTGCAAAATCCTAGATAACTTGTATTTTTTGCTACAATGGCGCCCGTTGCTGATGTAGCTCAGTTGGTAGAGCAACTGATTCGTAATCAGTAGGTCGGCGGTTCGATTCCTCTCATCAGCACCATAGCTTTAAATAAAAGCCCAGTTCATATTGAACTGGGCTTTTTGTTTTGATGTTTAATCTTTAGGTAGTGAGTTTGGTTTTTCCAGTAATCAGATTCCCATTACTAATTTTTTTTTCAACTTGCTTGATAGATTTTGATTCTTTCTTTATTTCACCAAGAAGTAAATTAATGAAAGTCCGCCACCCTTCACCTTTTGACTTATAAAAAGCTAAGGTATCACTATCAATTCTTAAGGTCACTTGTTCTTTGCATCCGCTACCAAGTGGTCTACCACGGCCGCGAGTTAAGCTTGGCTTAACTTTTTCCCATTGTTTATCAGTTAGTGGGCGGGAATCCGAATCAGAATTAGCAGCTTTTGTTACCGTTGCATTTTCTTTGGGCGACAGTCTAATTATTTTCTTTTTCATATCGATCAATCTCTCGGTTATTTGCTTTTCTTAAGCTAATGATCCGTCTGGAAAATTTAGTATCAACATACACCACGCAATACAATCGTTGCTTCATAGGTACCAAAGAAATATATCGAATTTCGCCATAATCTTTTCTTACATCGATCCAACTTAAGGCATCCTCCCAAGCAAGTAATCGAGCAAGAGATAAACTGATGCCATGCTTAGCAAGGTTGGATTCATCTTTTTTGGTATCAAACAACAAATCCATAATATTTATTGTAATTACATTAATTAAAAAAAACAAGAATTAAATGTAACTACAATAATTAAAGTTAGCTAGCGATCGTCCTAGATTTAGATAAAGTCATGCAAAAATTGTGTTTCCTTAGGACTTTCTAATGTCTGATGCTTGGGGTAAGTTACAATCGTTGCAGACTTATTGAGGCATCATTTTTACTCTACTTTTAAAGTGGCGTGAAAAAATTAAATAAAAAAAACTTATAAAAAAGGTTTCGTAGCATGACTGACTTTGATAAAAACCTAGAACCTCGTTCAGTTAATTTTGTGCCGTTGACGCCGTTAGATTTTATTGCGCGATCAGCTCAGGTATATGGTGCAATGCCGGCGATTGTGTATGGCAAGACGCGCCGCACATGGGCACAAACATATGAGCGATGCCGACGATTAGCGAGTAGCTTAGCTGCGCGTGGTATTGCTCGTAATGACACGGTAGCGGTGCTGTTGCCGAATATTCCCGAGATGGTAGAAGTGCATTTTGCTGTGCCTATGGCAGGTGCTGTATTGAATGCGCTCAATACTCGACTTGATTATGCAACGCTACTTTTTATGTTGCGGCATGGTGAAGCCAAGCTACTCATTATTGATAGTGAATATACTCCCTTAGCAGAAAAATTAAAAACAGATTTGCCTGAGTTAATCGTCATTGGTGTGCATGATGAGCAAGCTGATACGCCTGCTAATCACGCTTCATGGACTGACTATGAAGTATTAATCAATCAAGGTGATCCGAATTTTGAATGGCTGATGCCAGTAGATGAATGGAATGCGATTGCCTTGAATTACACCTCGGGTACAACGGGCGATCCTAAAGGTGTGGTGTATCACCATCGTGGCGCTGCGGTGAATGCTATCTCTAACATTCTTGAATGGGATATGCCTAAGCATGCTGTCTATTTATGGACTCTTCCTCTTTTTCATTGCAATGGTTGGTGTTTTCCGTGGACAGTGGCAGCACGTGCGGGTGTGAATGTGTGTTTAAGAAAATTTGAAGCGCAACATGTGCTTGATTTAATCGCAACAGAAAAAGTCACGCATTATTGTGGTGCTCCTATAGTACAAAGTGCTTTGGCTTCAGCGCCTGCAGAGTGGCGAGCCGGTATCACGCATCGTGTCTCGACTATGGTTGCCGGTGCACCTCCATCGCCTGCCGTGATTGCGCAGATGGCAGCAATGGGATTTGATCTCACACATGTGTATGGTTTAACTGAAGTGTATGGTCCTGCAACAGTATGTGCCAAGCAAACAGATTGGCATGATCTTGAACCAGCTGCACAAACACAATTAAATGCAAGACAGGGCGTGCGTTATCACTTGCAAGCTGGCGTTGCGGTCATGGATCCTGAGACTATGCAAGCTGTTCCTGCAGATGGTGAAACATTAGGTGAGATTATGTTTCGCGGGAATATTTGTATGAAGGGATATTTAAAAAATCCCAAAGCAACGGAAGCTGCTTTTGCAGGTGGTTGGTTTCATACCGGTGATTTGGCAGTGATGTCACCGGATGGTTATGTGCGTATTAAAGATAGAAGTAAAGATATCATCATCTCAGGTGGAGAAAATATTTCTAGCATTGAAGTGGAAGACGCAATCTATCAACATCCTGCAGTAGCAGCCGTAGCAGTGGTTGCATCACCCGATCCAAAGTGGGGAGAAGTGCCTTGTGCATTTGTAGAATTGCGATCAGGAGCAGTAGTGACTGAGCAAGAGATGATTGCGCATTGCAAATTGCATCTTGCAGGTTTTAAAGTGCCTAAGCGTGTGGTGTTTAAAGAGTTACCTAAAACCTCAACCGGCAAGATACAGAAATTTGCATTGCGTGAGGAAGCGGGATCGATTGCAGCGATTAATTTTAGTTAATGCATGAATTAAATTGTAGGGACGATTAGCGCAGCGTAATCGACCGCAAAGTGAGTCTGAAACAGAATTGCATATATATTACTGATTACGTCATTCGGTTCAATGACGATTTCATACGGCGCAATATGTTTCACTATTATGTTTATTAATTGATCGTACGATTACGCTGCGCTAATCGTACCTACAATTCGTAAGAAATAAATGTAAGCGTCCGTAAATTTCAACTTTACTTCTTTTCTTTCACAAAAGATTTAATGCGTGACCATGCTTCAAATGCTTGAGGTGTGAGTTTGGTCCAACGATCAATTTCTGTTTTTTGTATCGCTGTTGGTGGTGAGCTGATGTTGTTCATCGCAGTGAGTAAATCTTTTTCGCTAGGACGTTCTGGTAGTTTAGAAAAAAACTCTGCTCGCCACGTATCGCAAAGCGCCGCTTCACGAATCATAGAGGGTTTGTTTGCTGGCCAGCCTTTACTCATTTCTGTAATTAACTCATCACGTTTGCTGCGTAATTCTGCAGTATTGATTTTAGTTTTGGTGCTACGACTTTTTTGAGTGGCATGAATTTGTGCAAATAAACCCGCTAATTCACCCATGACTTCACCCAGCTGTGGTGAGGGGTCAGTCAGTGTAGAGTGAATCTGATTCAATGCTGAGCAGCGCAAGGATTGTGTTTCTATCGATGCATTATTTGATTGAGCATGCGAATTCACGACGGCTACAAAAGCCAAGCTAGTAAAAAAAACAAGAAAAGAGTGATTTGATTTGAATTTTTTCATATTGATAGAGAGTTATTTATTCACGAGTTTTGCGGGCACGCTAATAGTGAGTATTGCACCGAGTACTAAACTACCTGCCAGTAAAAACATGCCTGAGCTTGTCGTGCCGCTTGCTTGCTTGAGCCAGCCAACTGCATAAGGACTCGCAAAGCCGGCTAAATTACCTAATGAGTTAATCATTGCTATACCAGCTGCTGCGCCTGTACCAGCTAAGAAGGCGGTAGGTAAACTCCAAAATAAAGGAAGGGTAGTGATAATGCAGGCTGTTGCAAGTGTGAGTGCAGCCATAGCGAGCAAGGTATTGTCAGCCCATAAAACAGATAACAATAATCCTATCGAACCAATGACAGCAGGAATGGCGACATGCCAGCGACGTTCACGTAAGCGATCTGCGTTTTTTGCGATCAACAGCATAGCGATGGTTGCAGCACCATAAGGGATAGCAGACAACAAACCGATTTCTAATGGATCTGCGACTCCCATGGCTTTGATAATGGTGGGTAACCAAAAGCTCACGCCGTATAAACCCATTACAAAACTAAAATAAATTAAAGCCATCAACCATACGCGACCACTACTTAAAACATGCATGACTGAGTGATCTTGTTTTTCTTGTGCATCTTCAGCGATATTTTTTTCTAAGAGATGACGTTCTTCTTCAGATAGCCATGTTGCAGCACTAATACGATCATCCATTTTTAAAATAACGATTAAGCCTAATAAAACTGCTGGCAAGCCTTCTAATAAAAACATCCACTGCCATCCTGCTAATGCAGAGACACCATCAAAGCTTTGCATGATGTAGCCTGATAAAGGGCCACCCACGACACCTGCTAATGGAATACCTGTCATGAACATTGCAGTGATACGTCCGCGACGTTGTGCCGGATACCAGTAAGTGAGATAAAGAATAATGCCAGGGAAAAATCCTGCTTCAGCAACACCCAAAAGAAAACGCATGATGTAGAAAGCGGTTTCATTGGAAACCAACATCATGCTTGCTGAAAGAAATCCCCAGCTAATCATAATGCGGCCTATCCAAAGTCGTGCACCGACTTTATGCAAAATAATGTTACTAGGTACTTCAAAAATAAAATAACCGATAAAGAAAATACCTGCACCTAAGCCATACACTACATCAGAGAAACCGAGTGCTTGCATCATTTGTAGTTTTGCAAATCCTACATTGACTCTATCAAGATAAGCGACGATGTAGCACACTAAAAGTAGCGGCATGATGCGCCATGCAACTTTGCGATAGATGGTCTCTTGATTTAATGCGAGTGATTCCTGCACAGTTTTCTCCCTAATTATTTTTATGA
>JACCDH010356168.1_pt1 | contig 12824 bp, 9 predicted proteins | sample 7442481 | NCBI WGS metagenome assembly JACCDH01 (sample SAMN15323433, study PRJNA562643) | freshwater metagenome | isolation source: river surface water | place: USA:Blue River Watershed | collected 2017-08-15
AAGGGTTCTGGAGATTACGGTATTTTTGCATTTGGTTTATACAATGGTCAAACTGCTAATAAACCTGAACAAAATGATGAACCACATATTGTAACAAGATTAACATGGCCTTTTGAAGTTGGTTCTCAAATTATAGAAGGTTCATTACAAGCATATACTGGCAAGTACGTAGTTACGACTGACCAAATCAGCACTTCAACTAAAACAACTAAAGATAGAAACTACACTGACAGAAGAGTTGCAGCAACATTTGTATTATACCCCAAACCATTTGGTATACTTGCTGAGTACAACATAGGCGAAGGACCTGAGTTTAACAAGAATACAGATTCTATTGAAGTTCAAAGATTAAGTGGTGGATTTATAACATTAACTTATATGATGAAATATAAGAATCACGTGATATTGCCATTTACTAGATTTCAACATTTTGATGGAGGAAAGAAATTTGAGACAGATGCAAGAAGCTATAATGTAGATGAATTAGAAGTTGGAGTAGAGTGGCAGCCATCACCTTCGTTTGAATTAGTTACTATGTACACATTCTCAAAAAGAAGATTTGAAGACTATAAGCTTCAGAATAATTTACAACAAGGTAGTTTGTTGAGATTGCAAGCACAGATAAATTTCTAGTATTCCGTATTCCGTATTCCGTAATCCGAATTGCAAATTTTTATTTGATTCTCATTTTACTATATTTATTGCTTAATAAATAATTATGGAAAATCAGAACGACCAAAATCAAATTAACATAGAGTTAAGTGAAGAGATAGCAGAAGGTATTTATTCAAACCTAGCAATCATTACACATTCTAACGCAGAGTTTGTATTAGATTTTATTAGAATGATGCCAGGTGTACCAAAAGCAAAAGTGAAATCAAGAATTATATTAACTCCACAACATGCTAAAAGATTGTTAGCAGCAATGTCTGACAATATTAGAAAGTATGAAGAGTTACATGGTAAGATAAAACTTGAAGAACAAGCTTTCCCCTTAAACTTCGGCGGACCTACCGCACAGGCATAAATAAAAAAAGCGCTCCGTTTAAGAGCGCTTTTTTTGTGGCTTATATTTTATTCCTCTTCAGATTTATTTTTCATTGCCATTAATAATTGATAAGCACCTTTTTCAACTATTTTTGATTGCTTTAATTCATCGCTAGCATTTACAATTTCAGTATAACCATTTTCAGAGCTTCCTGATTTCACAGATACTAATTCAAAAGTTGATCCATCTTTTGATACAATTAAATATTCTTTGTTTTCAAAGCGTTGAATAGAACCACTAGGCACTGCTAATGCCTGGTGTAATGATGATTCAATTTCAACATTCATATACATACCTGGTAACAATGAATGATTTTCATTTTCGAAATGACAATGCACATCTATCGCCTTATTTTCGTTTAAGTCGCGTCCGATTAAAATTATTTCAGCATCGTATTTTTTATCTGTGTATTCGTTGCTATAAGCTACCACTTTTTGTCCGATCGATAAGCCCTGTATATCTTTCTGGTATATTTGAATGTTTAAATGAATATCATCAGGGTTAATTAACTCAAACAATACATCATTAGCCGAAAGGTATTTACCTACGTTAAAATTTACCTTTGAAACATATCCATCAATTGGTGATTTCAACTCTATTTTTGAGCTTATTTTCTCTGCATTTAAATCATTTGTGTTGATGCCAATTAATTTAAGTTTTTCTTCAGTTGCTTTATAATCAATTTTCAATATTTCAAAATTGCTTTTTGCTTCTAAATATGTTTTTTCTGCAATTGCTTTTTGTTGGTATAATTCTTTTTGTTTTTGAAAATCGTTTGTTACAAATTCAAGCTTATTTTTTAAACTTAAGAATTCTCTTTCTAGTTGAATAAATTGTTGATCTTCAATAATAGCAAGTGTTTCTCCCTTCTTAACTTTTTGTCCGGGTAATAACCTAGTATATTTCAAATACCCACCATATGGAGTAGAAATATTTACTAAGCTGCGTGGAGGTACATCAATAATACCTGTAGCTTTAATAATATTACTAATAGGTTTTTGTGATAACTCAGTTGTAGTAATATCAATATTCTTCAATTGCTCTTTGTTTAAGACTATTGTATTTTCAATAGCCTCGGTTGATTTTGCTGTTTCATTTTCTTTTGATTGACATGCTGCCAAACTAATAGCAATAAAACTATATGCGATTATTTTTTTCATCTTACAATTCATTATTTAATAATTTATACTCTGTTAAATTTTGTATGTATGATAATTTTAAATCATAATACATATTATAACTATCTGTTAACTGACTTATATATTGAGACCATTCAATATGTTTTAGATTGCCTGAGTTTAATTGCTTGTTTGCAGCTTTCATTGCTTGTATTAACTCAGGTATTAATACATTTTGGTAGTTAATACTTTGTGAACTTTTTAATTTAATAAGATCAAGTAATTCTAATTTCTTAATTCTTATTTTTTCATTTTCTAACTCTTGTAAGTATTTACTCTGTTCCCATTCTATTTTTGCCATTTTGTTTTTAGCACTTTGAGATCCGAAAAATAATGGGAAACTTACGCCAGCTGTTATGAATTGAAATCTATCGCTACTGACTGCTGGTCTACCATAATCTAAAATTCCATTTAAGCTTTGATTAGTATAACCGATTTTTATATCAGGATAAATTTTTGATCTTTCAGTTTTCCATGAGAGTCTATTTACATTTTCAATTTGTTTTAGTTTTTTTTCAAATATGCCTTCAGCATTATTTACTAAACTATTATTTATTATTTCAATTGAATAAGTAGGTGCATATTCGTTATTCTTATTACCTAATAATAGATTAAAATAGAGTAGCTGCTGTTTTAATTCAATATTTTGCAGATCTATTTCTCTTGATATTTTATTTAAACTAAAGCTAACACTCGATTTTTCTAGAATACTTAATTGTCCTAACTCATATTGTTTATTAACATTAACCTCTGTCTGCTTTATTTCAGATTCAAGTTGTTCTAAGAAATTTATTTTCTCTTTAATAGTATTAATTAAATAGTACTGATAATGTAATTCAGATAGCAATTGAGCTTTATTGATTTCAGCGTTTATAATATTTAACTCTTTATTAGCTTTAAATAATTCATTGTTGTTTAAATAGTATGTAGGGAAATGAAATGATTGAAATAATGAATACGACTGATCTTTTTCAGAGCTATTGTATTGGCCTTGTTGATAAGTAAATTCTGTTTTCGGAATTTCATATCCACCTGCTCTTATTTTTTTCATCTCAGATTTATAGTCATCAATTGCTTTGAAATAAGTATTGTTAGTACTAACCTTAGATTTTGCATCATCCCAATTTATGTTTACCTGTGCATTTGCCGTGAATGCAAACAACATCATTAAGCCAATCAATACTGCAGTATTGCTTTTTACTTTAATCTTAGTAAAGCTTGCATATAATACAGGTAATACAAATAATGTTAATATTGTAGCAGATAACAAACCACCTATTACTACGGTGGCTAATGGTCTTTGAACTTCTGCACCAGCTCCACCACTTAATGCCATTGGTATAAATCCTAATGATGCTACAGATGCAGTCATTAATACCGGGCGAAGTCTAATTTTTGTTCCTTGAATCACAATTCTTCGTGGATCTTTTTGTCCCTCGTTTTTCAGTCTGTTAAATTCTGCAATTAATACAATACCATTCAATACTGCAACACCGAACAATGCAATGAAACCAATACCTGCAGATATACTGAAAGGCATATCTCTTATGTATAATGCAAATACACCACCAATAGCTGAAAGAGGTATTGCAGAAAAAATTAATACACCTTGTGATAATGACCCGAAGGCAAAGTATAACATAATTAATATTAATAATAGAGAAATAGGTACTGCAATAGCTAATCTGTTTTTAGCTGCTTCTAAATTTTCAAACGCACCTCCATAGTTCACATAATAACCAGGTGGTAAATCTATTTTAGTATCAACCTTTTTCTGCAATTCTTCTACTATACTCTGTACATCTCTACCTCTCACATTAAAGCCTACAATAATTCTACGTTTTGCATCTTCTCTTTGAATTTGGTTCGGACCTTCAATGATAGATATGTTTGCTACTAATCTAAGTGGAATAGCATTTCCATTTTTTGTTGGTATCAACAATTCATCTAGGTTCTGTTCATCTGATTTGAATTTCTTATCCATTCTTAATACTAAATCAAATCTTTTTTCACCTTCATATATCTTACCTGCAATTGCACCTGCATAAGCAGTTTGCATAACTTTATTTACATCGTCGACACGTATTCCATATTGTGCCATTGCAGCTCTATTGTATTCAACTACAATTTGAGGCATACCACCAATAGGCTCTACATATAAATCTTTAGCACCATCTACTGATTGAATTATTTTGCCTAATTCATGCGCATATTTATGTAGAGTATCTAAATCTTCACCGAAAATTTTACATACTACATCTTGTCTAGCACCTGTCATCAATTCGTTAAAACGCATTTGAACTGGGTACTGAAATCCGAACGTTACACCTGGTACATTGGCCAATTTCGCACTCATCTTCTCTGCTAATTCATCATAACTTTCTGCGCTGGTCCATTCTTTTTTATCTTTTAAAATCACCATCATATCACTAGCCTCTATAGGCATAGGGTCTGTAGGTATTTCTCCACTTCCAATTTTAGTGACAACCTTTTCAACTTCAGGAAAACTATCGACTAAAATCTTTGCAGTTTTTTGTGTTGACTCAATAGTCGTATTTAAATTACTACCTGTTAAAATTCTTGTATCTACAGCAAAGTCACCTTCTTCTAATTCAGGTATAAACTCACCACCCATATTTAATAATATAACAACAGATAAAATAAATGCTATTACAACTGTTGTTATAGTTGCCTTCGGATGTTGCAAGATTTTTTCTAACCACGATTGGTATTTTCTCTCTACAGCAAACATTGCTTTATCAGAAATATTGGGTTCGTGTTTAATTTTTTTACTGATGAATAATGAACTCATCATTGGTACATATGTAAGTGATAATAAAAACGCACCTAATAATGCGAATGCAACTGTTGCTGCCATGGGCGCAAACATCTTACCTTCTATACCCTGTAAACTAAATATTGGTAAGTAAACTATTAGAATTATAATTTGTCCGAATACTGCAGAATTCATCATCTTAGATGCAGATGATTTAACTTGTGTATTCATCTCCTCTTGATTTAATCGAGCTATATTTGAAAAGCTTTTGGAGTGACCCAGTTGATGCATAATTGCTTCCACTATAATCACCGCACCATCTACAATAAGTCCGAAATCTATCGCACCCAAACTCATCAAATTTCCACTCACGCCGAACATGTTCATCATGATAATTGCGAACAACATAGAAAGTGGAATGACAGAAGCAACAATTAATCCTGCTCTTAAATTACCTAAGAATAATACTAGTACGAAAATTACAATTAATGCACCTTCCATTAAATTTTTCTCAACGGTACCAATAGCATTACTTACCATTTTGCTTCTGTCGAGAAAGGCTTCAATTTCTACACCTTCAGGCAAAGTTTTTTGAATGTCAGCAATTTTTGTTTTAACATCTTTAATTACTTCAGATGAGTTAGCACCTTTTAACATCATTACGATTGCACCTGCAACTTCACCATCAGCGTTATAGCACATAGCACCATATCGAATAGCTTCAGCTTCTTTAACTTCTGCAACATCGTTAATGGTTAAAGGGGTTGAGCCAGCATTATTTTTAATTACGATGTTTCTGATGTCATCGAAATTCTTCAGCAATCCTTCTGAGCGTATGTATAAAATACCTTCACCTTTTTCTATGTATGCACCACCAGTATTTGCATTGTTTTCTGCAAGTGCGTCATAAATTTCAGTAAGTGTCACACCATAGGCTTGTAGTCTGTTGGGGTTTATGCTTACTTCATATTGCTTCAAAGATCCGCCGAAACTAGAAACATCTGCTACACCTTTAACACCTAAAAGTTGACGTCTGATAATCCAGTCTTGAATAGTTCTTAACTCAGTTAAACTGAAAGCATTTTCATATCCTTTTTTAGGTTTAACGACATATTGATAAATCTCGCCTAAGCCCGTTGTAACAGGTGCTAGCTCAGGGTTACCTACACCACTTGGTAATTCTGATTGTACTTTGATTAGGCGTTCTGCAATTTGCTGTCGGGCCCAATACACATCGGTTTCATCATCAAAAACAATAGTAACTAGTGATAAGCCGAAACGAGAAAAGCTTCTGATTTCTTTTATGCCAGGTATATTACTGTTTGCTTGTTCGATAGGGAAGGTGATGAGTCGTTCAACATCGGGTGCGCCCAAAGCCGGACTAACAGTAATTATTTGTACTTGATTATCGGTTATATCGGGTACAGCATCAATAGGTAAGCGGGTAACTTCTCTTATACCCCAACCAATTAATCCTAATGTGAATAAAGCGATAATCAATTTCTGTTTTACAGAAAATGATATTATAGCATTTAACATGAATAATGTTTTTAAAATGTTTCTTTAATAAATTGTTTAATCGTGAAATAGATTAAGCAATACGGGGAGGTTGAAATATCTCGTCTAGGTATTGAGATATATTATTAGGGTTAATATAAGCTTTATGACTAGCTGAGTATTCAATGAAAGGAGTACAGATACTAATTTCTTGTTTGATATCTACAGCAAAGTTAGAGTTGGCGTATGAATGACAATCGTTATGAGTTTTGAAAGGCAATTGCATATCTTCTGAGTAATCGTCATCAATTACTGTAGGTTGAACGTAATGTATATCAATGAATTCAAGTATTGATAAATTCTCATTAACATTTTTATGTTCAATATAGTGGTCAATAAAATAACCTAACTTCAAGAGTTGAGATAGCTCTGTAGTTCCTATTAAGTATAAGGAAATGAAAAGATAGGTTAAGATTTTTTTCACACTCAAATTTAGCCATTTATTATTTGATTTCACAAAAAATCAAGAATTAGTATCTTCGTGCACAAATGAAGCATTTCCTCACTCATCCGGTTTTTAAATACGTTGCAGAAGTCGCCGCTGAAACGAAGACTCCAGCATATGTTATCGGAGGGTTTGTGCGAGACAAACTATTAAACAGAGCATCTAAAGACTTAGATTTCTTGATTATAGGTAATGGAATGCAGTTTGCAGAATTGGTAGCGCATAAAATCGGCAAAAACGCAAAAGTCAATATTTTTAAGAATTTTGGTACAGCACAATTGTTTTATCAAGATTGGGATATTGAGTTTGTAGGTGCTAGAAAAGAATCATACAGATCTGAGTCACGTAAGCCAATTGTAGAAGATGGTAGCTTGCAAGACGATCAAAATCGTAGAGACTTTAGCATCAATGCAATGGCTATAAGTCTGAATAAGGTAGATTACGGGCAATTGATTGATCCTTTTGATGGATTAGAGGACTTAAAGAAGAAAATCATTCGTACCCCATTAGATCCTGATATAACTTATTCTGATGACCCATTGAGAATGATGCGTGCAATACGTTTTGCATCTCAATTAAATTTCAAGATAGAGGAAGAGTCATTTGAAGCAATAAAAAGAAATGCACATAGAATTTCTATTGTTTCAAAAGAGAGAGTGACTGATGAATTAAATAAAATAATATTGTCTGATAAACCATCAATTGGTTTCAATCATTTATTTGATACGGGCATGTTGCAATTGATATTTCCGTTAATGGCTCAATTGCATGGTGTTGAAACAGTTAATGGCAAATCGCATAAAGATAATTTCTATCATACACTACAGGTTCTCGATAATATTTGTGAGCATACAGATGATTTATGGTTGAGATGGGCAGCAATTTTGCATGATATTGCAAAGCCAGCGACAAAGAGGTTTGAGGATGGTACAGGCTGGACATTCCATGGGCATGAAGACAAGGGATCACGAATGGTGCCGAAAATATTTAGAGACTTGCGATTGCCTCAAAATGAGAAAATGAAATTCGTACAGAAGTTGGTACAGCTTCATTTAAGGCCTATTGTGCTAGCGCAAAGTGTAGTAACAGATTCGGCTGTAAGAAGATTATTGTTTGAAGCAGGTGAAGATATAGATGCCTTAATGACTTTGTGTAATGCAGATATAACGACAAAAAATGAGTACAAAATAAAAAAGTACAAGAATAACTTTGAACTAGTAAAGCAGAAACTTATTGAGGTTGAAGAGAAAGATAAACTAAGAAATTGGCAACCCCCAATAGATGGCAATGATATCATGGAGTTCTTTGGTATTGGAGCTGGTAAAGAAGTCGGAATAATTAAAAATGCAATAAGAGAAGCGATTTTAGAGGGTGATATACCAAATGAGAGAGAAGCAGCTATGCAATTTATGTTTAGAAAAGCAGAAGAATTAGGATTAAATAGAAAAAAATAAGAGATAAATAAATCAATTTTTATTTATTTTGTATAAAGATTAAGCACCATATGGCAGTATATAAATTCAGAGTTAGTTTTGAAGATTACGATGACATTCATCGTGACATTGAGATAAAGTCGAATCAAACTTTTGCAGACTTTCATAAAGCTATTCATAAATCAATTGGTTTTGATGGCAATGCAGCTTCATCATTTTACATGAGTAATGATTATTGGCATAAAGGTGAAGAGATTACTTTATTAGAATCATCTAAAAAAAATGATAAGGTTTCTTTGATGGAAACATCCGTATTAAAAAACTTTATTATTGACCCGCATCAGAAAATATACTACATATTTAATTTAGATAAACCCTGGACCTTTCAAATTGAGTTGATTAAAATTATGATCAACGAAGATGCGAAAGTTGAATATCCTATTTGTGTTAAATCTTTAGGTGAAGCACCTAAGCAGTTTGGTAATACACCTATCATTGCAAGTGATAACGAAGATTTAGATTTCTTAAATGAGATGGAATATGGCGAAGACGATGAAGAAGCTACAGATGAGATGGGCTTTGATGATGCAGAAGAATCAGAAGACGAAGAAATAAAAGACGAATTCAGCTCTGATTTTGAAGAAGAAATTTAAACACTCGCTAATTGTCATTGTTGGTCCTACGGCAGTAGGAAAAACAGCAATGGCTATACAATTAGCTAAAGCGTTTAATACAGAAATTATTTCAGCAGACTCGCGTCAATTTTACAGAGAGTTAGAAATAGGTACAGCAAAACCTACCATAGAAGAATTAAATGAGGTTCCACATCATTTAATTAATTCACATTCATATACAGAGCTTGTAGATGCAGGTACTTTCGAGCGATTAGCATTAGAGAAAGCCAATGAACTTTTTAAAATACACAATGAATTAATTGTGGTAGGTGGTTCTGGTTTGTACATACAAGCATTGTGTGAAGGCTTAGACCCAGTTGATATTCGAGATGATGAATTAAGAGAGGAGCTATCTAAGAAGAGTTTAGTTGAATTGCAAGATCAATTGATTAAACTAGATCCAGAATATTTTGATGTTGTTGATCAACAAAATCCTCAGCGATTAATGAGAGCAATTGAAATCATCTTAAAAACAGGTAAGAAATATTCAGAACAAAGAACTGGTCAAAAGAAAGCGAGAGAATTCAATATTATCAAAATCGCATTGAGCGATGATCGAGAAGAATTATATAATAGAATCAATCGTAGAGTTGATTTAATGGTCACGAACGGACTAGAAGCTGAAGCAAGGAGTTTTCATGCTTATAAGAAACATTACACGCTACAAACAGTTGGCTATTCAGAGTGGTTTGATTATTTTGAAGGGAAGACTTCTAGAGAAGAAGCAATAGAATTAATTAAGCGAAACTCAAGAAGATATGCCAAAAGACAATTAACTTGGTTCAGAAGAGATACTGAGATAAAATGGTTTAAACCTAACGAGTTTGAGAAAATACATCAATATATATTAGAAGAAATAAATGCTGAATAAAATAATAAGTCCGTATAAAAAAATAGAAAGCGCGGTACTCTACATGATCGCTGCAGAGTTTTTTATACAACTTGTAAATGCAGCATTTATGATGGTCTTGAATATTTACTTAGCTAAGAAAAATTATACCGACCCACAAATTGCAGATTTTATTTCTTGGAGATTTTTAAGTGTAATGTTATTAGCATTTCCTCTTGGTCTTTATATAAAAGGAAGAAGAATAATTCCGTTCTTTCGAGTCTCAGCAATAGGAGTGAGTGTGTTTTCTGTAATGATTTTAGTTTCGGTAGAGTCGAGCTGGAGCATAATGATTCCTATATTTCTAGCTTGTTGGGGAATTAGTTTTGCATTTATGCAAGTATTAGCAATGCCATTTATTCTAAGAAACACATCAGAAAAAAACCAGAGTGCGGCAATATCATTAAGTTATTCTACTTACAGTTTCGGAATGATAGCTGCAGGTTCATTAATTTATCTACTTCATTTATCAAACGAAAATTATTTTGATGAATACAGGTCATTGTTAGTGCTTTCTGCGCTTTCTATTTTGAGTATAATTTTTGTGTTGAGGATGGGTCGAAAGGAGCAAGTGCCAATCTTTGAAGGAAATCGAAAAGACTTAGGTAATTTCGATTGGAAAGTAATTGCAATGGCGATGACACCCTCATTAATATTAGCAGTAGGGGCAGGATTAACCATACCATTTATTAATTTATTTTTTTATAAGGTATATAATATGTCTGCCGAAACTTTCTCGATTGTTAATGCCTTTTCTTCAATAACTGTAGCCTTTGCTGCATTGTTAGTTCCACATATTAAAAATAAATACGGATACAAAGTTGCCATAACAAGAACTCAAACTATAGCAGTTATTTCATTGGCATTATTAGCCATTACAGAGTTTTATAGTGCCGAAGGTTGGGCATATTTTGCAGCAGTATTTTTCTTTTTACTACGCCAACCATTGATGAATATGGCAGCACCAGCAACATCAGAATTGGTAATGAATTATGTAGGTCCGAAAAACCAAGAAATCATCTCAGCCCTCACCGCTTCAATCTGGTCAGGCTCTTGGTTTCTAAGTGCAATAATATTTAGAGTATTTAGAAGTAATGGAATGATGTATGGTAATGTGTTTTTAATTACAGCAGGCTTATATGCAGTAGGGGTGATTTGGTATTACTATCTAATAAAGGCATATCAGAAGAAAGTTTAATAAGTGCAGGTTTATAAATAATCCTTAATAAGTGCAGTATACTGGTGGCACGACTTAAGTCGTGCCACCACTATACTGCAAGAATACAGCTATTTTCATTTTTGTAGAATAATTATCTTCCCATTCGGTTCTAATGAAATGATAGTTTTTTCTTCTTCTATATAGTTTAGTTTAAAGTATTTCACTTCATCTAAAGGCTCAGTTGATTTTATTTTTACCAGAGGAGTTTTATATTGATTGAGAATCTTGTTTATGGGTTGATTGCTCTCGGCTCTAATACCTATATAGTTTTCAGCGTTTCGCCAAGCTGTTGAAATTTTTGTTGAATGAGGTAAAATTAATAGCATTGGTTTTTCAGAAAACTCAACTAGGTCATAAACCATCGGATTAATTTCAGAGATGTACATCTCGATTTTATTGATATTATCGATTAGAATTTCTCTGCTTGAATCTTCATAATTGCCAATTTGATATTTGCTTGCCAATGAATCATCTTTTGAATCAATTAATGTGTAGAAAGCATCATCAGAAATTACACCTGCAATTTTCTTTGACTTAAGTTCATTAATTATTTCTGCAATCATAAATTGATAATTTCTTGGTAATAATTCATTAGTTCATTCGCTATTTTTTCAGCATTGAATTTTTTAACATATTCTAAGTTGTATTCAATATCATCAGCTAAATTATTTGATGATAATATTGCTTGAATAGCAGATAATAATTCATCAGATGAATCAGGGTTGATGTATTTTGTTCTATCTCCACCTGCTTCTTCTAAACATGAACCTTTTGCTGCTATTACAGGTACTCTACTGTGTAATGCTTCGAGTATGGGTATACCGAAACCCTCATATCTAGAGGGGTATATGAAAATTAATGATTGTTGATATATACTCGGAAGTTCATGAAATTTAACATCGTGCAGAAAAAAAACTCTATCGTTAATTTGATTTGCATTAATGTATTCATTTAATTCATCGCAATACTCTGTTCTTTTACCGACTAAAACTAGTGAAATATCCTTGTCTAAATTCTTTAATGCTTCTAATATTATCTTAGTGTTTTTTCTGCGCTCAATACTACCAACGCTTAATAGATATTTATCTGGTAAATTGTATTTTGATTTAATTTCTTGATTGGTGTTTGTATCTACTACTTGTTCAAATATACTTGAACATCCTTGGTAAATAACTTTTATTTTTTCAGCTGAAATATTGTAATACTTGATGATATCATTTTTTGTGCATTCAGAAATCGCAATAATTCCATCAGCAGTTTCGCATGCATGTTTAAATTTACTATCGTATATTTTTCGATCAGCGAGTTTATAATAATCTGGATAAACTTTGAAAATAAGATCGTGTATTGTGACAATACTTTTAACCTTTGTTTTATGAATGTTTACAGGGATCTCATGACTTAAGCCGTGATATAAATCAACTTTATCACGAACTAAATCTGCAGTTATACCATATCTTCTCCAGGTAGAAGAAAATACTTCGAAGAAAAATGACTGAGGAATTTTAATATGAACTTTTGCGTGATGAGGTAAATCTAAAAATTTGATTTGATGTTCATCGGGTACTCTCGGGTTATATAAAAAATACTCATGCTCAGGGTGCA
>JACCDH011489844.1_pt1 | contig 12822 bp, 26 predicted proteins | sample 7442481 | NCBI WGS metagenome assembly JACCDH01 (sample SAMN15323433, study PRJNA562643) | freshwater metagenome | isolation source: river surface water | place: USA:Blue River Watershed | collected 2017-08-15
AGGTGCAAGCTCACCAGCCGCAATGCTGCAACCAGCAATACAAACCGAAAGTTTATCAATTACTGATCAAATAATTGAATTTAGTGAGCCAGCTAGGGTATTACCTTACAAAGAGGATAACGCTTACCAAAATTATTATGTTCAGCAAATAAGTGGAGTTAAAAAAATGGGCGTACCGTTCACAATTTAATTTTCTTTTCACCTTTAATTAAAAAAAATGGCCGACTACAAAGTAACAGCGGAGCTAATAAAATACGACGTAAACTTTACAACTTATGATGTAAGCGGGTACGTTACTAGCGATTGCAATAGTATTTTATTTATCAATTACGGATCTAATGCCGTACAGATTGAAAACGTAACATTGCAACAAAATCAAAGTTTACAAATTGAGGGCAACGCTGGTGAATATACAACGCGCCGTTTTTTTGCAAATTTTATCAATTCAGGTGGGTTTAATAACCTAGTAACTGTTAAGAAAAACTACATACAATAATGCCAGCAATAGATTTATCAATATTAAACCAAAGACAGACGCCAGCGTTTTACGCGGACGTTTTCGCCAATAGGCCCGCAGCTGGTTTTGTTGGTAGGATCTTTGTATCTACAAATACATTTGCATTTTATCGCGATAACGGTACAAGCTGGGATCTAATAGGTGGCCCTGGTACTGGTACTGTTACTGGTACTGGTGCAAATGGTCAAGTTACTTTTTGGAACGGTGCCAGCACAATTACTGGAAGCAACGATTTATTTTGGGATAGTGCAAATGGACATTTAGGCGTAAATACAAATGTACCAGGTACAGCCCTGGACGTTCACCACGATCAACCGACAGTTGCAATAGTTAATCAAACAGTAGCAACCAACGACGTTAGAATAGGTTTTCAAAATAACGGCGTAGGTTTATGGCGTATAGGTGCGTTTTACAACGCTGGTGCAAATGATTTTGGTATATACGACGCTGTTTCTGCAATTCAGCCAGTAACAGTTAAAAAGACAACGGGCCAGGTATTAATTGGAACGTCAACTGTTGGATCTGGTAAATTAGTGGTTGCAAGTGCAACTAGCGATAACGGGATCCAGATAGTTGGTGCAAACGCGCCTTCTTTGCGTATTGATAGCGCGGAAAGCGGCCCAACAAAGCGCGCTGGTTTAGGTATTTCAACTGGCGTAAACAATTTTATCCAGGGTAGTACAGATCGCGACTTTTGTATATTTAACGGATCTACAAACCCTAGCCCTATTTTATTTGGTATTTATGAAACTACTAACATACAAGAAGCGGCTAGAATAACTACAACAAGAAATTTTTTAATAGGAACAATAACAGACGCTGGATATAAATTAGATGTAAACGGTGCTGGTAGATTTACTGGCGTAATTTATGCAGATAATAGTATAAGAGTATCAAATGCAATTATAGGTACAAATTCAAATAACCTTTTATTAAGTTCAAATACAACTGGCGGCGAAATATCTTTTTGGAATGGTCAATTAGCTAATAGATTAATGACCTTAACGGGTGCTGGAAATTTAGGTTTAGGAATATCAAGCCCAAGTGGAAAATTACATATTGATAGCGGTAATGCTGTATTAAATAATTATTTCACAACGGGAGTAAGTGCTGGCTGGGATATAAATAATTATTTTACTGGTGGTAATACTGGTACTGAAATTTCTTTTAATTTAGGTTATCCAGGTGCAACAAATGATGTTTATTTTAAAAGAGGCAGCAACGGAAGATTTGAAATTGGTACAAATAATTCAAATCGTTTACAAATATTAAGTACTGGAGATATTGTATTTAAAGGAAATTCAAATGCCGCTTTATCAAGTGCTGCTTTTGAAAATATAAATTCAAGATTTGCAATTTATAGTACAGAAGGCGGCGGAACTACAAAAGATATTGTATTACAATCTGGTGGAAGTGGTGGCGCTCCAAGCGTAACTTTAAAAGCTGGTGGTAATTTTTTAGTAGGCACAACCGTAGACGACGGTGAAAAATTACAAGTTAATGGAATAATAAAACCCGCAACAGGATATAGACAATATGCTTCTGGATTAAATATACCTAATAATACAGCTACTACATTTTTTACCCCTACGGCTGATCAAGGTTTATATATTGTTTATCTTTCACTACCAGCTGGGGCAGGTTCTCCCGCCAATTATAGTGCTTATGCTATTGTAAGTTTTGATGCACTTGCTTCAAGAATTTTACAACAAACAGACGCCGCTAATTTATTCATAACATTAAGTGGAAATAATTTACAAGCTAGACAAACAAGCGGTGGGCCACAAGATATTACATACAGAATAATAAAAATAGTATAAATAAAATAATATGAAACAAATAGTACCTTTTACAATTTGGGTAAACGGCCAACAACAAACCGCAACCCTTTTTAGCTTAATTATCATTAATGATAATTTAAGCAATAGCGCGACATTTTACTGGCAGTTATTAGACGCCGACGCTTCTAAACTAGCAGACGGCAATTTAACAATGGTGGAGCCAACATACGATCAGTGGGGTACTTCAAGCGACGTTAACCAGTGGGCTTATGAGTGGGCCGCAACAGAGCTTAATATTACACTAGCTTAATTAATCTTTAAAATACAAAACCAATGGAAACCAAACAAGCACTTGCAATCATTAAACAAATTTTAGACGCAGCTAGCAAAAGCGGTTTATTTGAAAACTTAACGGCAGCAATGACAGCGGCCGACGCTTACAATGCAATAGCGCGTGAAATATTAAAAGAAGAAAATGGCGACGGATCTGTTATTTAGTATTATAGTTTTTGTAGCCGCTGGCGGTGGCTTTTATTTCACAACTAAAAATAGATTAGATAAGATTGAAAGTGATCTATCTAAACACAACAATACAAATACTGAAATATTGGATCGTCTGGCGCGCATTGAAACAAAACTTGATTTTGTAACTAAAAAATAAATTTTATGTTCAAAAACTGGAAAACATCATTATTCGGCCTAGGGGCCGTAATTACTGGGGTTGCAACAGTATTAAAAGGCGACGTGCCAACTGGTATAACAGCCATATTAAGCGGCCTAGGTTTATTTGCAGCAAAGGACAGCGACATTAATTTAAATAACCGTCCATAATGACTAGCCAAACCAAAAAGATATTGGTGGTTACTGTTGTGGCGTTAATCTTATTAAGTAGTACAATGGCAGTAGGAGCAAAGGCCGAGGAATTGATAAAAAGATTTGAGGCCGACGACATCAATAAGTATTTAAGAGCATACCTAGATCCAGTTGGGATCCCAACAGTGGGGTATGGAAGCACCTATAATTACGACGCAAAGCGTAAAGTAAGGCTAGGTGATAGTATCACCCAGGAAAAGGCTGTTGAGTGGTTAAGAAAAGAAACAAAGTCAATAGTGCCAAAGATTAAAGCACTGGTTAAGGTGCCTATTAATCAAAACCAGTTAGATAGTTTAACCAGTTTTGTTTACAACGTAGGTATTGGCGCCTTTCAATCTAGCACGCTTTTAAGGTTACTTAATAGCGGCGCACCAAAGGAAGAAGTGGCGGCCCAGTTTGATCGCTGGAATAAAGGCACTGTAAGAGGCGAAAAGGTAGTTTTACCTGGCCTGGTTAGACGTAGAAAAGAAGAAAAATCGCTATTTTTAGCATAAGAAGCAAGTTGGTTAGATAAATTTCAATGGTCTAGTACAAAAAGAAAGCCTGGTATGTCTATACTGGGCTTTTTTATGCCCCTACAAAAATAAATTTGGTAGTTTAAACGTTTTTACTATAATTTTACCAAAGACAAACAAAACCCTAATATATGCAACTTAAAACCGACAGTAAGATCCTGGGCGAAATTGCCAGCTTACAACACAAAATTTTGCGCCTAGAAGCATTACGCGCACTATCACCGTACGAACAATGTACATTTTTTTTCTATTCTAGTTCTGGTAAGTTTTTATCGTTAAATGAAAACGATTTGCCGTTTGACCTATCTTTTGAAGTTAGGATCCTAATAGACGCGGCACTGGAACACTACCAGCACGAAATTAAACGACTAGAAAACAGTTTTCAATGCGACGCAAACTAATTAGATTAGCTGCAATAATATTTTTTATTGCAGTAAGCGTGCCAGTATGTATATTAACCTACACTGGCGCCTTTATACTTTTTTACCTATTTAAAATTTATCACTTTTTAAACCCAACAAAATGAACGAGTATTTAAAAGATCTAGCTGATGGCTTTGGATCAATGAACAAAGTAGAAAACAAAAAAAACGAGAAACAACCCGACTACCAGGGTTACTTCAAAGCAGACGGCAAATTATTTGAAATTGCTGGCTGGGTAAAGATTAGCAAAGCTAACAACAAATACCTATCTATTGCAGTAAAAGAATTTACAGAAAAACAATTAAATAACGAACTTTAAAAACTATACAAATGGCAACTTTCATAACTATTATTGATTTATTCAATCAAAGTACATCTGTTGAAATACACAGTGAAAAACGCGGAATATATGAAGATATTATAGCCGATTTTTTTAAAGAAGATAATAAAGAAGTATTAATAATTATTTCAAAAAATGGTGATGAATATTATATACCAAAAGAACTAGCAAAAAAATTTGTAATAAAAATTAATACTATATACTAATGAAAATAGATAAAAACGCACCAGCTTTTCCAGTTATGCCAGTCCAGGATCAATTCGGCCGCTTAATTGCACCGATACCAGGCTTAACAAAATACGAGCACGTTTTATTGCAGATCCTTTGCGCCAAAGAAAGCCAAAACAATCACAGTAAAATAGGACTGTCAACACTTTTAAGAGAATGCGAAACACTAGCAAACGAATATTTTTTAACCCTAGAAAAAATAGAAAATGAAAAAGAAGCTAACCCAGTTATTTCAATTAACTAACAACCAGCAAGCTGTAATAGCCCTAATTATTGCAGCTGTATTAACCGCTTTTTTACAAAGGATCTAATGACAGACGGACAAAACAAAATAACCTTAGAAGAAAAACTAGCACAGCGAAAATACAAGCCCGATTTCATACCCCCCCCAAGCCAGGTAATATTCACTATTGACGATAAACCCATTGGAACGATCCAAAATTTTATCGTTTTTAGTGGATTACCAAAGGCGGGCAAAAGTACTTTTTTAGCCGCTGCAATAGCTTCTGCATTTCAACCAGGCGACGTTTTTGGTATGAAAGTGCATTTCCCAGAAGGAAGGCGCAGAATAGCTTATTTTGACACTGAAAGCAGCGATTTTGATTTTTACAGACAAGTTAATAAAATAAAGCATTTTAGCAATTTAAACAACCTACCTACCTGGGCGGACTGTTTCACAGTGCGCGAGGACGGCCCAAGCGAAATAAGGGCCTTAATCGTTAATTATTTAGAAAATAACCCTGACTGCCCGATCGTAATAATTGACGGCCTTTTGGATCTTATTTTTGACTATAACAGCGAAATAGAAAGCCGCAAACTGGTGAACTGGTTTAAAAAACTTACTAAGATTTACAACTGTCTATTTGTGGGCGTACTTCACCAGGGCAAAGGACTGGGCGCGCAGACATTAGGGCACCTGGGATCAAATTGTGATCGCTGGGCTTCTAGCACCTTAGAAATAATTAAAGACAAAGACAAAAAGACATTTACATTACAGCCGAGGTTTTTACGATCCAGTGAAGATTTTGAGCCAGTCGTGCTTATGAATATTGGCGGCAACTGGCAGCAAATATCAATTGAAGGTGAAAGCAAAAAGCCTGAAATGAAGCACCCAAAACAATTTACGGAGTTAGATCATAAAAACATAATAAACCAGCTTATTTACGGCCCTATTGCGTATAAAGATCTAATATCAGACATACAAGAACAACACGCAAAGGGTACCAACTGGGCCAAACAATTATGTAAGATCTGGATAGATAAAAAATACATTTACAAAAACGATCAAAACCTATATGAAAAAAGATACTAAACGCTTCATAGCTTATATGTTAATGAACAAACATTTTAAGCTAGTAAAGAAGGGCGCCAACTGGCGCATAGAATACAACGGCGTTTTATTACAGCCAGACGACATTGAATTTTTAAAGTTAATTGCAAAAAAAAGCGGCCAAAAATTTGACCGCCTGGACAAAACAGTTAACCCTAATTAACCGCTTATTTTCCTTTCGAAACAAAGATAATAAAAAATGGAATATTATACAGCAATTATTTTTTTTGAGGATCACAAAGAAATAACACCGAAAAAATATCGGAATATTAACCGCGTAGAAAATTTTATTGAGTTTGCCCGAAAAGTTGGCGGACATTATGTAAATTTATACGAGAAAAAAACGAAAAAATTTTATTGCCGCGTCTGGTTGAACAATTAAAATAAAGACAGCAACCCAGCACGCCGCCAAAATACCAGCCTAGCGCTGGTTTTTTTGTGCCTGGTATGTATCGCTTAAAAAGTGGTTTAAATTAAAGGTGAAAAGAAAATAATTTAAACTGGTTTAAGTGGTTTAAAATAGGTGGTTTAATTTTTATCTTTGCTAGCCCAGGCGTACGCAAAGATAATAAATTTTAAACTAAAAGTTTAACCAACGCACACTATTTTTAAAAAAAAGTTTTTTTGTTTGAAAATCGAACAATTTTTCGTAACTTTGTAAGGTATGGCAGCAAAAAAATGGCTGGCGGCCCTATTGGGTGCAGCAGCAGTTTACTGGATTTACAGCAAGTATCGCTTTTCTCAGGGCGTTAGCTTCGTAATTTCTAGGGTTGGCCTGGGTGGATCATTTTTAGATCCACAAATCAATATCGAGGTAACAATTTACAACCCAACAGCATTTAGAACAGAATTAAGCAATTTAAGGGCGCAGCTATATTTAGCAAGCGGTTTAAAGGTGGCTGATGTGTATTACAACAATAGAACGGTAATTTTAGCCAATAGCCAGGCAGTTTTGCCGCTGGTGGCTGTAACTACCTTAGAAGGTGCAATAACTTCAATTCGTGAACTTATTAGGAGTAAAAAAGCAGATTTTCGCCTGGCTGGTACGGCCCAGGTGGACGGCGTTTTATTACCTTTTGACATAAAATACAGTTTTAATGGTTTCTAGAAGCGCAGTTTTAGAAAAGCTGGCGCCTTTTAATAACTTTAAAAAGGTAGTTAGTACGGATCAAACAGTTACTGACATAATCGACGGTATTGTTAGCACACACTATCAATACCAGGACGAATACGACAAAATAAGCCAATATTTTGTTGGTGAAAGTGAACTGGAAACGGCGCGAAATATTTTTAACTTCTTAAAGTCAAACGTACCGTATTACATAGAAAGTAATAACAACCAGACGTTAAGAAGCCCTAGCGCAATAGTAGCGCTACCAGGGGATTGTAAAAGTTACGCGCTGTTTGCAAATGGAGTGTTGGATAGTTTAAACAGAAAGGGTATTTTTCAGGTACCCCTAGCGTTTAGATTTGCGGGATATAAAAATAATACCAGGGAGCCGCAGCACGTTTTCGCTGTTATGTACCCAGGAACAAAAAAGGAAATCTGGATCGATCCAGTATTACCTAGATTTAACGAAAAAAGACAACCTAGTTTTTTTAAAGATAAAAAAATAAAAATGGCACTAATTGCTTTAAGCGGCGTCGGTTATACAGCAAGCGACAAACGCGCAGAAATGGAAGCGTATAGGGATAAACTGGTAAACGATCGCGATAGGCTTTTACAAGCTGGCGTAATTACACCAGGATCTAGTAAAGAGTTGCAATATAAAGTTGCGATAAACAAAGTAACTAATGCGCTTCAAGATTTACCAAGCGTTAACGGTATTGGTGAATTTGACTGGCAAAATGCGTTTAGTAGTTTAGTAACCGCGGCGCCAGATATTATTAGGGCTTCGCGTCCTGGTGGGCAAGATCAATTTCAACAATTTGATCAAGGCTTACCAAGTTTACGTCCTGGACAACCAGAACAAAGACAGGGTATTAACACCAACACAATTTTGTTAATAGGTGGCGCGGCACTAGCAGCGTTTTTAATCTTTAAGAAAAAGTAATGTATTACGGTAATCAAAATAAAATTGGAGTAGTACCTATTGCGGCTGTTGTTACAACGGCTGTAAAAGTATTACCTGGTTTGATCCCTTTTTTTAGAGGCGCTTTTCAAAGCCCAGCTGGCGACGCCAGGGCTGTAATTAATGCAGTTAAGCAACAAATTACAAGCCAAGACGCCAGGACTAGATTAGGCACTGTAATAGCTGGAAGCCAGCAAAATTTTAGGGCCGCTGATGTGGACGTAAACGAAATGTTATTTTGGTATAGACAAAACTATCCAAATGATTATATGGAATTATTGCCAGAAGATAAACTTTACTGGAATAGTTACTTAGATAATTACAGACAAAAATTTTTAATGCAGCGTCCTGATTTGCAAAATAATTTTTTAAACAGATCTTATTTTACAAAGGAGCAAATTAACTATAAACCAGAAACACCAGGAACGCAAAAGGCTGGATTGAATATGTGGGTTACACTAGGACTTGTTGGCGCTGGTATTTTCGCACTATCAAAAATGAAAAAATAATGACCGCAGCACAAAAAGCAGCAAAGGCAAATTTTAAAAAAGCCATTGAGTACAGAAAAAAAACTGGCGTTTCTTTAAAAGAAGCGTTTGCGCACGTTTACGGTAAAAAGAAAGTAGGCGCGGCACCTAAAAAGAAAGCAGCAAAGAAGGCAGCACCTAAAAAGGAGGCTAAAAAAGTTGTAAAAAAAGTTGTAAAGAAGGCAGCACCTAAAAAAGCAGCAAAGAAAAAACATACAAAGTATGGCAAAGTAAAAGCACACGTTCGTAGAGTTGCTGGAATGAAAAAGCCTGAAAGCGTACACAAAGACACTAAGAGCCACAATGTTAATATCCGCGTAGTATCTGGAATTGGTAAAAATATCAAAATTGGATCAATGCCAGTTTATAGAGATAAAGACGCAGCTAGGGAAATACAGTTATATGCTGATAATGACAGCCAATTATATTATCAAAGAAGAAAGCCAATTTTACAAAACCTATCAAAAAAATATTTAAAAGGTCAATACGATATTGATAAAGCAGCTAAATTATGGAGATACTATATTGACGCAGCTTTACAAAAATATCATAAAGAATTTGGCGGTAGAGGTAGTTGGAGTAACTTGTTAAGCGTACCAGATAGAAATTTATTAGCTATTGAATATGCAAAAGCAACAAAAGACGAATTTGATTTAGGTAATACTTATTAAAATGTACAAAATTTCTTTATATACTAAAAGAAAAGCAAAAGCGTTAAATGTTATTGTTTTACCTAGTGAAAAGAAAAATAAAAAAATAGATGTTTATGATGTTTACGGCAATTTATTAGCCAGTGTGGGTGATCCAAATTACTTAGATTATCCTAGCTTTTTAAGATATTGCGGTAAAAAAATAGCAGACGAAAAAAGAAAACTATATAAAATAAGGCACCAGAAAGATAGAATGGTAAAAGGATCCCCAGGATATTACGCCGATCAATTACTCTGGTAAATTAAATACTTCACAACAATTTAAAAACAAAAAAAATGCGTAGAAGAAAAGCAGCAAAAAAGTCAAGCAGACGTCGCAGAATGTCTGGTATTGGCAAAGTAGGCGGCGCAGCTACCAGCGTACTTTATACAGTAGCGGGTGCAGCAGCAGCACAATTAGTTGGTAAATTTTTACCAGCAGCAACAAACGATAAGATCAAAGCAGCAGTTCCAGTTGCAGTAGGTCTTTTCTTACCAAAATTTGTAAAAGGAGCAGCAGGCCAGGGCCTAGCAGCTGGTATGATCGCCGTGGGTGGTCTTAAACTTGTACAATCTTTTGGAGTGTTAAACGGTATCGGTGCGCTAGCTAGTGATGTAAATTACAAGTTACCAGCAGTTGCAGCATACTACAACCGCGAAGGATTAGTTGACAAAAGCTATATGACGCCGTCAATAGCTGGCCTGGACGAAGAAGGCTGTTAATTATTTTCTTTTCACCTTTATTAAAAAAATAAAACTTATAGCAAATGGCAACTCAAATGGGAAGCAGAATGGTTTTCGAAAATGCGAAAACCCTAGTGCGCAGTTTAGGTTACAGTGTTGAACACGCTAAATTGACGCAATCATATTTACGCAGTGAAGTAGCTTTAAGCACTTCTATTGCAAACTATCATATTCCAGTACTTGTAAACGATACTCAAAACGGTGCAAGCCGCGTAAACGAGAAGCGTTTAAACCTACAAGATATTTTTATCACTACTGAGATCGCAGTATTGATCGGAGTAGGTGCTGGAACTGCAACAGCTGCAAAATTATATACATACCCTAACAGTACTGTATTTACTTCTGCAACAGACGATAACCTTTGGTCAATTTACAACGGTTATTTAAACCTAACAATCAATAACGAGCAAGTGTTACCAGCGTGGGACGTTTTACGCCACTACTTTGTACCACAAACTCAACAAAGCGCAAGCACTACCGACCAGTGGTCAGCTAGCAGCGACGCGTTTTACCCAGTTGAGCCAGGTATCGTGATGAACGGTGCTGCAAATATTAACTTCCAACTTACTGCAAATGGTGCGCCAGCAACAGTATTAGCGGATAGCTTTATTGCAGTTGTTCAGCGTGGTATCCTTTGCCAAAACGTTACTACTGTTAAATAGTATTAACCTTATGCGCCTGGCGGGCCTTAATCGCCGCCGCCGACGGTCGGATATTACCGTCAACTTTTTTAATTATTTAATTTTGAAATATGCGTATCAAACGTTTTGAAGCAGTTGAAATTAACGTGCCTAGTGGATCTACACTAACGCGCTTTTATTTCCCTGACTTACCACAATTAAGAAACGCAAAGATCGAGGCAATACAAGTTTATGCCGCTGGATCAATTACAGCAACGCCGCTTACTGGATCAACCCCAGTTGCGCTAGCTGATTTGAAAAAGTCAAGTTTAACTTTGTACCAGGGTGATTTACAGTTAATCTACAATATCCCATTGGTTGCACTACAAAATATTAGCGATAGCGCTACACCTTTTGTTTTTGAACTACCAGGAATGAATGATATTGATATTAGCTGGACAAAATCATTTGTATCTTTGCCAACAGCACTAGGCACTACTAACGTAGCGTATAGTTTTGGCGTTTATTACTACTTGTAAAATTTTTATGTTATGGCAGCTTTTAGGCCCGAAATATTTACTATTGATGAGGTCGTAAACTTTTACGACGCAGCAGAAGGAAGCGAATATAGAATATTTGCTGGCGTCAATCCGACGCCGCAATATTTGCGATACAACTTTGTAGGCGAAAAAGAAATTGGACGCCAGGAACTTGTTAACGCCTTAACACAGCTTCGCAATAACATAGAAAATTACAACCCGTATTTAATACAAGTTATTAGCGAAGGAAGTACTGGTAGGGGCAAGAAAAAAGAAAATCCAGTTCTTACCAGTATTTCTTTTCAGCTAAACCGTCCACAGCAACTAATGCCAATGCAGTCAATGGCTGGTATCGGTAGCCCTAGGACAGAAATGTTACTGGAAAAGTTAGTTGAGCAAAATCAAATGTTAGCTAGTAGAATAGCAGCTATTGAAGCCATGGACGAACTGGAAGAAGAAGAAGAAGAAGAAGCACCAAAAAGCCCAATCGATCAAATGTTAAGCAGCCCGCAAGTTCAGGAAGCATTGATCGCTGGCGTAATGTCTTTAATGTCTGGACTAATGACAAAAGGCGGCGCACCGACAGCAATAGCGGGAATAGACGACGAAGCAGAAGCAGTAGAAATTTTAAGATCATTAATGAGTAAAGGCGTTACAATAGATCATTTAAGAAAATTAAATGAAATGAGCAGCGCCAAATTAAGCTCACTATTATTTATGTTGTAATGGCCAGAAGTAATTTTTTAAAAGACAATAGCAGCCTAATTATTGGCCTAGTAGTGGTTTACTTTGGATATAACAAAGTAATTAAGCCAATACTGGAAAGCGTAGGGCTGCAAAAAAGCAGCGAGGAGTTAGAAATTGAGAAGCAGACAAGCAACCCAGGTAGCGCCTGGAACCCTAACTATTGGCGTAAAGGTGGCGCGACTATTTTAAGAACCGCCGACGTTAATAGATTTATTGAAAAGATCTGGAACGCACCAGGATATTTTAGCGACGATTTCGACGCTGTTTTAGGCGTATTTAAGCAGCTTAAAACAAAAAGCCAGGTAAGTTACCTAGCAGACAAATTTAACCAGGCAAAAGGGAAAGATTTGTTAAGCTGGTTACAGGGCGGCGGGGCTTTAAGTTGGCCCGCGGATCGTTTTAGTGCGGAGCAAGTTAACCAGTTAATAAAATATGTTAACGGTTTAAAAAACTATTAAAATGAAAGATAAGGGCAGTTTATTAATATTACTTTTATTAGGTGGCGTAATTGTTTACGCGGCTACTAAAAAGAAAACTAGAAGGGGATCTATTGAAATTGGCCCACTGGATCCAGGTGAGTTTATTACGGATCCAGCAGATTTATTAACCGACGAAGAAAAAGCACTTTTTGAAATATGAAAAACAAAAATTTAATTTTATTGCTTGCAGCTGGCGCAGCTTATTGGTACTTTTTTATGTATAAGAAAAAAGAAGCCATAAAAATTGAGCAACCAGGTTTTACAGATCAACCAGGTGCAAGCTCACCAGCCGCAATGCTGCAACCAGCAATACAAACCGAAAGTTTATCAATTACTGATCAAATAATTGAATTTAGTGAGCCAGCTAGGGTATTACCTTACAAAGAGGATAACGCTTAC
>JACCDH011628666.1_pt1 | contig 12818 bp, 1 predicted proteins | sample 7442481 | NCBI WGS metagenome assembly JACCDH01 (sample SAMN15323433, study PRJNA562643) | freshwater metagenome | isolation source: river surface water | place: USA:Blue River Watershed | collected 2017-08-15
AGTGTATCAGTGGAAGAAGAACGGTGTCAACATTACAGGAGCGACATCAGCCACTTATACCAGTGCCACCCTTGCGAACGGCGATGTGATTGCATTGAGCTTAACCAGCAACGCAGCATGTGCGAGCACGACATCGGCTTCGAGCAATGCAGTGACGATGGTCATCAACTCAGTCGTTACACCATCAGTGAGTATAGCAGCGAGTGCCACAACAGTTTGTTCAGGTACTGTAGTGAACTTTACAGCAACTCCAACGAACGGAGGCACAGCGCCTACTTATCAATGGGTGAAAAATGGTGTCAATATTATAGGGGCAACAGCTGCGACATACACCAGCAATGCTTTAGCCAATGGTGATGTGATTCATTTGACCATGATCAGCAATGTCAATTGCGCTTCTACGGCCATTGCATCCAGCAATATGCTAACCATAAATGTCAATCAGAATGTGACCTATTATGCCGATGCGGACAATGATGGTTATGGAAATATTCAAATCAGTCAATTGGGATGCGTTGCAACCGTGGGTTATGTATTGAATGGTACTGATTGCAATGACAACAATGCATTGATTAACCCTGCTATTGCAGAGGTTTGTGGTAATGGATTGGATGACAATTGTTCCGGTATCATTGATGAAGGTTGCGCCATTTTTGGATGCACAGATGACAATGCATGTAACTATGACGCACAGGCCAATACAGATGATGGATCATGTTTATATGCACAACAGTATTATGATTGTCAGGGTAACTGTATCAATGATCAAGATGGTGATGGCATATGTGATCAATTGGAAGTGTCAGGTTGCACCAATTCATTGGCATGCAATTACAATGAATTGGCCACAGATAACGATGGAAGTTGCATAATGCCTCAAACAGAGATTTGCAATCAGTTGGATGACGATTGCGATGGACAAGTGGACAATGGAATAGCATACTTTGATTATTATTTTGATAATGATGGAGATGGTTTTGGCAATGCGTTTATGGAGAATACTTGTTTACCAGTGACCAATGTCAATTGGGTTTTGAATTCTGGTGATTGCCAAGACAACAACCCCAATGTTTATCCTTCTCAACTGGAGTCATGTAACAGTGCAGATGATAATTGTAATGGCCAAGTGGATGAAGGAGTTGGAGTGGGCAGTGTGCAAGCTGTGCAGGCTGTGACCAATGCGTATCCTACTTGTTCTGGAAATGGTTTAAAGTCTGCAGACTTTGCTTTGGCTAGCGATTCCCCCATTACACAGGGAACGGCCATTGATTTGTGGTATTCCTTCTCAGCCCAACATACTTCATTTCGGGCGGGATTAAGTGCCGCCTACGGAGATAATGCCATAGAGTTGTATGTTCAGCAAGGCAATTGTATGGTCATGATTGATAGTGAACATGAGGTCACTTCAGGAAATCAAATATTGTACAATGATGAGTTGACTATTGGGACAACTTATTATGTGGCTTGCAGACATTTTTCCGGCGCCAATAATCCGAGTGCCAAGATTTGTTTCAATCATTTTGTGGGTAGTGTCTGTGATCACTATTACAGCAACAACACTGGAGTGTATACCTCAGTATGTTCAGCCTTCAAAGCAGCCTACCGCGCCAATGCTGCGCAGTACATTTTTGGTGTACAATCGGCAACACAGAATGGACAACCAATGAATATCACTCCTTGGAACTATACAACGCCAACATCCAATAGCGTTGTATCAAGGATAGGAGTGATACTGCCTGTCAATAATTCGGGAACCGCAATTGTTTATGGAATGAAGGTGGGCGTGGTATATGCCATGACCGATGCGGCGGGCAACAGTGAAAGTGTGATTGCACCTGGAACCACAGCTTGCCAAGCTACCTTGAACAGTGAAGCAACCATCGCATTGCGTTCGGCGGATCGCTGTCCTACCTACAAGGCCATTTCGAGCAGTGTGAGCGTGGACCGCACGGTTTGTGGGGCTCAGCGATATCAGTGGGAATTCACGCAGGTATTGCCAACCGCAGGATCGTCTGTTACAGTCCTGGGCGGATTGTACAGCGCGGTGTTGTTCTTGAACAATGTTCCTGGCATTGCCAATGGCAGAACATACAATGTTCGTGTGCGTGCTCAGCACAGTTCGGGATTATTTGGTGAGTGGGGATCAACGCAGTGTTTGCGTACTTCTGGAACTGGGATGGCATTGCTTGAGAATGACGATCAATTGGAATCAATAGAGGTGCTGTCCGACAATGGCTTTACCATATATCCCAATCCATCTTTAGATGGACAGTTTGCTGTGGTTTGGACAACAGCATCTGAGAGAATGTTGTATTTGAAAGTATGGGACTTGTCTGGAAAGTTGGTCGCTGAGCAATCAGAAACTATAGAAGGTCAAATTTGGGAAAGCAAGTCAATGGATTTGACCAATGGAATCTATTTCGTTGAAGTCAATGGACAAAGACAACGATGGGTGATTGCCCGATAGATTTGGAAATATTGAAAGTAAAAATGGCTGCCCTCGGGTGGCCATTTTTCTTTAGCGGTGTACAAAGTGTATTTTTAACACAATCTTAGTGTTGTTTTTACACTTTTTATTATATTCGTGCTAACTAAACAAAACCTATTTATTATGAATACGAATAAAATGTCCTGGATTTGGACGCTTTTATTGGCCCTCATGTTCTCGGGAGGCCTGCATGCACAGACCATCAGCATGATTGGTGCATTTACAGGATGGAATTCTGATGTTAACCTGAACACAACAGATAACATCACCTATACCTTGAACAATTACACCTTTACTGCTTCTACTGAATTGAAGTTTCGTCAGGATGCCAGTTGGAATAACAACTGGGGCGGTACATTTCCTTCAGGAACTGGTCAAGCAGGCGGAAGCAATATTGCAGTTCCTGCTGGTACGTATAATATCAGTTTTAATTTGAGTACGTTAGCATTTTCGTTTACCTCAACTGCTGTTACATTGAATATCGGTATCGTTGGTCAGTTGACCAATTGGGGCAATGATCCTGATATCGCCATGACGTCAACCGATGGGGTAAATTATTACAAGTATGATTACACTTTTCCAACCGGAGATGTGAAGTTTAGACAAGACAATTCTTGGAATAACAATTGGGGAGCTTCATCATTTCCCTCTGGGACAGCAACAGCAGGTGGGGGCAATATCCCCGTAACTGCGGGTAGATATGATGTTGCGTTTAACATCAACACTTTGGCCTATTCATTTAGCACCATGTCTGTTTCTATCATAGGAAGTGGAGCACAAGGATGGGGTACAGATTTAAACATGACTACCACTAACGGAATTAATTATACCTATAATGGTTTGACCTTAATCAATGGTGAGATTAAATTTAGAAAAACAGGAGATTGGGGAACAAGTTGGGGTAGCACATCATGGCCAGCCGGCGTTGCTTCAAGCGGCGGACCCAATATTCCAACAACAGCTGGAACGTATAATGTGACTTTTAACCGCGTCACCGGGGCTTTTGCTTTTCAAGATCCCAACGCAGGAGTTGTGACCATCAATGGAACGGCCAATAACACGGGTGCTGCCATTCAAATGGTGACTACAGACAATACCAACTATTCTTTGACAGATCAACAATTGGTTGCAGGAAATATTGCTTTTTATACCAATAGCACCAATTATTCTAGTGCTAGTTTTCCCGCGGGAACAGGAGTTGCAGGAAGTGCAACGTTGATTCCTGCTGCTGCTGGATATTATAATATATCATTTAATAGTTCTACCTATGCATATAACTTTGCGTATACACCAATTTCTTTAATAGGTGATGGTGCTGCAGGATGGAACAACGATGTTCAAATGACGTCAACTGACGGAGGAAATACCTACACTCTCGCCGGTTATTTCATGTCAACAGGTTATGTGAAATTCCGTGCAAACAGTGCTTGGACAACCAATTGGGGCAGCGCTTCTTGGCCTTCGGGAACAGGAACTGTAGGTGGAGACAACATTCCCACATCAGCAGGAACCTATGACATTACATTTAACCGAAATACAGGTGCTTATTCTTTCACTTTGGTTGCAACCAATTATGATAACATCGGTTTGATTGGTAATTTCAACAGTTGGGCGGCCAGTGTTCCGATGGTTACGCCAGATGGAAATACTTATTCCTTGAGCGATTATTATTTCAGTGCAGGTGGTTTGAAATTTAGATTGAATGATTCGTGGAATACCAATTGGGGCGGAACTACTTTCCCATCGGGAGATGCGGTTGTCAATGGAGACAACATTCCAACAACTGCAGGATATTACACAGTTACATTTGTGAACAACACCACTCCAAAGACATACAACTTTGCTCAATCGACTGTATCAATTATTGGTGATGCCGCTTCCGGTTGGTCAACCGATGTTCCCATGACATCAACAGATGGTGGAGTTACTTTCAGTTTGAATAACTATACCTTAAACAATGGACCTTTGAAGTTTCGTGTAAACAATGCTTGGGTATTGAATTACGGTGGTTCATTTGCGGCCTCTGGAACTGCGGTTCCAAATGGTGGAAATTTTAACATACCAGCTGGTAGCTATAACATTACATTCAATCGCCAAACTTTGGCCTTTGCATTTTCTCAAAACACCTACTACGCTGATGCGGACGGTGATGGATATGGTAGTTCTTCCAATTCTATTTTGGCGGCTGTTCAGCCCACTGGTTATGTTACCAATGCATTGGATTGTAACGACAACACTGCCTCTATTCAGCCAGATGTCGCTGAGGTATGTAACGGTCAGGATGACGATTGCAATAATTCGGTAGATGAAGGATTCGCAACAAGTAGTTATTATGCGGATTTGGATGAAGATGGATATGGATTTGGTACAGCTACAGTATCATGTCAATCTCCTGGCGCTGGTTATGTGACCAATGTTTTGGACTGTAATGATGCCGATGCCAATGTCAATCCAGAGGGAGAAGAAGTTTGTGGTAACGGGATAGACGACGATTGTTTGAATGGCGATTTGGTTTGTCCTGTGGTTGGCCCTGCTTATGCAGTTACGGTATTGAATATCGGTCAGTTCGGTACAGGCGTTCAAAGCAGCACTTCTGTGAATTTGGTTACAGCAGGCGATTCACCGCAGAATTCAGGAACAGGAAATGATCGTTGGTACAGTTTCACGGCAGCAGCAAATGCCATTCGTATTGCATTGAGTGGTTCAACTACTGTAGGTGATGACAATGAATTGTCCATTTACGAGGGTCCAGCTGCTGTTGGCGCTATGATTCCTTTGGTACAAGAGAATGATGTGCATCCTGGAGCTCAGGGTTTGGCTGCAGACGGAGGAAGTGAAACTTTATTGTTCGACGGATTAACACCTGGTCAACCATACTTTATTTGTGTGCGCAACACCAATGCGACTCCTGGAATCAATGTCATGACCATTTCATATTTGAATGCTAGTCAGTCTGATATCGGAGCCTATACAGGTTTTACCAATAACTATACATCAAATTGTCAAAACTTTAAAGTGAAGTTTAGACCGAATGCAACAGGATATACTGTGAAGCGTTGGGCTAGCAATGTTATTTCTGGCACACCATCATGGCAATATGCCATTCCAAATAGTGGAACTGCAGTTGCGCCAACGGTATGTCAATTGGGAAGAATTGTACCAGCGAACTTAAGTGCTAGTTCTGTGACCATTTACATCACGGTGGATGTAAATTACAACTTAAAAGACGCCTTCGGAAATTCACAACCAATTACGGCAAACGGAACAGTTGTATCTTCTTTTACCATGAGTCCAGAGCAACCGTTGGTGGTGCGTTCAGCGGATGCTTGTCCTGTTTATAAGAGTCCAACAAGTGGAACTGTGGCCACCAATCGATCGGTTTGTGGCACTACACAGTATCAGTGGGAGTTTACCCAGATTAGCCCATCCACAGGATTGCCATCCATTGAGAATGGTTCTTTAGGTGGTTCACGCGTTTTAAGTTTGAATGCGGTAGATGGAATTACAACTGGTCAAACCTTTGACGTTAGAATTCGTTCAATTCATTTAGATGCTTCAACAACGTCCTATAGTGCCAATAGTTGCGTTAGAACTTTTGGCGCCGCTGGAATGCCAACCATTGAGGGAGAAGGTGTCATGGCTGAGCGCGATTCTAATGGAATAATCGCAAGCATTTATCCCAATCCGAATGACGGAAATTCAGTTGCATTAAATGTCAATGGAATGGAAGGCTTGTTGCAAGTGAGAGTAACAGATGCTACGGGAAAATTGATTCAACGCAATCAATACACGATCGAAGGAAGTTTGAATGCCAATTTGACATTTGAACATACTTTGACCAATGGATTGTATTTGGTGGAGTTGACCAATGGTCAGCAAAGTCAAACCATGCGCATGGTGGTGAATCGTTAAGACCAGTATTACATTTTGATAAAAACCCCTGTCGATAGATGGGGGTTTTTTGTTGGATGAAAAATGGTACTAATGGAGTATTGTGTGATTGAGGCTTTTGAATCAGATTTGTTTTATACCTAAATAATGGAATTAAAGAAATTTATGAAAAATTCATATACATTTATTTGTAGAGGTTTATCTGCAATAGTAATAACTCTGAGTGCTTTTATCGGATACGCCCAGCCAGGAAGTATAGACATGACATTTAATAGTATAGACAATGGATATTCCAATGGTGATGGATTCAATGGTTCAATAAGCGATGCAGTTGAGCTATCCGACGGGAGCGTAGTCTTTGGCGGGTCTTTCTCCGGTTTTGAATCAACTCCTGTAAGTTATTGTGCAAAAATGCTACCCAATGGACAATTGGATAATGCCTTTTTGGGTGGTGTTGGTGCTAATTCTATTGTAAATGTTTTGCAGCCTCAATCAGATGGTAAATTGATAATTGGAGGGTTTTTCACATCCGTGCAAGGTCAGACTCGAAATTATGTTGCAAGAATTCTCAGCAGTGGTTCAATTGATTTGACTTTTGGCACAAACCAGGGACCGAATGCACAAGTTAGAGCCATTCAGCCAATGAGCGATGGTAAAATTTTGATTGGTGGAAATTTCACATCTGTAGATGGTGTAAATGTTGGGCGCATGGCTCGTTTGAATAGCAATGGTTCCTTCGACACCTCCTTCAATATTGGTTCAGGAGCCAATGGAAACATACGTTGTATTAGAATATTATCCAATGGTAAAATATTGGTTGGTGGAGAGTTTACTTCATTCAATGGAGTGGCCTGTGGTCGATTGGTTATGCTGAATGCAGATGGTAGTATTGATGGATCATTTAATATTGGTGTTGGGGCCAATTTTACAGTTATGAATTGCGCTGTTCAATCAGATGGGAAAGTATTGGTAGGTGGTCAGTTTAATATTTTCAGTGGTGTAAATACAGGTGGATTGGTGCGTATAAATGCCAATGGAACTTTGGATACTCCTTTTCATTCTGCAGTTTACACCAATAGCGGAGTCACTGATTTTTTGATACAAACTGATGGTAAAATTATTTTCTCTGGATATTTTACACAGTGCTGCAATGGATTGAACATAAAGCGAATGGCCCGAGTAAATCAAGATGGAACCATAGACAACACTTTTGTCAATGCGGGTTTCAATCAAGCGGTGTTGGGAATTTTAAGGTTGACCAGTGGTAATTTGATGGCTGTTGGCGATTATACAGCCTATGGAAATGTAGCTATTGAGTACGCCAATTTGATGGATACCAATGGAGGATATTTGCCCTTTATTGAATTGCCCAATGCGTTTAATGAGTCTGTCTTTTCAATGGCTAATACCGGCAATGGGAAGATTTTTGCTGCTGGGCAATTTAGTGGCTGCAACGGTGTTTATACGGATCGCTTGGTTAAACTAAATGCCGATGGTTCAATTGATACTTCTTTTCCCAATGGGTCATATTCATTTTCTAATGGTGCTCCTTCTGATATTTTGATAACTTCAACAGGGAATGTAGTTTTAGCTGGGGGTTATTCTTGCCTGTTCGGGGTGAATCCAACCTATGGAGCTCAACTCTTATCCATGACGTCCTCCGGGAATTTAAATTGGATATTGCCTGCCAGTACCTGGACAACTTATTATGGTGGACAAAACAGTGTGCAAGTAGTTAAAGAAACTTCTAATGGTTCACTCATCATTGGAGGTAGTTTCTCAGCTTTCAGTGGATCTCCATGTGGTGCAATTGCGCGGCTAAGTTCTGCCGGAGTGGTTGACAATACTTTCAAAACAAATACAGGAACTGGCTTTAATGGCATTGTTACAGATATTGAAATTTTAACAAATGGAAAAATATTCGTTGTGGGGTATTTCACCTCTTTCAACGGAACTGCACGAAATTGTGTTTGCCTTCTGAACAGTGACGGTACCTTGGACACCTCATTTAACCCGGGTACAGGTGCAAATGAAGGAGTCTTGTCTTGCCAAAAACAGGCAGATGGTAAATTGCTAATCGCAGGACAGTTTACCACTTATAATGGCGCGACTCAAAATCGGATGGCTAGGCTATTGATGAACGGAACCCTGGACAATACTTTTAATATCGGATCTGGACCCAGTGGAATTGTTTATGAGATTGATGTTCAAACTTCTGGAAAGGTGCTCATTTTGGGGGACTTTAGTTTTTACAATGGTGTATTAACAAATGATTTGGCAAGGTTGAATAGTGACGGAAGTCTTGATGTAACTTTTAATACAGGCTCAGGGGTGGCTTCTCCAATGACCACCATGATACAGCGACCCAATGGAAATATTTTGGTCGGAGGATTTTTCACATCTTACAAAGGAACTGGAAGAAATAGAATAGTTAGTATCAATGGTGGCGAGTGTGGCACAGAGATTTGTAATGGGTTGGATGATGATTGTGATGGAACGATAGATGATGGATTTACGTTTGTCAATTATTACAACGATCAAGATGCAGATGGTTACGGTGCTGGTGCCGTCACGAGCACTTGCCAATCTCTTGGTTCTAACTATGTGACAAATAATACGGATTGTAATGATGCATCCTCTGCCGCTTACCCCGGAGCAATAGAAATTTGTGGCAATAGTGTCGATGAAAATTGCAATGGATCAGATGCTATTTGTCCTGTTATTCCCATCATCACATCATTTTCTCCGACATCAGCCAAGCCCGGTGATATTATCACACTAGCAGGAACAGGATTTAATTCAAATGCTTCCAATAATGTAGTTTTCTTTGGGCCAACGCAAGGCGTAGTATTAAACGCGACTGCGACGAGCGTGATGGTAACAGTTCCAACAGGAGCAACTTATGCACCTATAACACTTCTTGACACCGGAAGCGGATTGTCAGGTTCAAGTAGGGTAAGTTTCAATCCTATTTTTGCTCCTTCCAAGGCCAACATTACGGTAAGTGATTTTATGCCCAAAGTAGATTTTGTTGCGGGTTTTTATCCCACTTCCTCGGCCATTGGCGATATAGATGGTGACGGTAAATCTGATTTGGCTATTGTCAATTATACATTGGGAACCGTTTCTTTGTACAGAAGTACTTCAACCAGTGGAATCATTGATGCCAATAGTTTTGCCCCGAAGGTAGATTTTACAACTGATCAGGCACCTTGGGCTTTGAAATTGGTTGATTTGGATCAAGACGCAAAACTTGATTTAGTTGTTGTAAACAGTAGTTCTAATTCGATTTCAGTTTTTAGAAATACCGCAGTACAAGGTGCGATCACTTCGAGTAGTTTTCAATCAAGAGTTGATTTTATGGTGGGTTCGGGGCCATACTCAATTGAAGCAGGTGATTTGGATTTAGACGGAAAACCCGATATAATAGTTTCCAATTCAGGAGATAATTCAGTTACTGTTCTTAAGAATACATCGAGCCTTGGGGTAATCGATGCGAATAGTTTTCAATCTGGAGTGATTTACGCAACGGGATCTGGTCCATATGCTGTGGCATTGGGCGATTTGGATGGTGATGGGAAATTGGATATTGTTACGGCAAATCGTTTTTCCAATAATGTATCGGTATTGAGAAATCAAACAATAACAGGTGTTTTGAACATATCTTCTTTTTCGTTAAGTGTCAATTTTCCTGTGGCCAATGAACCGTATGCAGTGTCAGTTGGGGATTTGGACTTAGATGGTAAAATGGATATTGTTGCTGCCAACGCAGTATCACATTGTATTTCTGTTTTGAAAAACAATGCAGGTGTTGGAGCGATAGCAGTGAATAGCTTTGCAACCAAAGTAGATTTTTTTACAGCCACTCGACCTGTGTCAGTCGAAATAGCAGATTTTAATGGAGATACTAAGCCCGATGTTGTTACAGCTAACTTATTGTCCAACTCTGTTTCGGTTTTTCGCAATACATCCACTTCAGGTGTAATCAACACCAGTACTTTTGCCACACGAGTTGATTTATCAACTGGATCTGAGCCAGGTTTTGTAACTGCAATTGATGCTGACGGAGATTCTAGGCTAGATATGGCTGTTACCAATTTAGCCTCAGGAACATTTTCTATTTTGAGAAATGCTGACTTACCGCCAGTCATCAATACTGTTAGTCCATTATCTGCTGGGCCAGGTGATACGGTAACACTCACTGGAACAGGATTCAATAGCATCGCTTCTAATAATGTGGTATTTTTTGGAGCAACACGAGCTACGGTTTTATCTTCAACTGCAACAACAGCTTCTGTTTCAGTACCTGTAGGAGCCACTTATGGGCCCATCAGTCTTCTCAACTCGCAAAGTATGCTTGCTTGTAATAGTTTAAGCAAGTTTAATCCTATTTACGCACCAGCCAAAAATAATATAACCCTAACTGATTTTTCCCCAAGAGTAAGTTTTGCCGCCGGCTCAAGCGGAAATTCGGTTGCCATGGGTGATTTAGATGGTGATGGAAAAACGGATATGGTTATCGCCAATGAAGGAGCTAATACGATTTCCGTTTTACGCAACACTTCTGTTTCGGGACTTATAAATTCGTCTAGTTTTGCCCCTAAGGTTGACTTTACCATGGGATCTTCCCCTACAGGAATTGCCATTGTAGATTTGGATGGTGATGGAAAGCCAGAGATAGCCGTTTCTAACTATGGAATTTCTGGAAGCATTTCTATATTCCGCAATCTATGCACGAGCGGGGTTATAAATTCCAATAGTTTTGCAACTCGGGTGGATATTAATTCCAATGCCAATGCTAACAGCATTGCGGCCGGTGATGTGGATGGAGATGGCAAATTTGATTTGGTTACTGTTGCCTCTGCATTTCCCAATGGTTTAGCAGTAGTAAGGAATACTTCTAGTATCGGATCATTACAATTTTCCTCTCCCATAAATTTTAGTATTGGTAGCTTAAGTTCAGGCGGTGCGCCTGCTGGTTGCGCCCTTGGTGACATTGATGGAGATGGAAAAATTGATATTGTAGCAGGTAATATTTCGTCCAATATTGTTTCTGTTTTACGAAATACTTCATCTGCAGGCAGCATCACTACTAGCAGTTTTGCAGCGGCAGTTAATTTTCCTTTGGCAGGACAATCCCAAAATCTATGTATAGGCGATATCGATGGTGACGGTAAGCAGGATTTATTGATGAGCAATACTTTATTCAACGGGATTTCTATTTATAGAAACACAGCTTCAGTTGGATCCATTAACTTAAGTAGTTTCGCGTCAAGATTGGATCTCAGCGCAGACAACTGGTGCACCTCTGTAGCCATTGGAGATATAGATGGAGATGGTAAGCCAGATTTGGGGGCCATTGCTAATAGCAGAGTGGCTTTATTCCGCAATCTTAGTAGTAGTGGCAACTTATCTGCCAGCAGTTTTGCAGCTCCAGTATATTTTGTTGCAGGCGGGGGCAAGCTTTGTTTGGGTGATTTGGATAGTGATGGTCGTCCTGAATTGGCTGCCTCTAATCCCTCATCCAATGTTCTCTATGTGCTCCGCAATGCAGATTTACAGCCTAGTATTTCAAGCTTCACACCAAGTTCAGGTTGCGCAGGCTTAGCCACAGTTACCATCACAGGGAGTAGTTTTACTGGGGCAACTTCAGTTACGATTGGTGGTAGTTCTGTAAGCTCTTTTACGGTTAATTCGTCCACCCAAATCACCGCTGTTGTTGGAATGACATCTACTGGTATAGTTCAAGTATCAACGCCAGCCGGAACAGGAAGTAGCACCGGTGTTTTTACCATCCATTCGTTACCTCTAGCCTCTATATCTGGAGCTAACAGCAATTGCGGATTAGTTACATTAACAGCCTCTGGAGGTAATAGCTATTCTTGGAATGGGGGTAGCACTCCGAACGCTGCAGTCAATAGCTTTACTGCTAGTGGCAACTATAGTGTCTCCGTCACGGATGCCAATAACTGTATTTCCAGTACTTCTATTGATGTGACCATTACATCTCCTCCTACATGGTATTTGGATAGTGATAATGATAACTTTTACACGGGTAGTGGTGTAACGCAATGTAACAGTCCTGGTGCGGGTTATAAAAGCACAGGCCTATTGGCCGGAAATGATTGCAATGATGCTGATAATACCAAATGGCAAACTGCGCAGCGTTATGTTGATGCCGATGGCGATGGTTTCGGGACAGGATCTTTGGTGAGCGTGTGTTACGGCACCGCTATCCCATCCGGCTATAGCACGAACAGCACGGACTGTAACGACAATAACCCTGCACTGAACAGCATCTCAGCAGAGATTTGCAACAACTTCGATGACGACTGTGATGGAACCATCGACAACGGTTTGACTTTTGTCAATTATTACAACGACCAAGACGGCGATACCTATGGTGCTGGCACAGCCACCAACGCTTGCCAATCGCCCG
>JACCDH010021870.1_pt1 | contig 12816 bp, 14 predicted proteins | sample 7442481 | NCBI WGS metagenome assembly JACCDH01 (sample SAMN15323433, study PRJNA562643) | freshwater metagenome | isolation source: river surface water | place: USA:Blue River Watershed | collected 2017-08-15
AAGGGCTGATCGCCGCTCGCCCATTGAGTACCTTGGACAAAGTCGTCCGGTCGACGCCCAACTGGGCAGCCGCCTCGCCGACCTGCAGATTCAAGGCAGGCAGGATGTCGTCCCTCAAAGTGAGGCCCGGGTGTGGGGGGTTGAACATTGAACTCATGGTCACCTCAGTGGTAATCCTGGTAGTCCACCAGGATGGCATCGCCGTTTACAAATGCAAAAGTCAGACGCCAGTTGCCGTTCACGCTGACTGACCAATGGCCCGAGAGGTCGCCCTTCAGGGGATGCCAGTCCCACCCAGGACGATTCATATCTTCGGGCCTTGTGGCGGCGTCTAGCGCAGACAGTTGCCGAGCCAGGCGCGGGGCATGAGCGGCTTGGATCCCGGCACGCGAGCCGGACTTGAAGAAGCGCTCAACGCCTTTGTGCCTGAAGCTTCGGATCATGCGCAGATTGTAGCGTGTGGCGCTACGCGCAGCAAGGAGGTGGTTCTTGACCGTCAGTTCGAATCCCCGACCCTACCAAAAACAGGGGGCCTGGGAACTGAGCGAGTTATTTGTACAGTCCCTTTTGGGCCGCCAGAACAAGTCCTGGTAACTCGCTCAGCCGATTTGCAATGCGCCCGGAGCCCCGCACCATGCGGGGCTTTTTGTTATGGGCTCCTGACTACGGTCTGCCGCCGCAGCCCAGCGAAGTCGTCTCAAGCCCAGTTTGTCTCAAAATCTCATGCGGCAGTATTTGATGGAGACGCATGCAACTGCAACCCGAGTGCCGCGATGACTTTCATGATGGTCGCAAATTCGGGGTTGCCCTCGGCGGATAGGGCCTTGTAGAGGCTTTCGCGCCCCAGCCCAGCGTCGCGGGCAATCTGACTCATGCCCTTGGCGCGCGCAATATCCCCCAACGCAGCGGCAATCAGTGCAGAGTCGCCTTCTTGAAGTGCTGCTTCCAGATAAGCCGCCATGTCCTCTTCGGTAACGAGATGCTCAGCGGGATCCCAGATTCGGGTCTTGGTTTTCGGCATGATCAAAACTCCTTCAGATCGTTTGCCAAAGCCTTGGCGTTGCGGATGTCCTTGTCCTGTGTGGATTTGTCGCCTCCGGCCAGCAAGACGATCACGACTTCGCCGCGCTGGATGAAATAGACCCGGTATCCAGGCCCGTGATCGACTCTCAACTCCGAGACTCCCTCGCCAACGGGCTTGGCATCCCCGGCGTTCCCGAGTGACAGGCGCCGGATGCGGATGTCAATGCGAGCCCGGGCGACTCGGTCTCGCACACCAGCGAACCACTTGGCGTAGGTCTCAGTTTGCTGGATCTGGATCAGACCTAAATGTATCCCATGGGAAACATTTCCGTCAAGCCCGACTTTAGGCGGAACATGGGTTCGAATCCCTGGCCCCACCCAAAACATGCCGGCGATAACAACGTTTCTGCTTGAGTCCCTTGACGCCGGCCGCATTCGAGACATGAACTCGCCTGGCGCGGATGCGATGCTGTCGCTTCTGACCTCCGGGCGCCCCATTGGAGCGAACACCTATGAGGTTCTGACCTGGCCTTGTATCGAGCTACGTGTTGGCCTCTACGAGAGGTCGAGAAGCAAGAGCGCGACATCTGTCGTCGCCCAGCGCCTACTTGCCAAGATGGAGCTCCAGCGCCGTGAGGGCGGCAGGCCGGATGGCGAGCCGCGTCATCCCTTGGGAAGCGGCGCGGTAGACGATTGGATGCAAGCGCTTCTCGATGCGTGAGTCGCAAGCTACTTGCGCTGGGCTCGATGCATTCGCGCGACCGAGTAGGCTGACTCGTCGAGCCCCAGCGTACGCGTGCGTACGGCTGATCCTGCTGCCGCAGCTCATGCCTGCGAGCATCCACGAGCGGTGTTTGGCTACGACTCTCTATGTCGACGGCGCGAGCCGACCAACACTGAGATGGCTCGCGCTGCTCGATGGCGGCCGAGGCCCCACGACTCTCCGAATGGAATTCCGTCCCCATTCGACCACTTTGTCTCTGGTTGGTCTCAGATTTGGAGCCAGTGCTCGTTCAGTCCGGAAGCACCGAAAGACTGCAATCTGGCAAGAGCGGACATCGTAGGCCGCCGAGTCGAATGGCCGCTCCCAGCCTTAAGCAGTACTCCCCCAAGCAACCTAACTAATCCTCAAGCGCGACAACTCCCGCATCAGTCAAATAGCGCGCCACCGCGTCGAATTCAGCTGGTCGTCTGGTCTCATCCTCCGGGTCTCCTTGCGGCACCCAAATGACCAATCCTTCACGGCCGCGTGTCAGTAAGACGCGGTAGGAGTTCACGATCATGGCGGTCCGCTTGGAGTCCTTCACCAGGTTCCAGCGATTCCCCGCCAGCGTTCTTGCGGTCCACTGTCCGTCCTGGTGTGTCAGGTCACCTCCCCAACACAAGCAAGCAAAGTCAAGCTCCAGCCCTTGGCTCGTGTATTCGTTGGCGGGCACCTCAAGCGCATAAGAGGAACGGATATCTCCAGGCGGGTTCAGATACCAAAGTGCGATCGAGGATCCGTCGGTGGCGTTGAGGGTTTCGCCCAGACCATCCGCGCGAAGCCGTCGTGCACCACTGGACGCGAGGAGTCCCATGCGACGTTCGCCCTGAGTAGCTCTTTTGAGCCAAGCCTTTGCCGTCGTGAGGCTTCGAGTCAGATGAATGGGATAAGTCAATCCGCTCGCTATTGCCCGCGCTTTGTCTCTATCGCCCACCAGGACGGCGTCTATCCATGCGCCAAAATCGGGTGAGCGGAAGGCGCGCATTGGGACTTCGAGGTGTAGCGCCGATTGCGGCTCGCATACCACTCGGTCTGTCAGAGCGCCAAGAGCATGAGTGCTCCGAATCCCACCAAGAACTTCTGGGGGTGCAAAAAGCGTCCATGCCTTGGAGCCTTGCGCGCTGAGGTCTTCGATGGCCCCAGCCCAACCTCCCAATCCCTCTTCTCCGTCATTGATCTCTTGTCCCAGGCCGATCAAACAGACGGTCACAGACCAATCGGAATGCCGTGCCATGCTCTCGAGAATGAGGAAAGGTTCGGAGGCCTCTCGTCCAAACTTTTCCTTGCCTTGGGCGGCATCCCATGCGCGCTGCGCCTCATCAAAAACGATCACATGACCACTGGGTGGCGCGTCGCTCCCATGGACATACTGCTTCAAGAAATCATTGATATGCTGAATGGTTGCACGCGTAGAGGCACGTGCTTGCGCGAGGGTTTGTGCATGTCCCGCGCGGATCATTCGACTGTGTTGATCGCGAGCCAGTGCCTCGCGAAGCACTACAACCAAGGGCGTATTTCCAGACAGGTAAACGACGTCGCCTTCTTCGCTCAGGCCGTGGTCAATTGAGCTGTGAACAATATTCAGGCCGGCTAAGGTCTTCCCTGCACCCGGAACGCCTGTGAGAAAAACGACGGCGTGTAACCCCTCTTTTTTTGCTCGCTTGATGGTCGAGAAAACGGCTTGCGCCGCTTCATTTAGGTTTTTTGCTCCCGAGAGTGCAATTTCTCGAACGCTGTGCCCCGCAAACAGGGTGATGGCCGCGTCAATGACCGAAGGGATTGGCGCATAGGGTGATTCGTCCCACTCGCGCCCCTTCCCTTCTGAGGTGTGAGGGGCGTCGAAGCCGCGCTGGCCCGCCAGCTGGATCAATGCAGCTCCCAGGCCGGTCCGGCCCACCAATGTGATGGGTCCCACGCCTTGAGCCTCTGCTGGCGCATCAGAAACTGCAGGCGGCTCTGTGGATTGAAGGGCCCAAAGAATAGGCAAGAGTCGCGCGGACTTGCTTGCCTTATGGAAGTCGCGCAGATCTTGGGCATATTCAACGGCCTGTCTTTTGTCCTGCGACAGAAATCCTTCGGCGCCCGTCTTGAGTTCAATCACGATCGTTGCAGTCGGGGTGACGACTACCGCGTCGATGCGCCGACGCAAGCGATAAAGCGGGTACTCAAGAAGTAATTGCCATGTTCCTACGGCGGGGGACTCTTTCAGGAGCGGGGCAAGCTCCTCCCGCAACGCGGGCAAGGTGACGGTCCAGGCGATCGTCGCTGTGGTGTACTGCGCAACAAAGCCGTCGTTTGCATAGGCCGTGGTGAGCTGGGCGACAACGACCTCGTCGGAGGCCGCTAAAAAGTCTGTGATTGAGGCACGGTAATACGCGGGCATTCAAGCTCATCAATTGAGTAACAAATGATGAGCAGAATAGCTAATGATGGGCTTATCGGCCAGAGAGGCGGGAAATCTTGTGTCGATGGATCAAGCGCACCCGCCGGCCGTGATACGCGTACAAGGCCTCTCGATCCGTTATGGCGAATTAAGACAAAACCTTGAGCCCATGTTTCTCCACCACCGACAGCAGCTTCAGTGCCATGCCGCTGGGGCGCTTGGTTCCCGCTTCCCATTTCTGCACCGTGGATTCGCTGGTGTTCAGGAAGCGCGCGAAAACCGGTTGGCTCACATGCGCGCTCTCGCGGATCCGCTTGATCTTTTTGGGGGCGAGGGCCTCTGGCACGGAGAGGCAAGCAACATCGAAGCTGCGCAGAGTCGCCTTGTCTATCGTGCCGGCGCGGTGCAGCCCCTGTGCAGCGCTGTGGATCGCTTCGAAGGCGTCGCTCTTGAACTTGGCTTTACTCGACATCCAACAACTCCTGTAAATCACCGTGGTTCAGTGCAGCGGTTATCTCCGCTTGCGTCATTTGGCTGTACGCGTTCGCGAGCTTTTTGAAAGCTGCGAGTTCGTCTGGCTCGATATTGGCCCGGTCTTTCTTTGCAAAAAGGTAGGCAAACACCCAATACCTTCCCCCTTTGGCCAAAACGATCGAACGATGCAACTATAGAGATTGGGGTGGATCAGGCATGGAATCCGATGAGGCGCATCGGGTACTCCTTGCCGCTAGACGTGGTGTAATATGACATCGTCATATTAATCCGCGCTGAGACCCTATGCCCATCACCGCCCGCGTCTTCATGAGTGGCCGCAGCCAGGCCCTGCGCCTGCCGGCCAAGCTGCGCCTGCAGGCCAAGGAAGTCCGGATCGAGCAGATCGGAAACGACCTGTGGCTGCACCCTGAAACGCCCCCCGAGCAGGACATGGGTCGATGGCTGCAGCAGTTCTACGCCGCGTCGCAGCCCTTGCCTGAGGACTTTCTGGCTGACCGGCAGGACGAACCACCGCAAGAGCGCGACTGGCGCTGAGGCTCGCCATGCGTCGGACGCTGGACACCAACATCTGCAGCTACATCCTGCGCCGGCATCCGCTCGAGATGATCGAGCGCTTTGCCAACCTGGACAGAAGTGCCTTGTGGCTGTCCGCCATCGTGGCCGCTGAACTGCGCTTCGGCGCACAAAAGCTGGGTTCTGCGCGCTTTGCCTCGGCGGTGGAATCCTGGTTGACCGGTTTTGACGTACAACCCTGGCCCTTGGAGGCCACGCAGCATTACGCCAGCATACGCGCCGCGTTGGAGCGCAGTGGCCAACCCATAGGCGGCATGGACCTCCTGATTGCTGCCCATGCCTTGGCGCAGGACAGCGTGGTCATTACCAACAATGCCCGCGAGTTCCATCGTGTGCCGGGACTGGCTGTTGAGGAGTGGGCGATCTAGGGTGTCGGAGAGCACGGAGGGGGCTACCTTGATCCAGGTGCCCCTGCCTTTCGAAACCAACCGCGAGCGCCGGGCGAACAAGCCGCCAGCGTGCGATCCGCTGCGCGTGCGTGAACAGGACTTTGCTTATTCGAGAGCCCGGGCCGCGCGTGCGCGGTGTTGATGGATACCGCCCGGTGATTGGCGTCAACTTGACTTGTATGAATCAGCGATCCGATAATCCAACCGCCAGCACACCACTGGCCGCCCGATTTAGGAACTTGCGGGGGCGTTGATTCCGCTAAACGTCCCCAGCACTCCTGGCCTCGCGTGCAACAAGGGCGTAACCCGATCTGTTGGCGAGGCGCAGGAGTTTTTTCATGGCCATCCTCTTTGATAACGGCAACTTCCGCTATTGCGCGCAGGTCAGGCCCGCCCACTGGGGCTCTTATTCGGGCTTCACGCTGACCCTCCAGAGCCGGTGGCTGTGCGCCAGGAACCCGCACGAGCAGCAGGTTCGATTCTTTGCCTGCCTGGATCGCGAAGGGCTCGAGCAACTGGGCGCCGAGATTCGCCGCCAGCTCGAGCAGCAGGAACCCGCCCCCGCACGCTCGCACGCCGAGTTTTCCACCCGAGCGGCCTCTTGATGGACATCGGACTGGCCCACCGCACGGGCCGGGGGGATTTGATCCGCTTGCGGCCCCCGCCCTATCGGCAAAGCCGCTAAACCGGAGAACGACATGAGCAAGCACACCCGAGGCATCGACCTCCAATACCGCCCCAGCACCTATTTCTGGGCGCGTGAGCACGGCATTCCCCTGGTCTCGGACATCAAGGGCGCCGAGCGACGCAAGCTGTACGAGGGCGCGCTGCAGGCCGGCCTGGCCGACGAGGTGGATCCCTCACTGCTGCAACACGCCCTGACCTCTGGCCAGCGCCAGACGCAGGGGCGCATGCATCCCGCCTTCATGGGCGGCGAATACCTGCCGGACACCGCGCAGGGCGAGGTGGAGATCGCGCGTATCACCATCGCGTCGACCACGCAGGACGTCACCTGCGGCTACGCGCGGCAGGTGGGGCGCAGGATTCACTACCGCGTGGTGGACGAATACAACGGCGACACCCTGCAAGGGCGTGACCACCGCACCAGCCTGAAGCCGTTGACGCTGCGGCAGCTGGCTGATTTCTTCCTGGGAAGCTGGGACTTGATCGGCTGCCTGGATTGCAACTTTGAATCCGATGGCTACCCGCACGACGCGGTCCACGGATTCATTGTGGATACGTCCAGCAGCTTCTATGCGCAGTGGGGTGCGCTGGTGCGTGCCCGTGTGAACGAATGGTTGGACCGGGTGGCACCTGCGCAAGAAGCGACGGAGCACGAAGATGACTGAAACCGGCACCCAGGTGGTGTGGCGCCACCCGTGAAAGGCGCCGTGTACTACCTCCCCGGGGCAGGCGGCCGCCTGGCCACGGGCCTGGGTGAAGGCTTGACCCGCCGCGGATGGAGCATCGCGGGTCGGGAGACCGTCGGAGAGTTCCGCACGCTGCCTTTTTCGCAGCAGGTGCAGGTGATCGCTGAGGACCTGCAGCAGCATTTCTGGCGCGAGGAGGCCCGTGTGGTGGCCGTGTCGTTTGGTGCCTACCTGTTCCTTCACGCGCAGATGCAGATGCCGCCTTTCATCGGCCGGGTCCTCTTGCTGTCGCCTATCGTGGGTGATTTTGGTGACGAATCCACAGGGCGGTATTTCTCGCCGCCGCGTCCCGAGGAGCTTCGCCAATCGATCGAGGCCGGGCGATTCAAGGCCCCAGCTCGCTGCGAGATCCATGTCGGAGCCGAGGACTGGCAAAGCCGTCCACGGGAGGTCCAGGCCCTGGGTCAGAAGGTGGGCATTCCCGTGACGGTGGTCCCGGGACGCGGACATATGCTGGGGGAGGACTACGTGGGGCCTGTGCTGGATCGGTGGTTCACCGTTTGAAGTGCGAATGGGGTGGTGGCGACGCGATCCGTCGGCTGGACCTCCGTAAGCGTGCGAACAGAGGTTGGCTCACGTGCGGGCTCTCTCGGATCCGCTGTTACCCTCGCTCGGCGGCCCGAAAGGTCAGGGATTGGACCGACCGATCAAGTAGTCGGTTCGGCCATCCGGTCTTGGCGTGAAGCTGATCCTGTAGGGGACTTGTTGCCCGCAAATGGTGGCGGTCCAGGTTTCGATGACCTCGCCTCGATGCTGACTTGAATTCGCATCACTGGAGGTGGGTGGCCGCACTTCCAAGACCTTCATGTGGATCGCCTCGACTTTGCTCGGCCGCGGACACGCGACGGTTACCGGAGCCAGTCTGCGCAATGCCTCGGCGACGTCGCTGCGCAGGCTGTTGCCCGCAACCGTCTCGCCCGAGATGGGAATCGAAGTGGCGCATCCCGCCAGCAAGGCGGCTGCTGTGACAGTCCAGGCGGTAACCGTTGGGTTGCTCTTCATAGAGCTCCTTTGAATCAGGCAAATGGAATTCATCGGATTGCATGCCGATGGCTGCCTTGAGTGACTGCCAGAGCGCCTGGATCTGAGGAGATGCTGTCGTTCCGTCCTTCGAAGTAGCGCCTTGCCTCAACCGCATAAAACGTTTCAGTGATCGTTTCAAAAGAGTTTCTTGAAAATAAAAAAGATCAATATAATCAGTAACTTAAATAATTGTCGATCGTTTCATGTCGACTGCTGCCGAGCTCCTGCATCTCTTGCGCACTTGGGGTCGCCAGCCCAGCCGGGAGGTGCTCGATCGCCTGGGCATCAGCCGACCGACCCTGATGCGCGCCGTGCAGTCGCTGGGGTCGCAGGTCGTCTCGCTGGGGCGGGGCCGGCGAACGGCCTACGCGGCGCGAAGGCCGGTGCGCCAACGCCAGGAGCCGCTGCCGCTTTATCGGATTGACGAGCACGGGCAGGCGCACGAGGTCGCCACCCTGGCGGCCTTGCACCCTCATGGATGCGCGCTCGACTGGAAGGAGGCCAGCCCGTGGCCCCTGGATGCCCCCATGGGCGATGGCTGGTTCGACGGCTTGCCGTACCTGCTCGACGATCTGCGTCCCCAGGGTTTTCTGGGGCGTCATTTCGCGCGCGCCCACGCCCTGTTGCTCCAGGTGCCCCAGGATCCTGCCAATTGGTCGGACGACGATGTCCTGCATGCGCTCAGCCTGTTGGGTTCCGACCTGCCCGGGTGTTATGTCCTGGGGGAGGCCGCGCTGCGCAGCTGGCTGGACAGGGCCCACCGATCCCCGGAGGGGATCGAGGATCACCACCGGCCTGCGGCCTACGCACGTCTTGCCGAAGCGGCGCTTGCCGACGGCGATCCGGGTTCATCCGCAGGGGGCGAGTTCCCGAAGTTCACGGCCCTGCGCCAAAGGGATGGGCACTTGCAGCATGTCCTCGTCAAGTTCTCTGGCGCTGACGACTCTGCGGCGGCGCGCCGCTGGGCCGATCTGCTCGTGTGTGAGCATCTGGCGGGTCTCGCGCTGACCCGGCATCTGGGGATTGCAGCTGCGGCGAGCGAGATCGTCCAGGCGGGCGGGCGCACCTATCTCGAGGTGGAGCGATTCGACCGCCACGGTCTGCGTGGCCGCTCGCCCGTGTGCACCTGGGCGGCCCTCAATTCGGGGTTGTTCGGTCTGGCTTCACCCGCCTGGGTGCCGGGGGCGCAGGCGCTTCATGCGCGCGGCTGGCTCTCGGGCACATCGCGCGACGCGATCGCCCGCATCTGGCAATTCGGACGGCTGATCGCGAACTCGGACATGCATGACGGCAACCTCGCGTTCACGCCGGGCCTCCAGGTCGCGCCTGTCTATGACATGTTGCCCATGCGCTATGCCCCGCCGAGGGCGGCCGAGGTCGCCACGCCAGCCTTCCACCCGCCGCTGCCGCTGCCTTCCGAGCAGGAGGCTTGGCAGGCGGCTTTGCCTGCTGCCAGTTTGTTCTGGGAGATGGCGGCGAACGATGAGCGGATCAGTGGCGACTTCCGACGGGTCTGCGCAGACCATGCGGCCGCATTGCGACAACTGCCCTCGGCTGCGCGCGCTCGAGCCCTCGACCCCAAAATGCCGATCTGAAATTCGAGTTCCTGATTCCACCCATGAACCTCGCCCAACTGCTTGTCCGTCAAGCCACTGTTCACCCTGACCGCGTGGCCCTCCATGAGGGGGCCGTGGCCTGGGCAACCCATGCCGAATGGGCGCGACGCAGCGCCGGCCTGGGCTCACGGCTGCGTGAGGCGGGGCTGCAGCCGGGTGACCGGGTGGTGATCTTCATGCGCAACCACCCGCGCTACCTCGAGGTCCTCTGGGGCGCCTGGTGGGCCGGCCTGGTGGTGGTTCCGGTGAATGCGAAGCTGCATCCCGCCGAAGTGGAATGGATCATCGACAACGCCCAGGCGCGCTGGGCCTTTGTCACCCAGGATGTGGCGCCTGGCGCATTGGCCGGGCTGGAGCGCCAGGTCGATGTCGAGTCCGCCGAAGCCGATGCCCTGCTGGCGCCTCTGGTGTCGGTGTCGGACACGCCGCCGCACCCCAGCCGGCCTGAGGATCTGGCCTGGCTGTTCTACACCAGCGGGACGACGGGCCGACCCAAGGGCGTGATGCTGACGCACCGCAACCTCATGACGATGGGGCTGACCTACTTCGTCGATGTGGACGCGGTGACGCCCGACGATGCCATCGTGTACGCGGCGCCGATGTCGCATGGGTGTGGCCTCTACGCCATCCCTCACCTCATGGCGGGCGCTCGTCATGTGGTGCCGGCCTCTGGCGGCGTGGACCCGGCCGAACTGTTCGCGCTGGGGAAGGCGCTGGGCCCCCTGTCCACATTTGCAGCCCCCACCATCGTGAAGCGGCTGGTGGACCATGCCCAATCGCAGGGCCTGGGGCCCCAGGACTGCGCCACCGCGTTCAAGACCATCGTCTATGGCGGCGCCCCGATGTACGTGGCCGATATCCAGCGCGCCTTGCGTGTCATGGGGCCGCGGTTGGTGCAGATCTACGGGCAAGGCGAGACGCCCATGGTGGCGACCGCCCTGTCACGCCGTCACCTCATGGACTCCGATCATCCACGCCACCTGGAGCGTCTGGGCTCGGTGGGCGTGGCGCAGACACCGGTGGAAGTCCGTGTCGCCAACGGTCAGGGCGAACCGCTGCCCTCGGGCGAAGTGGGCGAGGTGCTGGTGCGGGGGGATTCGGTGATGGCCGGGTACTGGCGCAACCCGCAAGCCACGGCCCAGGCCCTGCGGGGTGGCTGGCTCTGGACCGGAGATGTCGGCTACCTGGACGCCGACGGCTTCTTGACGCTCAAGGACCGCAGCAAGGACATGCTGATCAGTGGGGGTTCCAACATCTACCCCCGCGAGGTGGAAGAGGTGTTGCTGACCGCACCGGGTGTCGACGAGGTGGCGGTCGTGGGCGCCCCCGATCCCGAGTGGGGCGAGGTGGTGGTGGCGTTTGTCGTGCCCCAGCCGGGGCTGTCCGCCGATCTGCAGCCCACCGCGATGCGCCTGGACGCCCACTGCCTGGAGCGCATCGCCCGCTTCAAGCGGCCCAAGCGCTACATCTTTCTCGATGCCTTGCCCAAAAACCACTATGGCAAGGTTCTCAAGACCGAGCTTCGCGCGCAATTGAAAGGAACACCATGAAGGCCCATCCCCTGAAAGAGCGCCGTGCGCTCGTCACCGGTTCTGTCCAAGGCATCGGCTTGGCGATTGCGGCGGAATTGGCCCGTCAGGGGGCCACGGTGGTACTGCATGGGTTGCCAGACGCCCAGGCCCAGGCGATCGCACAGGCCACCCTGCGAAAGGCCGGTCAAGCGCAGGTGGAGATCCTCGCCCATGACCTCTCCCAGCCCGCACAGGTCGAGCAGATGATGCAGGCCGTGCTGCGAACAGGCCCGCTGGACATCTTGGTCAACAACGCTGGCATTCAGTACACCGCCCCGCTGGCGGACATGCCCCGAGAGCGGTGGGATGCCATCCTGGCCATCAACCTGTCGGCGGCGTTTGACACCATGCGTCTGGCGCTGCCTGGCATGGTGGCTCGGGGCTACGGCCGTATCGTGAACATCGCTTCGGTGCATGGGCTGGTTGCATCAGTCCACAAGGCGCCCTATGTGGCGGCCAAATTCGGCTTGGTCGGACTGACGCGGGTCGCCGCGCTGGAGGCGGCGCAGGCGGGCAACCGAAGCAGCGGCGGTGTCACGGCCAACTGCATCTGTCCCGGCTGGACAGAGACGGCGATCATCGAGCCGCAGATTGCGATGCGCGCCGCACAGTTCGGGGGTGACCGGGAGGCCGGTATTCGGGATCTGCTGCGGGAGAAGCAACCGACGGGACGAACCTCGACCCCCCAGGAAATCGCCAGAACGGTGGTGTGGCTGTGCGATCCTGCCGCACACAACCTGACTGGCGCAGCCATCCCGGTGGACGGGGGATGGACGGCGCAGTGAGACCTTAGGGGTCCGGGCCCGGCGCGGTGGCTGGCCGCTGCGCGCTGAGGGCTGCGATCATCCTCAGCGCGGCTTCAATTCCATCTGCCTTATCAGTGCCTTTTGAGGCGATCAGCGCCTGACGCAAGTTCTCCAGCTCCTGGTCAGCGCGCGGACTCGGCTGGGTGTTGTCGATTGCCCACTCCTCGCGCACCACGGCATCGGCATACCGCGACAGGTGCGTGCGGGCATTCTCCAGGCCCAGTCCTTCCTTCGCGAACAGCGAGTTCAGGCGCGATAGCGCGGTGACCGCCTCGTGAAAGGCCGCGTGGAAGGCCAGGAACAACGCAAATATCGTCGTCACCGACACGAAGTACGGGGCGACATGGCGAACGTATCCCTCGTCAACGAAGTTGCAGACCGACGCATAAAGAGGCGTCCCTGCCACTGCAGTGGCCCGCTGCGGCATCGCCCAGCCGCCCGACTTCTCCCTTCCCGCGCACTTCTGGCGCCCCCGTCTGACGTCCACCACGCCGGAGCGCCACCAGCATCCGAGTGGCGTCCTGCAGACGCGCTGCAGACGCATCCGCCGGTGGTCGCCGCTGATGGCCGTTCCAAGCCCAGGAGAACACGCCGAGGTCCCCAATTGAGCCACGTACCCTCGCCTGAGCCCGCCTCCCCAACCGGGCAAAAGGATGAAATCCGCGAGGCGTGGCTGACCTCGTCCACCCCCAGCCTGGTGGCGTTGGCCGCGGGGTCGACCCATGCCCTGCTGGCCACCAATGC
>JACCDH011528243.1_pt1 | contig 12815 bp, 5 predicted proteins | sample 7442481 | NCBI WGS metagenome assembly JACCDH01 (sample SAMN15323433, study PRJNA562643) | freshwater metagenome | isolation source: river surface water | place: USA:Blue River Watershed | collected 2017-08-15
CAGTAGCTAACAGAATTGCCAGTGAGATGAATTTCTTTCTCATTGGTTCTATTATTTTATCGGCAATAACCCTGTTTCTCTTCTTCCGTTCATTAAGTGCTACCATGATGAGTTTGGGCGTGGTGTTAATGGGTGTGGTTTGGAGTATTGGTACGATGGTGTTGTTTGGGTATAAGATTACCATTCTCAATGCACTGATTCCACCATTGGTAGTAGTCATTGGTGTGCCCAACTGTATTTATTTTTTAAATAAATATCACACAGCATACAAAGAGATTGGGCAGAAAGACAAAGCTATTATTACGATGGTCGGCAGAATGGGTATCGTAACCTTATTCTGTAATATCGCTGCTGCTATTGGTTTTGCTGTATTTGGACTAACAGAGAGTGCGTTGCTGAAAGAGTTTGGCTATGTAGCCGGATTGAACATCATGGCTTTGTTTTTGATTTCACTGATTTTCATTCCAGCTGTATTAAGTTTTCTGCCACCGCCACAAAAAAAGCATGTACGCTATCTGGATAATGCTTTCTTGCAAAAATTGCTGGCGGCTGTTGAGCGATGGACCTTTCACCACAAACGCACAGTATACTTGATTACAGCCGCTGCGATGATTTTCGCGATTCTTGGTGTGTTCCGATTAAAAAGCGAAGGCTTTATTGTAGATGATTTGCCTAAGACAGACAAGATCTACACAGATTTAAAATGGTTTGAGCAATCTTTCGGAGGTGTAATGCCTTTAGAAATTGTTGTGGATACCAAGAAGAAAAATGGTTTGGTAAGGTCTACTGCTGCGATGGCCAAGATTGCTGAGTTCTCGGCTTATATCGACGCGCGTCCGGAAACTGCGCGGCCACTTTCATTTGTAGAAGCGTTAAAGTTTGCCAAACAGGCTTATTATGATGGTGATACATTGAGCTATGATGTGCCTTATGATGGCGATATGTTGTTCCTTGGCCCATATCTGAGAGGGCAGGGTGGCAGTAAGGGAAATCTGCAGAAGCTGCTGAGCAGTTTTATGGATAGTACCAGACAGGTGGCTAGAATCAGTGTCAACATGAAAGATATTGGCAGCAAGCAATTGCCTTTATTGCTGGACACATTTGCGGTTGCTTCCGCACAAATTTTCGATACAGCTAGTTATCGCGTAACATTTACGGGAAGCAGCGTCACATTCTTAGAGGGGTCACGATTTATCATCAATGGATTAAAAGACTCTATTATCTGGGCTTTTGTATTGATTACGCTTTGCATGTTGTACTTATTTCGTTCTTTCCGCATTCTCGTTTGTTCTATCATACCCAATATTGTTCCGCTTGTGTTTACAGCTGGCGTAATGGGTTGGGTAGGTATACCGTTGAAGCCCTCTACAGTATTGGTGTTTAGCGTGGCATTGGGTATTGCGATTGATGTTACCATCAGATTCCTGATTAACTACAAGCAGGAATTACCCGAGCACCACCATAATGTTCGTCTAACATTGGTACAGACCATACATCATACAGGAATAAGTATCATATATACTTCATTGGTTCTCATTGCTGGATTCATCATTTTCTGCTTCAGCGGTTTTGGCGGTACCCAGTCTTTGGGCTGGCTCACTTCTTTAACCCTCTTGGTAGGTACGATTACCAACCTCGTACTACTACCAGTTTTATTAGGGCACCTCCATAAACACAGAGGTGATAAGTGCTAGCCACTTTTGTTTAAATTTTTTGTTGGATTTTGCAGCAGATTTTAGATATTCACGCTCTTAAATTTTTAAACAAAAAATTTGCAAATGAGAAAACTAATGCTCTTATTGGCATGGTTGTGTACGATGTACACAGGTTTTGCCCAATCGGCACGCACGGTTACTGGTAAAGTAACAGATGACACCGGGAAACCACTTGCTGGAGTTACCGTTTCAGCAGTTGGTTTAGAACGTAATTCTCTTACGGATGAAAAAGGCTTTTTTTCTATCCAAATAAATGAGAAAGTGCGTCAATTGAAATTTTCTTACGTTGGCTTTGTAGATGCCGAAGTTCGTATTGTCGGTAATAGCGTAAATGTTTCTTTAACTTCAGATGCAAAAGCTTTATCAGAAGTAGTTGTTGTAGGATACGGTACTCAGCAAAAGAAGGCTTTCACTGGTTCTGCTTCTAAAATTGAAACAAAAGAATTTTCACAGCTGGTAACTCCTTCGATTGATAGACAGCTAGCTGGTCGCGCGCCTGGTGTTCAGGTTTCAACACCTGGTGGTTTGATTAATAGTCCTGCACGTATTCGTGTTCGTGGTATTAATTCAATAAGCGGCGGTCTTGCACCACTTATTGTTGTGGATGGTGTGCCTGCGATTTCAGGAAATTTAGCGGCTGCAACCAATTCTAACGCATTAGGGGATATTAACCCAAATGACATCGAGAACATTGAGGTGTTAAAAGATGGTGCTGCTACAGCCATCTTTGGTTCAAGAGCTGCTAATGGTGTAATCATGATTACTACTAAAAAAGGAAGTAAGAGTGGTGGAGTTAAAATTAATTATGATGCTACTTTTGGTTTCTCTGGCACTCTCAAGAGATTCGAACTGTTAGATGCTTCAGAGTTTGTTACAATTGCTAATGAAAAACTAGCGAATGCGGGCGCCCTGCCTAGAGCTTTTGCGGCCGCGGATGGTACAAACACTGATTGGCAAAGTCAGGTTTTTAATAAGAATGCTGGTGCTGTTACACACAACTTAAGCTTAAGTGGTGGAACAAGTAAATCTACTTACTTCTTCTCTCTTAACTATACTGATCAAAAGGGTGTGATTGTTTCAAACTGGAACAAATCATACAGGTTGCGTTTCAACTTGGAGTCAGAGGTGAACAAGTTTGTGAAAATTGGTAACAATCTTACATTATCCAAGCAGGAAGACCAAGATCAAAATAACGGAGCTAACTCACTTGGTGGTGCTGTAGCTTCTACTTTGCGTCTGCCACCTAACGTTTCCCCTTTCAATAGTAACCATCCTACTGGATACAATATTCTATTCCCAGCTCAAAACAGTCTCGGTTTCGGTCCTAATATTGTGGGTGTAGATGATAATTTCTACAATACTGCTTATACGCTAAGAGCGAATAGACAGTATTCTGACAAGTATCGCCTGATTAACAACTCCTTCGTTGAGCTAAGTCCATTAAAGGGAATGAAAATACGTTCAACATTCACCTTTGATGTCTTAAATGATTATAGTTTTACTAGTAACGTGCCTTTCCATGGTGACGGCTTCGGTAGTAATGGTGTCGTTAGTAACTCAAGCCAGACGATTCAACGTTGGGTTTTTCAGAATTATATCAATTACAACAAGTCTTTCGGAGACCATAATCTGTATTTAACTGCAGGCCATGAAGTGCAGCAAGATCAATCTAGATTTGTGACAGGCACAGGCACAAATATTTCTGATGTATTTTTCATGCGTGAAAATTTGATTAGCGGTTCTGCACAAGTACAATCTATTGGTGGTGGCTTCGGTAGATCCGGTTTCTACTCTTTATTTGGTCGTATCAATTATGACTTTGGAAGTAAATACTTTTTACAAGCTTCTATTAGAAGAGATGGACAGAGCTCTTTGGCACCTGAAAATAGATTTGGTGTTTTCCCTGGATTTTCAGCTGGTTGGAGAATTTCTCAAGAAAAATTCTGGGCCAATAATAAATTCTTGAGTAAGTGGTTTAGCGACGTTAAGTTGAAAGGTTCTTACGCAATTGTTGGTAACAACCTTGGTGGATTTCCATTCCTGAGCACTTTCGGAGCTAACAACTATGGAAATATTAGTGGTCTTGCAGCATCTGCTATTGGCAACAGAGCCCTGCAGTGGGAGCGTAGTAAAAAATACGATATAGGTGCTGATATTGCTTTGTTGAATGGCAGATTTAACTTTGGAATTGACTGGTTCTTGAATGATATTGATAATCTTGTGCTTGCTGTACCAACTCCCAATAGTGCGGGTGTTCCAGGTAATAGCATTTCACAGAATATTGGTACACAGCGTAACAGAGGACTTGAATTGAGTTTTGGTGGCGATTTAGTTAGAAAGGGAGATTTTAACTGGAACTTCAATATCAACTTTACGCAAATCCAAAATGAAATCACCTCACTGTATACAATTGGAGGAAGCCCTGTTACAACTATACCAAACGGTAACTACAATTTGATTAGAGTTGGAGATCCAATCAACATCATTTATGGCCTTCGTTATGCCGGTGTAAATACTGCTAATGGTAACCCAATGTATTTCAATGCAACTAACCAATTGATACAGCACAATATCGCTAATGGTGCGTATTATTTTGCAAATAGTAAGAATGATCCAACTTTGGGTGCTCAAACATCGCTTACCTTCAATGATAGAGCTAATCTTGGATTAGCAATCCCAACCTGGTTTGGCGGCTTCAGCAATTCATTCCGCTATAAGAACTTCGGAGTGGAAGTGATGCTTCGATATTCTGGTGGTAATAAAATCATGAACATCACTCGTCAAGAAGCCTTGATGAATCAGAGTTTCCAAAACAATGGTCGTGAGATATTGAACAGATGGACAACACCTGGTCAAGTTACTGATGTGCCACGCTTGGTTTGGGGTCAGGGTAACAACATTAACCAAAACAACTTAGCTGTATCTAGATTTGTCGAAAGCGGTGATTTCCTTCGCTTGCAGAACTTAGTGTTCAGCTACAACTTCGATAGCAAGAAGCTGTCAGATGCGTCTAATGGTTATGTAAAAAGCCTAAGGTTGTTCTTCCAAGGACAGAACCTCTTTGTTTGGACAAAATATACAGGTGCCGATCCTGAAAACGCTTCTGAAGCAGGTTTAGACCAAGCAGTTTCACCTCAGATCCGTGTATTCTCAGGTGGTTTTAATATTGGCTTCTAATTTCATGATCACAAAATATTTACTAATGAAAATCAATAAAATATTTAGCGGACTGGCTCTAGCCATTGCGGTTCTTGCTGGCTCGGGATGCCAAAAGGTTTTAGATCAGGCACCATATAGTGCATTCACTGACGAAAGCGTTTTTACTACTCCAGAAAGAGCTTTGCTTGCATTATATGGCGTATATGACGCTGCGCAAACAGGTTTCTATCCTGGAGGTCAAAGAGGTTATCCGTTTGGCGCTGCTAACGTGCAACAGAATGATTGCCGTGGCGAAGACATGGTGAACATTGCCGCTTTTTATCAGATTACCTATCAGGCTACCTATAATCCAACTACTGCAAATAACAATGGTATGTGGAATAGCCTTTATGGTCTGATCAATAAAGCGAATATCTCTATCGATGGCTTCAGAAGAGCAGCTCAGGCCGGTGTACTTTCTCAAGCACTCGCAACTCAATATGAGGCAGAGTGCCGCTTTTTACGTGCTATGGCTCACCATGAATTAGCCGTTCATTTTTGTCGTCCATATTTGGATGGTAATGGTAGTCAGTTAGGTATTCCTTATAGAGATTTTGCTGTAACAGGAAGCGTTGCAGTAGACCGTGTTAGAACAGATCCTCGTCCTAGATTGGATACTGTTTATTCAAAAATACTGCAGGATTTGAATTATGCGGAAGCTAACCTCCCTGTAACAAATAACCCAGCTGTTATTCGCGCTGAGAGAGCTGCAGCTATAGCTATGAAAATGCGTGTTAGAATGCATATGGGAATGTGGGATGAGGTGCGTACTGAAGGTAATAAACTTGTACCTGCTACACTTACACCAACCAACCCAACTTCAGTTGTGAGCGTAATTGGTAATAGATCGCTTACTGCAGCTGCAAACGGTTCTTTTGCCGCTAACAGCATCTCTTCTGAAAACATCTTTACTATTAGAAATGACGCACTTGATAATCCTGGAGTGAATGGTGCACTTGCTTCTCAATATGGATCTGCTGATCTTAGTGGAAGAGGACTTGTTGCGGTATCTCCAATTATCTGGAATAATACTATGTGGCGTAATGATGACACCAGAAGGACTTTATGCTATAGAACTGGTACAAACGCCAACGGTGTTGCAAATATTATGACGACTAAGTATTTTGATTATGTAAACCGCGGAGACTTTAACCCAATCATTCGTTGGGCAGAGGTACTGTTGATGCAGGCGGAAGCAGAAGCAAGACTCTCTGTGGGTACAGTTTCACAGCGTGCTGTTGACTTGTTGAACGTGGTAAGAAACAGATCAATTCCTTCTCCAGCTACTAACCAGTATACTGTAGCAAGTTTCGCTAATGATGTTGAAGAGATCAGCGCCATCTTGATGGAAAGAAGAATTGAGTTTCTTGCTGAAGGTAAGCGTTGGCCAGATATTCATAGAACCGCTCAGGATCCGATTGCAGCAATTAGATCTGGTGGTATTCCTGCAAAGGTGCTTAACGGAGGTGTGGCATTGAGTGCTTATGGTTTTGGTCTTGCTGTAACAGCAGCACAGCCAGCAATCCCTTATGCAGACTTCCGTTTTATATGGCCAATACCTGTAGAGGAAGTAACACAGAACCCTATTGTTGTACAAAACCCGGGTTATTAATTCACATATGTAGTCTAGAGCTACATATCGAAAAAGTTTAGCTATGAAAATTAAAACAAAATCATTCGTTGTTATAGCGGCTGGCCTATTGCTGATGCAATCTTGTAAGAAAGATGATCAGTTATCTACTGAGCCTAATACCTATGGATACATTTCAGTTAACCATACAGCACTACTAGTGCCAAGGCCAGTGAATGTATTGATTGATGGTAATAGAGTTAATCTAAATAATTTTTTGGGCTACAATAGTTCTATAACTGGTAACTATGTTGGTGCAATTCAAGGAAGCAGAACACTCGCTATACGTGATACCGCGTCATCTGCAACTACAAATTATGTTTCCCGTGCTATCAATGTTACTGCTGGTATGGCCTATCACGCGTTTACGTACGGCATACTGAATAGCAATGCATTTAATATGATTGTATTGCCAACGAGTTTACAGTTACCTGCTGCAGGTAGATTTAATGTACGCTTTCTGCATCTTTCTCCAGATGCTCCGCCGGTAGATGTGGCTCTTTTGAGAGTTAATGACGCTCGTAATGGTTATGCGGATAGCGTGGTGCTAAGAACAATTCCATATGTTGGTTCTAGTACAACGCCAAATGAAACAAGTCTTGCTGGATTAAATACGCTTCTTTCAGGCTTGTATCATATTCGTGTAAGACCTGCTGGTACATTTACCAATGTGGTATCCGTTGGAACAACTTTCACAACAGGACAATCTTTCGTGCCAGGCAAAATATACACTGTCTTTGCGCGAGGTTTGTTAAACAATACCGGTGCTGGTACTTCAGCTGCAACAGCTTTAGGTGCTAGCATAGTATTGCACAATCCTTAATTGCTATCAAAGCACAAAAAAAAGGGCACAGTATGTGCCCTTTTTTTATTGTAATACCTTATGAGATCATGCTAATTCCTGAATATAAATAACACATGATATAATCTCTGCTATTGCGTATTTCCAAAATGCTTTAATACAAAATAGTTTTAAAGGATAAAGGATGCCTAGAGAAATACTAAAACCTAAAGTTTTAGCCTAGAATTTTCTTTATTTGGTTTCTCATGGTGTTCAAATCAAGTAATTGAGTTGCCTAGTGATATTCTATGTTTAACGTATTCAAAATCAAATATTTTAAACATAATTGTTCTGCTTTAAGCTACCGAAACATTTTGTTTTCTATGACCAATTAATGATATAGGCAGTTAAAAGCTTGTGGTATATATAGTTATTGACAAAGAATAAGTTATGACATAAAGAAATACATGAGTGGTACAGCTTCCTTTTAAATAATCTTGTCTGTTAAAAGATTATTAAATAGTTTGCAACACTAAAATTAAACTGTGTTATGAGAAAACTCCTAATGTTATTCTTGTGCGCTGTCTTTGCCTTTACTCAGGTAGATGCGCAGAACAGGACCATCACCGGTAAAATTACCGATGACAAAAAACAGCCTTTGCCTTCGGCAACTGTATCCGTTAAGGGTGTAAGCACTTTGCGTACACTTACTGATGATCAGGGTAATTTCAAATTAACCTTGCCTGCAACAGCAAAGGTGTTGGTTGTTTCAAACGTTGGCTTTGCTACTACGGAGGTTAAGCTAGATAATAACTTGTCTAGTATTAATGTGGAGTTGAAATCAGTTGCTTCAGATTTGGAGGATGTGGTCGTTACAGGTTATCAAACTGTAAGAAAAAGAGATGTTACTGCTGCCATCTCAAGAATTTCTGCATCAGAGATTGACAATCTTCCTATTCCAAACTTTGCACAGGCTATTCAGGGACGTGCTGCTGGTGTGGCTATCTCAGCTGCCAACGGTATTCCGGGTGGTGCCCTCAGTGTTGTTATCAGAGGTGTAGGTTCAATCAGTGCTGGTACTACGCCACTTTACGTTGTAGATGGTGTACAAATCAATACTGGTACAGGTTCTATCAATACCCAAAACAACCCTTTAAACTTTTTGAATCCTGATGATATTGAATCAATCGAGATCCTGAAAGATGCTGCTTCTGCTTCATTATATGGTGCAAGAGCTGGTAATGGTGTTGTGCTTGTGACAACAAAGAAGGGTAAGTCTGGTAAGCCTAAGTTTACTATGAATGTATTCTTTGGTACTAGCTCACCACTGCGTGTACTTCCTGTGTTGAATACACAAGATTGGTACAAAGTAAGATTTGAAGCATTACAGAATGCTAACCCAAGAGCAGATTTGGCTACAATCAGAGCTACTGTATTAAGCAATATGGGTCTTGCTTCTAATATTACTAAAATAGATTCATTGCCAAGCTATGACTGGCAGAAAGCTGTATTCGATATTGGTTCGATCGCGAGTGCAGAGGGTTCCGTACAAGGTGGTACGGAGAATGTTGCATATTATTTCTCAGGCTCATACTCTAAGCAAACTGCTTTTATCAAACCAACTTCATTCGAGAGAGGTTCTTTGTTAAGCAAGTTGAATATTAAGCTGAGCAAAAAAGTAACTTTTGAAAATACAATCAGTTTAAGCACTGTTTTTCAAAATGCTCCATATAGCACTGGTAATACAGGTTTTGGTAACCCAGCCTATAGTGCTGGTATGATCCTTCCTATCAACAGACTGTATAATCCAGATGGTACTTATTTTGGTCTGCCTGCTTCTGGTCAGGTATTGGTGGGTACATTCAACCATAACATTCTAGCTGTTAGTGAATATGCTAAGTATAAAACCAGAACCAATCAGGTTGTTGCTAACGCATCATTAACCTACAAGCCAACAGCCGACCTTACTATCAAAACCTTAGCAGGTATTGATTACAGACAAACACAAGATCAGCGTTATCAAGATCCACGTATCAACGATGGATTTGGTGTAAGCGGAAGATTGTCAAGTCAGGTTGACTGGAACACAAACTTTATTACTACTACTACTGCAAACTATAAGAAGACAATCAAAGCCGATCACTCTATTGATCTGTTGGCTGGTGTGGAATACAGACGCGATGCCAATGAGTGGTTCCAGGCAGATGGTCAAGGGTTTCCTTCTTACCTTTTACAGTACTTAAGCTCTGCGGCAACTCCTGTAGGTGTTAGTGGACAGTGGACAGCTAATGCTACTTTCTCACAGTTTGGAAAAGTAGGTTATGGTTATCAAGGTAAGTACCTATTTAACTATACTGTAAGACGTGATGGTTCAAGTAGATTTGGTTCTAATAAGAAGTATGGTGTTTTCCAATCTGCCCAGGTTGCTTGGAACCTGAAAGAGGAAAAGTTCCTCAAAAATGTAGATGCTGTATCTAACTTTAAGATTAGGTATTCATTTGGTCAGTCCGGTAATGATCAGATTGGTAACGTTCTTTACGCGCAGTTGTATGGTACTGCTAGAATTTATGGTAATAGCTCTGCTATCAATCCTACACAGTTAGGTAATCCTGACCTCAGCTGGGAAACGAGAGAAGAGCATAACCTTGGTTTGGATCTATCATTTTTTAATAATAGATTGAACCTTACGATTGATGCATATAGCCGTTTGAATAAGGATCTTTTGTTGGCCAGATCATTATACTCAACAACAGGTTTCTCTAGCATCCAGCAAAACCTTGGTGCGGTAGAAAATAAGGGTTTAGAATTACTGATTCAGGGTACGCCTATTAAAACAAGAAACTTCACTTGGTCTTCTTCATTCAACATCTCTTTCCAGAAGAATCAGGTTAAGTACCTGTATGATGGTTTACAATCTTTACCAAGTAATGCGGCCATTAGGGTAGGTTATCCTCTGGGATCATTCTTTACAAGTCGTTGGGCTGGTGTTAACCCTGCTACAGGTCGTGGTATGTGGTATGATATCAATAATAATATCACTTATAATCCGGCAGCAGCAGATAGAGTGATCGTTGGTAATATCTATCCTGACTATTTCGGTGGTTGGAATAACTCACTCACATTCAAAAATTTCTCTTTAGAGTGGTTCTTCCAGTATGAATATGGTCGCGTTCGTTCTGATGGACAGTATACGCAGATGATGCGTATGGGTGGTGCTACTGTTAACCAGCTGCAATCTGGATTTGATGAGAGATGGCAAAAGCCTGGTGATATTGCCACTGCACCTCGTCCATTCAATGGACTTGCTGACTTCAACAGTGTAGGTTGGGGATCTGGTACACGTTATCTGTTCAAAACAGATTATATCAGATTAAAGCAAATCACTTTATCCTATGATCTGCCAAAAGGTGCACTGGGTAATTTAGGTTTTGAATCAGCTAGATTCTATGTGCAGGGTTTAAACCTTTGGACATACTCAGCTTGGCCAAGTTATGATCCGGAATTCACAGGTGACAACTTTGGTATTATTCCACAGTCAAAAAATGTCACTTTAGGTCTTCAAGTTAAATTCTAAAAGTTACATAATGAAAAAGTTTACAATAATAGGATCATTGCTTGCAGTTGTTATGCTACTGCATTCCTGCAAGAAGCAATTAGATATACCATCCAGAAACTCTCTTGATGCTTCTGTAGCATTAACCTCACCAGAAGGTGTTGAAGCTGCACTCAACTCAGTATACTCTGTGTTGAAGAGTGAGGTTCAGTATGGTCGTGATATGTTCTCTATCCCCGATGCAATGGCCGATATCGCCTTTGCAAATGGCCGCTCCAACAGATTGTTGGGCGAAAATAGAAACCAGGCGCTATCTAACGTTGTTAACTGGGCTAGTTCTTACAACGCTATCAATGAAATCAACCTGACACTTGCTGCTATTCCTAATATCGGGACAGCTTCACAAAAGGCAAGGTGGGAAGGTGAGTTTAGCTTTCTGAGAGCGTTGTACTATTTCGATCTGGTTAAGAACTATGCTTATATCCCAACATTTGTGGTAGCTAGTCAAGATAAAGGTGGCGTTGTATTGAACCTGCGTGGTTTCAATTCAGGAACAGCGGCTGCTTCGTTTGCTCCATCAAGAGCAAGTATCACTGATGTATACAATCAGATCATCACAGACTTGCAAAGAAGTATCTCATTGCTTTCAGCTTCTAACCGTGGCAGAAACTACGCAAGTAGACATGCTGCATTGGCATTAGGCTCCAGAGTGCATCTATATGCAGGTAACTGGGCAAAAGCTGATTCTTTTGCAACAGCTGCTATCAATATCTCAGGTGGTATTGGTGCAATGACCAATACATCTAATTATATAGCAGGCTGGCGTGCTGCAGACCATCCAGAAGGTATTTTTCAGGTTTGGTATGCAACAGTTGCTGAGAACATTGGTGTGAATACTTCACTTGCAGCAACACACACAACTTTATCTGCTCCAGGAGCTGCATTGTTAGCGAGACAAGGTCAGGGTGACCTTGTACCAAATGGCTTCCTATTAAGTCAACTGGGTATTAGTGGTTTCCCTTCAGGACTTTCTTCTTCTGCTGTTATTAACCTTACTTATGGTAATGATATCAGAGCCAGACTCTTTGAAAGTGGTGTGAATGCCGCTGGTTTCTATGTTGAGTGTACCAAATGGATGGGCAAGAGTGGTGGTCCTAACTGGGACAACACTGTTGTACTGAGATGGCCTGAGCTTTATTTGAATAGAGCAGAAGCCCGGTTCAGACAAGGCGATGCAGCAGGTGCAAATGCCGACTTAAATATTGTACGTGCAGCAAGAATTACAGGATTCACAGCAGGTGCTCCTTTGAGTGGTCAGGCGTTGCTGGATGAGATTTTACGACAGCGTATGTTGGAATTTGCTTTTGAAGGTCATCGTTTCTATGATCTGAAGAGAAACGGTCTTGATATTGTGAAAACGAACCCATCGGTATCTATGCCAGCTACAGACTTCAGAATCCTGCCACGAATTCCTTTGACTGAAGTAGAAGGTAATCCTAATATGGCACAAAATTTTGGTTATTAACTTTTAAATTATTCTAGTATGAAACGAAATGTTTCGATTAAAATATTTGGTATAGCAGCCTCCTTATTTATGGTTGGTTGCATTAAGCAGTTGGAGAAGCAGTACACAGGGCCTACAGTTGCTGAAATTGATGCGGCTGTTTTGAACTCAAGTGCAACAGGTTTAACTTATCCAATTATTTCAAGACACCCTAGACCAGGTATTCCTTTGAATACTACAAACTCTTCAACATCTTGCGAGCTACCTCAGGCTGATTCAACTATCAGAAGAATTAGTAGAGAGGTTTTATTGCGTATTAATATTATCGGCCCACAATCTGCTCAGGAAAGAACAGTTGGTTACAGAGTCATTGCCTCACCAATTACTTCTTTTGCATTTCCTGCAACTGTAGCAGCTGTTACTACTGCAGCTAC